>ERZ778027.2062-NODE-2062-length-27878-cov-6.684649_pt1 | contig 27878 bp, 25 predicted proteins | sample MGYA00375757_ERZ778027 | MGnify/ENA primary metagenome ERZ778027 (study PRJEB29350, sample SAMN05389817) | bioreactor metagenome | isolation source: Ammonium sulfate bioreactor | place: South Africa: University of Cape Town | collected 2014-02-18 ...
ATCAAGCAAGGCCAGCATTGGTTGCCGCAGGGCGACATGAAACAGGCAAATGCGGCTTTATTTTAGATAAAGTATCTTTGCCGGGCATTGAGACGATGACTGATCTCGAGATATTTGATAATGAAAGCGGAATTCTTATATATAGACGCAATACTGGAAATAAAATTAAAAAGAAAGTATTAAGAATTGAAACTCATCTTTATCCCTTACGTCGATTTGATACTTCCTTATGTCGACTATTTCAATATTATAGCTTAGGCATTGAGCGCTTCGGCGGAGAAACAAATGCGCAGCTTTTTCTATTGAATAAATCTGATTCAATATTTTTGTCTGGAAGAATAATTTACAAGAATTATCAGAAGTATATAGACGATATATTTTCCATATTTATAACGCTTCAGGATCCGTATTATGAGTTAGCGGAGCGTTTAATAATCTTGAAGTCGCTAAATCAGCAAAAACAGAGTTTCCTCGGTGAGCGAGACAAAATGGTCTTTGCTCCGGTCGTCAGGTACCTCGAAAATATGCAGTTAGACGACCCTAAGTCGGTAAAGCGTGGAATTTTAGCTATGCCATCTAAGATACTAATGGTTTTAGCAAATCCGGTTATCCGCCAACTAACGACGTCTTCCTATGACGAAATGCCATCTGGGCTGCCCATAGCAACCGCCTTAGACATGCTTTCTCTGTGCGATGTGATAGGCTTTCGCCATGATATGGAGAGCTTCCAGCGAGCAGCATTCTTGCACGCGGGTGGGGGCGGAATGAACACAAATCTTCCTCCTCCGTTTTTAATGGTCAACCGATTGGGCGATTTGCTGAAAGAGACAGGAGTCGCAGACACATTTCTTGAGAAAGATATAGAACTTTACCAACACGTCTTAGCGGCAGCCCAGGTCAGTTGATGAGATCATGTCAAAACCAATAGACCTCCCACATTCTAAGCTCCAGCAAGATCCTCGCCCTGTGGAAGTCAGGCATTCTGATGCACCTGCCCCAAATCTATACCAATTTTCCAAGCGCCAAATTAATATATTTTTCCGTTATGCTTTTCAAAATTATCGCGGACCGAATGTAAATATTAGAATAAAGAGTCGTATAATTCTTAGATTAAGCTTTCTATTGTGCGTCATAGTTCCGACAGCAGCTTCGGCATTCTATCTATATTTTATAGCGACGGATCAATACCCATTGGAAACACGATTTGCCGTTCGTATGGCTCAATTTGCATTTGATCGAGATGCAAATGACAAATCATCGACCAAAGGAACCTCAGGCTCAATGGCCTCTCTCGTGCCGTCACTAGCAAGCCAGGAAGCCCATGTGGTGGCTGCCTATATCCGTAGCCCCGCAATTTTGGATGATCTATCAAACGCGATAGATTTACGCAGTCTGTTTACTCGTCCAGAAGCTGATTTCTGGGCCCGCTTAGCACAAAATTCTCCCCGCGAAGATTTAACGCGCTACTGGCGTTCGATGGTCGATGCCAGCGTCAATACTATGTCAGGTGTAGTAACAGTTAGCGTCAAAACATTTAGACCGCAGGACTCTCTGGATTTAGCAGGAGCGATAATTAAGGCAAGTGAACAGTTGGTAAACCGGTTGTCTCAGCGTGCAAGAAGCGATGCGATGGGCAAAGCGGAGCAGGAGGTCCGCGTCAATGAGCAACGTGTGCGTACTGCTATGGAAGAAATGCGGGCATATCGCGACAAAGAGAAATTAATTTCGCCTAGCAGCGAGGCAAGCTCGACTAGCACGCTTTTAATACAGGCTATGAGCGAACGAATAAATCTGCAAGCCGAATACTTCGTGGCCACGAGAGCAATGTCTCCCGACGCTCCATCCGTTACGGTGTTAAAAACAAAACTTGATGCTATAGACGATCAAATAGCGCGACTAAAAAATCAGATGACTGGAAATGATAATCCTAGAACTATTTCAGCTGCAATAACTCAATTTGAAGAATTAGAACTCAAACGCCAATTCGCCGAAAAGCTATATATGATCTCTCAAAGCGCTTTAGAACGAGCAAGGCAAAGAGCAGAATGGCAGAGCATTTATTTGTCAGTATTCGTCCCTCCGGCTCTGCCTGAACTCTCATTGTTTCCGCAACGCGGTTATTTCAGTATTATGACTTTCTTTATCTGCCTAATCTTGTGGGGCATCATAGCTCTAACCGCCGCAGCTATAAGAGACCACATCGGATAAAATCCCATGCTTGGAACTTCGGAGCCCCGGCTCTTATCAACTCAGTTTAATGTGCTATCAGCCTTGATGTTACGAGATATTCGTACTCGTATGTTGGGCTCATCCTGGGGTTTTTTAGTAGTTATAGCGTGGCCATTATCTCATATTCTACTGATTGTCATTTTGCATTCAGCACTTGGTAGGCTAGCTCCGTTTGGAGATAGTATACCGCTATGGGTAGCTACTGGAGCAGTCCCATTTATGATTTTTTCGTATATGTCGCGATTTATGATGCTAAGCGTACTTCACAATCGTCCGCTTTTGTATTTTCCTGTAATTTTCATAACTGATATTTTATTTGCGCGCGCGATTATAGAGATACTTAACTCTGCGATTGTTGTTATTTTTTTGATTCTGATATTTAAAATTGAAGGCATTTATGTTGAGCCCGCCAAGGCATCGATAGTATTTTCAGCTATCTTTGCTACCATTTTACTTGGTCTGGGAGTGGGTATTCTAAATGGAATTATCGCCGCGTTTGCGCCTGCATGGGCCACTGGATATGCTCTTGTCATTGTTGTGCTCTGGATAAGTTCGGGAATTATGTTTGTTCCCAGTGCGCTTCCCGAACAGGCCCAACAAATATTGATTTATCATCCTGTTTTGCAGGCCATAGAGTGGTTTAGAACTGGCTATTATAGCGACTATAACTCTACCCTTCTAATGACTTGGTATCCATTAGCTTTCGGAGCAGCTGCGCTTTTCTTAGGATTATTCGCGGAGCGCATTTTTCGCGGCAAGATACTAAGCTAACAATTGGCTGGAATGTCTGCGTTTATTCTCAATTCTCCAAGCTGGCCGAGATATCGATTTTTACTATGCGACCATGTCCACCATTCCCAATTATGGAGAATGCTTCAATGTCTATTCCGCCTGCTGCAACATCATCCCAATAAAAATCGGGATAGTGGAGATTTCCGCCTTTCCAATCGGCCGCCGTAGCGCCGGGAATTCGCACGGGTTCGGACCAATGTACCAGATCTGGCGAAAGCCGCAGATCAAGTGACCAAATCATGTTGTTAAAGCCCCCACTTTCGGAAACACCTATATAAAATTTAGAATTCTTGATTTTTGCGACTCTAAATTTAGTGGTTTGTAGGGCGGGGGACCATAGTGGATCTGCTTTCCCTCCTGATAACTCCAAAAATTTCGCGATATTTTTCTTGTCAAAGTTCGGGGGCAAACTTCGATTGTTTACGTCAAATGTTCCGGAAAAAAAGGGAACAAAGTTTGGAGCTTGATCGGAAGCCGAGGCCCTCGCAACCTTTAATCCCCCGCCTCTCCCTTGCTCTTTTTCTGAACTAGTGTCGTTGTAAAATACATAAATCCACCGACTATCGGAAAAGAGACTTGGAGATCGAACTCCTGCCGATATGCGCTTTCCATTTCTCAGATATCCGGCTGACGGCCAAATAATGGGGCCCATGTCCGCAGCTGAAACGGATCCATCGCTTGAAGGTGTAGCTATCGCTGCATTCACAAAGCTAAAATAAAATTTCCAGCAATCGAAATACGCGCCGTTACGCGCCTCTGAGAAACAATCTGATTTATCATCATCCATAACGGTATTATGGATCTTTTGCCCTCCTATTATTTCGTTTTTATTTTCTCCTTGTACGGCAAAAAATATCCGCGGATGAACGTTCGAGCCATCTAAGATTGTGGCGGCAACTATTCCATTGTAGTTTCTTCGCCACATATCGTCGTTGTTAGCACGCAATGGCGCGGACATGTTGCTGATTGTTGCGGGCAGCGAGACCAGATGACACACGGAGTTTCGCAAAGAAATGATCTGCGAAAACGCCGCCCGTTCAGGATATGAACATATCCATGAGTAACTTGTTGAGACAACAACACTCCTCGCGGGAGAACGAATAAAAACGGGATTTACTTCAAAAATTGGCCTGGGCTTTAGATTTACATCGACATGGGGCTCAAATACTCTCAATTGAGATACATTTTTTATTTTTAATCGCCCCTCTGCTGCAGCCACAACTGAAACAGCACCAGCAACGGCGAGCGCCAATAGCCACATCGCAGCTCTAAACATGTCCTTACCCATGAGCTACATCCTAGCCTATATGAAGCAATCCAGCCAATACTAACTGATACTAGTTGGTATCGTTCCGAAGGCGCAGCAAAGACCTAAGCGAATAGTGGAGAGAGAACATCATTCCTGCGGAAATTCCGCCCAGGGCTGCCCTTACGAGACCGTAAATTGATCGGTGCAACAAATCCGAAAGGAGGTGGTACCTACGTTAACGGCTACCATTCAGTATTTCCATCAGATCTCAGGAGATCTATTGGACTGACGCTCAAAGCACGAGCAAGCTCATACAACGTAATCACCGTCGGATTTCTCTGGCCCCACTCAGATACTGCTAGCTTATTCCCGAGCGCTCCGCGACCGATTCCTGCGTCAGTCCGTTCTTCTGGCGCAGCCGAGCGAAGTTTCTGCCGACCAATTTGCGCATATCTATTCGTCACGCCCGATGGTTTATCGGTGCTTTTTTCCCTGACTTCGATTTGGTCGAAGCAGCATATCCGAAGCTTCGACGCCCAACTCCTTAGCCAGACGATCGACCACCTCAATGCTGGCTGCATACACGCTACGCTCAAGAGCGCTGATATAGGTGCGGTCAATCTGAGCACGATGTGCAAGCTCTTCCTGCGACAAGCCAGCGGCGTGCCTACATTTGCGTAGATTGGCGGCAAATATCTCCCGGATCTCCATGATCCAAAAAACCGCACTTGATGAGTATCTAACCACGGAGTATTCTCAACAAACGTCGTCTTGGAGAGCCGTTTGTGGTGCGCCGGATCTGGTTGAAGTCCCGCCTGGGGTTATGCTGCTCCGCGCAGACGGCGTGTGGCCGCTGCAAGATGGGGTCGGAAAGGTCGGCGGATCTTATCTATAATGCGGCCTGTAAAGCTGGTGCTTCTGGGCCAGTTGATAATGCGACTTCGCCGTCCCAACGTCCCGTACGGGAGCTTCTTCCGCTGGTGCGGAAACCGGTCAGTACATGGTCATCACGCTTCCTGCGCAGCCCAGCGGAAATCGATGCCGTCGACCCACGTGGGATGGGGAATGCCTTCATTCTCCGCGTCAGTGCGACCATGGCCTTCTTTCGTCCGCCGCGTTTGACGAGCCGCATGGCCCATGACCTCAAAGCCGATGGGCGGGCTACACGGGTCATACGAATGATCTCATCTGCCGCATCCACCACGCAGATCCTTGTGGGCGGCGTTCCGCTATGGCTCGTTTGAAGGATGGAGAAATGCAGTGCAGATGAGCGGTGATAGTTATGCTCGAACGCGTATGCCGGATTTGGCTTCGACACGTACTGCTTTGCGCGCTCTATTCGGCCTGATGATCTTTTTGATAATGGCAGGCACACCGGTCAGTTCGGTTAAGACCGACATGTCCGATCTCTCTGCAATAGGGCTAATTCTCGTTATCTTCCTACTCGCCATGATGTATGGCCGCGTACGTAGAATGCTCCCCTTGGAAATGATCTGCGAATGCTGGGCGATCGGCTTAGCGGCATCAATTATGGCGATCATGCTGAGTTATCTTGCCGCTTCATTCAACCAGCCTATGACTGATGATTTGCTGAAAAGCTTTGACCATGCGCTGGGCTTTGATTGGGCAAGTTATGCAAGAACGGTTGATGCTTCACCGTTCTTAGTAAAATGGTTCTTCCATGCGTATGCCTCTATGGCGAAACAGCTCCTGTTCATCCCGGTTTTGCTAATTATCATCAAGCAAGCGCCGAGAGCCTATGTCATGCTGGCCTCCTTCCTTTTACTGGTGCTGATTTCATGCTTTATCTTCATTTGGATGCCTGCCATTGGCGCGTTCCATTCTTCAGGAATGCTGGCAAGTGAGCTTACAAGCATCCGAGCCGCTGGCGTTTACAATTGGGTTCCGCAGCTTTTGGCCGTTCGGTCGGCGGAAACTTTTGAGTTCGACCTTGCTCGCGCAGGCGGCATTATCAGTATGCCATCGGTCCATGCCGGCACCGCACTGATCTGCGCTTGGGCTGGCTGGCGCATACCGGTGGTCAAATATGTTCTGGTGGCTTGGAATCTATTTATGTCCGCCTCGACCATCTTTGTTGGCAGCCACTACTTAGTCGATATTTTGGTTGGATGGGCAGTCGGCGCGTTAGCGATTTATGGCGTGCTTCGTGCGTGTCGGTGGCATGAAAGTCAGCGCGACCGGACTAGCGACGTTGAACCTCCTGCCGCAAGTTTCGAGGCTAAGGCTTAGTCAAAGAGTTAGGTTACTGCGGTGGTGTACGTGCAGATGCGGACTAATGTCTTCGGAACGCGATACCGATTGAGCTTCTCGATACTCCAAGGATTTTTCTCAAACGATATCGACAACAAATAGGGAAGTTGGCCTCCCCGAGATTCATAGCTCAGAAGATTACCTGAGCTATGATGCAGGAGCGGAGAGCATCATTATCCGCAAAACATGAAACTCGGCATTACAACGCAAGCACACAACTATACATTGCCCCGCTCTAACTGAGGCGACGCACTTTCGATCTGTGCGTTTTCCGTCGCATCGCTCCGATCCAAATTTTCCTCTCCTCTACTTTCAGCCCATAACTCAGCAGCATGGCTCAAGGGATCAATCTTGTGACGCTCCCACCAGCACTCTTCATGTCCTGCTATATGCAGTTCGCTATGGTGGATCGAACAAAGCGGCACGGTAAATTCATCACTGACTTTTCGTCCAAACGCTCGGGGTTGCGAGAAGCGGATATGATGTGCCTGGGACGGGGCTCTCCCACAAATTAGACAAGCATGACCTGCGACGAACCGTAGATGGTCCTTGTTGCGACGGCGCTTAGGTTCGCTGAAGGTGAGCTCGCTCTTATCGATCCGAGCTGGCACATGAACCGGTAGATAGGCGACCTTCCGGTCGGGAGCTAGCGGTGCCGATGAGGCTTCCACCTCCACCGCTATGTCTTTAGCTTTGCGTCTCCGCGGTGGGACTTCGCGCTTCTCACCATAGAGCGAAAGCCCGGAAGAATTCCCAAAAGTACAGAGCGCCCGCTTGGTGGCATCAATCTCGGCCGCCTTGGACGCCCTTTCATGCGCCTGTCCCACGGTGGAGGCGATCCCCTCCGCCATGCCAAGCCCTTCGCGGACAATGGAATGGCCCCTGCCCTCTGGCCGCCAGTTGGCTCAGCTCAAGGACGGCGATGGCTTGCAGACGCTCGTTGGACAAGTCTAGCAGACGCTTCATCGCATAGCCCTCGCCCGCGCCATCTCCAGGTTGGGAATCCGCTCACCGTCTCTAAACATACCGCCAGACCGTTCTGCGGTATCAGCCGGCATGACTACGCCCATCATCAAAAGGAACCAATGCAAATCGGCGACTGTTTGTCCTCCTTAACGGCTTGTGCCCTTTCATCCAACCGGCGGTCTCCAGAAACGCGACGGAACGATCGAAAGCCTGGCGCAAACCGCCGTCAACGATGCCTACTGCTTCAACCACCTCCCTTTGATTGAAACCGAACCTCAAAAGCTCACAGGCAATGACCAAATTAAAAGCCTTTTGTGGCGTAAAGCGAACCGGATGCCCTTTCCCTCGGGCACTTCGTCGAAGAAAGCCATCAGATGTTCGGAGAGCTTTGAGCCAATATTCATCCCATGCTGGCGATCAATCTGAAGCATGCGGCGAACACGATGAAAAAACTTCGCATCTAAAATAATTTTGCCGGCAGCCTCTCGATAAGGTCCTTCAAATAGAACTCTGATGACCGCTTCGACTTGCGATACGCGATAGGTCGCGTTTTGGATTGATCGGTCATAGCCGACGTCTACCCACAAATTGCAACTTCATCGACGGCACCTGCGGCGCCGGCGCCCCTGTCCGCCGGAATTGAAATCCGCGAAAATTCGCCCCTGCAACAGTAAGAAAGGCTGCCTATTATCGCTTGAAGTGGCCCTGATAACGTAGAAAATCACCCCTGTTATTTGGTCTTTCCGGGCTGTTCCGGAAAAGCGGAAACCTGATGTATATTCACTAATATCAGCGTGTTAATATAATCAAAAGCCTACATCAACGGCAACAAAGCTAACTAAAAAGCTTCAATATGCTTGGGCCTCACCTCACCAAGTCCGCCAAGATCCGCCCCGCCGCCTTGCCATCGCCATAGAGCCCCTGCCCGATCAGACGCAGCTTGGCCTGGTCGCCGGCGCTCGCCATGGCGCGCTCGACGGCTGTGCAGATCTTCTCGACATCGGTGCCGACCAGCTCGGCCAAGCCTGCTTCTACGCCTTCGGGGCGTTCGGTGACTTCGCGCATGATGACGACGCGTTTGCCAAGGGCCGCTGCTTCTTCTTGCACGCCGCCGGAATCGGTGAGGATGCCTTCGGCGCGGTCGAGCAGATACATGAAGGAGAGATAGTCGACGGGTGCGATGAGGTGGATGTTCTTGAGGCCGCTCAGGCGTTCGCGCACCACCGTGTCGACGTTCGGATTGAGATGCACCGGATAGACGATTTCGAGATCGCCGCGGGCGCCGAGCCTCGCCAGGGCTTCGCAGATGCGCTCGAAGCCGCCGCCAAAACTTTCGCGGCGATGGCCGGTGACCAAGAGCAGGCGGCGCGAGCGGTCGACGAAATCGAAGGTTTTGTCGAGCCTGGCGCGCAACGCCGTGTCGTTATGGATGCGGTCGATCGTCTGCAGAAGCGCGTCGATCACCGTATTGCCGGTGACGACGATGCGGTCGGACATGAGATGTTCCTGCATGAGGTTGCGGCGCGAGGATTGCGTCGGCGCGTAGAGATGTTTGGCGACGAGATCGATGGCGCGGCGGTTCATCTCTTCAGGGTAAGGCCGCTGCATGTCGTAGGTGCGCAGGCCCGCTTCGACATGACCGACGGCAATGCCTTTGTGGAAGGCGGCAAGCGCCGCTGTCATGGCCGTGGTGGTGTCGCCATGGACGAGCACCACATCGGGCGCCACTTTGTCATAGAGGCCGTCGATCTTTTCGAAGATCAGGGCCGAGAGCGAATTCAGCGTATGGCCGGGGCGCATCAGCTCCAGATCGTAGTCGGGCTTGATGGCGAAAATCTCGAGCACCTGGTCGAGCATCTGGCGGTGCTGGCCGGTGGCGCAGACCACGCCCTCCACGGCGGGTGAGGCCGCCAGGGTCTGGATGACCGGGGCCATTTTGATGGCCTCGGGTCTAGTTCCGATGATCGAGAGAATACGGATTGTCATGGTCGCGCTCATTCCGGGTGGCTTGCCGGGTGGATGGCAGCCCGTAACCCATTGTGATGGCAAAACAGTTAAAGGGACCGCTGAAACACGGCCGTGATCCTGCGGCGCCACAACTTGGCCGACAAGAGCCCATAGGCCTGCTTAAGTCCATTATCCGGCTTGATTTCTTGAGGCTGGCGGGTGATGGACAGACAGAAACATACGCTCCAGATCAACAGGAGCCGCTCCCAGGGAGGATGCAGGACCTATGTCCATGGCCATGGCGACAGCCCAGCCAACCACCGCTGACCCGGTGAAAATTCGGCTGCGCAATCTCACCAAGACGTTCGATACCAAGCGCGGGCCCTTTCTGGCGCTCGACAATCTCACCCTCGATATCCCCACCGGCTGTTTCTTCATGATCGTCGGCCCGTCGGGATGCGGCAAAACCACCTTGCTGCGCATTCTCGCCGGGCTCGAGACCCATTCGACAGGCACTGTGGAGATTTCCCAGCCGGCCGACGACCGCCCGTCGAATTCGATGATTTTCCAGGGCGACTCGCTGTTTCCCTGGATGACGGTCTGGGACAATGCGGCCTATGGCCTGACGATCCGGCGGCTGCCGAAGGCTGAGATCAAGGACCGGGTCGGCCACTATCTCAACCGCACCGGCCTCTCGCGTTTCGCCGATCTCTATCCGCATCAGCTCTCCGGTGGCATGCGCCAGCGCGTCTCGATTTCGCGCGCCTTCGCCAATGATCCCGACATTTTGCTGATGGACGAGCCCTTCTCGGCGCTCGACGAACAGAACAAATTGCTGTTGCAGGAAGAGCTGCTGCGCATCTGGGAGGAGACCCGCAAAACCGTGTTGTTCATCACGCACAGCGTCGATGAGGCGGTGACGCTCGGCGACCGCATCATGGTGATGACCGCCCATCCGGGCCGCGACAAGGCGACCCTCGACGTGCCGTTCGAGCGTCCGCGCAAGGTGTTGGAGCTGCGGGCCCGGCCCGAATATGGCGAATTCGTCTATAATATCTGGAGCTACCTGCGTGAAGAAGTGCATCGCGCCCGCGCGCAGGACGAAGGGAGCAGCTCATGACCGACGTCGTCCAAAAGCCCGCGGCGAAAGCGGCCGGTGGCAGCGGTTTTTCCTTCTCGATCGGCGCCGGCAATGTCGATCGCCTCATGAACATCGCCTCGCCCGTCTTCCTGCTGTTGCTTTGGGAGGTCGCGGCGCGCATGGGCTGGATCGACGTGCGCTTCTTCCCGGCGCCGTCAAAAATCTTCCAGACCATGTTCACGCTGATTGAGAACGGCCAGCTCTGGATCCACCTCAAGGCCAGCATGTATCGCCTGTTCTGGGGCTTCCTGCTGGGCGGCATTCCGGCCCTCGTGCTCGGCATCAGCATGGGCCTGTCGCGCACCTTGCGCGCCATCTGCGATCCTCTGGTCGCCGCCACCTATCCGATCCCGAAAAGCGCCATCCTGCCGCTGATCCTGTTGATCTTCGGTCTGGGCGAAGCCTCGAAGATCGTCATGGTCGGCATTGGCTTGTTTTATCCGATCCTGATCAACACCGTCGCCGGCGTGCTCGAAATTCCGAAAATTCATTTCGACGTGTCGAAGAATTTCGGCGCCAGCAAACTGCAGGTGTTCCGCACCGTCGCTTTGCCCGGCGCGCTGCCTTTGATCATGACCGGCGTTAAACTGGGCGTCGGCATGGGCCTCATCCTGATCTCGCTGTCGGAAATGGTCGGCGCCAAATCCGGTCTCGGCTATATGATGTGGAACGCCTGGGAAATTCTCTCGGTCGAAACCATGTATGTCGGCCTGATCGTGATCGCGGCGCTCGGTGTCTTGTTCTCGCTCATCCTCAACGAGGTCGAGCGTTACCTCGTACCTTGGAAGGCCGCGCGCTGATAACCTGCACCCGTTGACGAAACGGGTGCGGCCCTGATTGATTATCTGACGCGGACCGGATGCAGATGGCTGCCCGGTCCGCGTTTCGATTCTCGGCGCTGGTTTACAGCGCGCTTTTGGGGAGGGGCTCATGTGCCAGGTCTGCAATCTTCGGCGCCGCGACTTCATGAAGGCGGCTCTGGCCGCCGGCGCGCTGGCACCCGCTGCAGCGCGTGCGCAGAGCCCAGCTCCAGCGCCGTCGGCACCAGCCAATCTCAGCGAATACATCATCCGCGGCGGCCATGTGCTGACCATGGACGGCGCGGGGCGAGATCTGGAGACCGGCGATGTCCACGTTCGTGATGGCGTGATCGTCGCCGTCGGCGAAGCGATCGCTGCCCCCGGCATCGCGGTCATCGATGCGCGAGACATGATCGTGCTGCCCGGCTTCGTCGACACCCATTGGCATTTGTGGAGCACGGCGTTGCGCGGCGTCATCCGCGCCGACGATCCGAAGTTCGGCTATTTCCCGACCACCTTGCGCGTCGGGCCGCATTGCAGCGCCAAGGATGCCTATGCCTCCGTGCGCCTCGGCGTCGCGGAAGCGATGCTCTCCGGCATCACCACGGTTCACAACTGGTCGCACAATACGCGCACGCCTGAACATGCCGATGCCGAAATCCAGGCGATGAAGGATACGGGTGTGCGCGGACGCTTTTCCTATGGCTGGGGCCAGGAACTGCCGTTGACCTCGCCGATGAATGTCGAGGATCTCGGCCGCGTGCAGCGTCAATGGGGGCAGGATCGCAAATCGCTGACGATCGGTGCCGCCCTGCGATCCCCGACACCGGGCGCGCGCGGCGCGATCCCGCTCGATGTCCTGAAACAGGAAATCACCGGCATTCGCAAACTTGGCCTGCCGATGACCATGCATGGCGGCGCCAAGGGGCTTGTCGATGCGGTCGCCAGCGTCGATGGCCTTGGCCCCGACATGCTGCTCGTCCATCCGCAAGGCTTGTCGGAACAGGAGCGGCAGCAGGTCGTCAATTCAAAGTCGCCCTATAGCACCTCACCGGTGATCGAGATGTCCTATTCGGCGGTGCGCAGCGGCTATATCCAGTATGAAGAACTCAAACAGCTGAACGTGCCCATGGGCCTGTCGATCGACAGTTCGGGCGCTTCAGCCAATGCCGATTATTTCAACGTCATGCGGGCGCTGCTGTGGTCGGACTGGCAGCGCAGCGGCGCGCCCTTGCGCTTGAAGCCACGCCGGGCCGTCGAACTGGCGACGATCGAAGGCGCCAAGGTTCTGGGCTTCGGCGATGTCACAGGATCGCTGGAAGCCGGAAAACGCGCCGACATTCTTCTGGTGCGCAAGACCGACATCAATATGGCGCCGGTATTCGATCCCTATTATGCGCTGGTCTTTTCGGCACAGCCCTCCAACATCGACACGGTGATCGCCGACGGGCGCATCGTCAGTCGTGGTGGCAAGGCCGTTGGTTTCGATGTCGACAAGATCGTACGGGAGGCAACCACCTCGGCGCTGGAGATTCGTGGCCGCGTCACCTGATACGGCTCCGTGTCATCCCGGACACGCAAAGCGTGATCCGGGAACCAGGGGCGCGTGATGAATCTTGATTGGTTGCAAACACCGCTTCATCGCCGCGGTACAGGCTTTACCGCTTGCCCCTGGCTCCCGGATCGCCTGCGGCGTCCGGGATGACACCAAGGGTTTCGACAACCTGCTAAAGATTGCGGAACGAATCCGTCGCCTCGACCAGCGCGGCCAGAATGCCGGGCTCGCTCGTCGCGTGGCCGGCATCGGGCACGATATGCAACAGCGACTTCGGCCAGGCCTTGTGCAGGTCAAGCGCTGTGCGCGGCGGTGTCACCACGTCGTAACGCCCCTGAACGATGACGCCCGGAATATCGGCGATCTTGCCCATATTGGCGATCAGCTCACTTTCAGCCAAAAAAGCCTTGTGAATGAAATAATGCGCTTCAATGCGCGACAACGCGATTTCGCCGCGTGTCGCAGGGCCGGTGCGGGGCATGCGCGGTTTCAAGGTCAGCAACTCGCTTTCCCAGGAACACCAGGTGCGCGCGGCTTCGAGACGCGCGGCCGTATCGTCGCTCACCAGCCGGCGATGATAGGCGGCGATGATATCGTCGCGCTCCGCTTCCGGGATCGGCGCAATGAAACGCTCCCAGCCCTCCGGGAACATAGAGGAAGCGCCATGCTTATAGAGCCAGTCGAATTCGAGCTGACGCGCCGTGAAGACGCCGCGCAACACCAAGGCCCTGACGCGCTCGCGATGCTGCTGCGCATAGGCCAGCGCCAGAGCGACGCCCCATGAACCGCCGAGGATCAGCCAATTGTCGACCTTGAGCAGCAGACGCAGGCGCTCGATATCGCCGATCAGATGCTGGGTCGTATTGGCCTCAATGCCCGCATGCGGTGTCGAGCGGCCGCAGCCGCGCTGATCGAACAGAACGATCTTGTAGGTTAGCGGATCGAACAGGCGCCGATAGTCCGGATGGCAGCCACCGCCCGGGCCGCCGTGCAGGAACAGGGCCGGCTTGCCATCGGGATTGCCGCAGACTTCCCAATACACGCTGTGGCCATCGCCCACATCGAGCATGCCGCTCTCATAGGGCTGAATCGACGGATAAAAACTGGCCGTGCGATGGCCTATGTGTTCGTCAACGCTCATCTGGACTTTCTGGGACGATCTTTCTCGCCGTCAGACTACGGCCTTCGCCCCGATATTGCCAAGAGATGAGGTGTCGGACGGCGCATTCAAGGGCGCATTGGCCCGGCCCAAAGCGGTTGAGGTCGGGAAAACCAAGGACTTGATGACGACAGGCACGGCGCCCGAGGTTTCCAGCATGGCGCCAATGTCGATGAAATCGAATTCCTTGAGCTGGATGCCATCGATCGACACGACCGCGTTGGCGAGCTTGCTTTCCTCGCGCAGGTGAATGCCGACGAGGCCGCCGATATCCCCCTCCCCGACCAGAATCACCGGATGGCCGTGGCCGGTCACGGCGCCAAGACCGTCGATAACGGCCAGACAGAAATCGTCGAGCCGGCGGAAGGTCGCCGATCCAGCCCAGCGATAGCACAGCGCCACGGCCCGCTCGCCATCGTGCAGATCGAGCCGGCGCAGCGCCGTCTTGATGGCAGCGGCGATCGCCGCGCGATCGAGCTCCTCGTCATCGAGCGGCAGATCGGGCGCGATGACGGGCAGATTGCGCAGAGGCAACGTCTCCATCGGCGCCACGAAGATCGTCGCGCCGCTGACCTGAATGGTATATTGCGACGCGCCGACGACGGTGGCGCGGATGCCCTGCTCCGGGCGCTCGACGGGAATTCCCAAGGCCTCGACACGCCGCAGGATCGCCTGCGCCAGCAATGGCCCGAGATCGCCGAAGGCCGAGGCCTGCGCGCCATAGACATATTCCGACACGCCACCCGAAAACGTGATGCAGGCGGGCGCCACATCGTTGCGTAACGGCTCCAGCCGCAACAGCGCGGCGGTTTCCGGCGACAAGGTGGCCTTGGTCATGGCTTCGAACAGCCGCCCAGCCATGGCTTCGACCATGGCGACGCGCTGCGCTTCCGGCAGAACGGTGCCGATTTCCAAATCGAAACCAACTTCCGTCGCGAACCGCCGCCCGGCTTCTTCGAGGCGAACGACTTTGCCTTGCGCATCGAAAGACACGATGCGCGCGCCCACGTCGATCGCGGTCATAGCGACCACTTCGCCAGCACTGCACACGGCGATCTTCGACGTGCCGCCGCCGATATCGACGTTCATCACCCGCCGGTTTTCGCGGATGGAGCGCGCCGCCGCACCGGAGCCGAAGGCGGCGAGCGTCGTCTCGAGCGCGTCGCCGGCGCTGACGGAGACGAATTTGCCGGCTTGTGCAGCAAACAATTCGCCAATGGCGCGAGCATTGCTGCGGCGCACCGCCACACCGGTCAGGATCAAAGCACCGGTATCGATGGCGGCCGGATCGATCCCTGCCGCCTCATATTGACGATCGATGAAGGCGCCTAGCTTGGCGGCATCGATCGTCATGTCATCGGCATAGGGCGTCAGCAGAACGTCGGACTCGTGAAACACCTCGCGCTTGGAGACGATGTAGCGGTTGTCGAGCCGCTCCAGCACCAGGCGCGAGAAGACGAGATGGGACGTCGAGGACCCAATGTCGACACCGACACTGACGAGACGGATCTCGTCCTCTTCCTCAAGGGATCGGCGGACACTGGAAAAGAAAACCCGACCGCCCTGGGCCTCGTCGCTCTCGCTCATCAGCTTCTGGCTCACTTACACGACGGTGTCGCGCTTCTCGGCGTCGCTCTTGTCAGTGTTCGGCGCCACATACCATTTCGCATCCATGCGGCTCGGCACGCCATTGCTGGCGAGCGTCGCTTCATATTCCTGGCGCAGATACGGATCTTCCTGCCAGTAGGGAATGGCCGTGCCGCCCTTGTCGAGATCGATGGCCGTATAGTCCGTGTGCTTCTCGCCCGGCGCGCCGGGATCGCGGCCCGGATTGTGCGGGCCGAACCAGGCGGTGAGGCGGAAGTCATCCTTGGAGACGCTGAAGTGCTGATGGAACCAGCGCGCGCCACCAGGCGCCGCCGTCACCATGCCGATCGGCTCATAATCAAGACGGCGCACTTCCGCGGCATGGCCATCCTTCCACGGCGTCGGGCCGCAACGCTCCGGCCATGAATAGGTATAGCCCTTGCCCTTGAGGCAGATCAGGATGGCAGCCGAGGTATGGGCATGGGCCTTGGAATAGCGGCCGTTCTCGTGCTGGCCGATCCAGAAATAGAACTGGTTGTTGGTCATGAACGGTTCGACGCGGCGATAGCCGACCGAGCGGCGGTTATCGAGCGGCAGATCGCAATTGATCACGTCGGGAATGAAATTGGTGCGCCGCATGGCGAGGCCACGCACCGGATCGGGCTCGATATCGTCATTGGACTTGAAAAAATCGTCGGCGCCGTTGAAGCGATCGCGAAACACGTATGGATTGTTGAACACCGCGTCGGCATTGTTGAGCATGTTCATGACATTCGGCGCGGTCGTGCCGCCCAGCAGCAGCGCGCCGCCGGAGGTGGCGTTGACGACGCGATACCAGGCATTCATCGGGATCGAGAACATCGAGCCCTTCTGCCATTCGAAGACATGTTTCTTCGTATCGCCTTCCTGCCAGACTTCCGTGGTGCCCCGCCCTTCGACGACGAGGAAGATTTCCTCGTACATATGCTTTTCAGGATTCAGCGCGCCGCCCGGCGGCACTTCCACCACATAGCAGCCCCATTTGGTTTCGGTGCCATAGAGCTGGATGAAATGGCCTTTGCCGCCGCGCCGCTTCCACGGCATCAGCGGCAAGTTCTGCACCTTCGAAATGCCGATATCGCGGAAGACAGGAATTCCTTCCGCTTCCATCCAGGCATCATAGGGGGTCGGTTGTTTCTTGAACTCGCCGAAGCCCGCCTTCTTCACGCCGGAGGGTTCGTGCCAATGAACACCGTCTTTGGAATCGTGGGGCATGAGTTCCTCCTGTGAAGTGGCTTCGGCTCGTTTTATCGGCCAATCTCTGCCGCGCTAGATCGACCATGGGGCGGGTCCTGTCAACACACCGTGATCCGCCGGCAGGCAGTTGACGAAAACATGATAGCGCGCGAGGAAGGCGGTAAGATGAAAACGCGCACAGCAAGCTGAATTATAATGCTTGTGCCGAATGAGGAACGATATGGGAGAGAGCGACAAGAAGCCTGCGCCGCATAGCCTTGCCGAACATGCCATGGGTCAATATTATAATCATGAGCACGACGGCGACGGCGATGCCGATCACGAACACGACGATTTTGAGTTCGACGGGCCCCTGGAAGAAAATCCACTCTGGATTCAGGACAATGTCCATCTCACCAGCGTCGGCATCGATATCGGTTCATCGGGCACGCAGGTCATCTTCTCGCGCATTCATCTGCGCCGCCTCGCCGAAGACCTGACCAGCCGCTATTATGTCGTCTCGCGCGACACGCTCTATCTCTCGCCGGTGGCGTTGACGCCCTATGCCAGCGAAACGCGGATCGACGATGGCAAGCTGCGCGAGATCATCACGCAGGCCTATCAGCAAGCCGGCATCGCCGCCGCCGAGGTGGATACCGGCGCGGTGATCCTCACCGGCGAAGCGCTGCGGCGGGAGAATGCGCAGGCCATCTCAGCCCTGCTGTCACAGCAGGGCGGCGAATTCGTCTGCGCCACCGCCGGCCACCACATGGAATCCATGCTCGCCGCCTATGGCTCCGGCGCCGCGCAGGCTTCGCTCGATCTGCGCAAGCGCGTGCTCAACATCGACATCGGCGGCGGCACGACCAAGATCGGCGTGCTCGAAGGCGGCAAGGTGATTTCGACCGCCGCCGTCCATATCGGCGGCCGTCTGCAAGTCACCGAAGGTGGCCACATCGTGCGGCTCGATCCGGCCGGGCGGACCCATGCGCGCCGTGCCGGTTTCGACTGGGCACTCGGCCAGGCCGTCAGCGAAGCGGACCTCGATCAAGTCGCCGACGGCATGGCCGAGACCCTGCTCCAGGCCCTAGCGACACGGCCGATGCCACATGATGTCGAACATCTCTATCTCACCGACCCGATCGTCGATTTCGGCGATGTGGCCGGCATGATGTTCTCCGGCGGCGTCGGCGAATATGTCTATGATCGCGAGCAGCAGGATTTTCACGACATGGGCCGCCGGCTTGGTGCCGCCATCCGCAAGCGGATCGCGGCCGGGCGATTCCCGTGGCCGCTGCTGCCGGCGCACGAATGCATTCGCGCCACGGCGCTCGGCGCCTCCGAATACAGCGTCCAGCTCTCCGGCAACACCAGCTATATTTCCAACCCGGGCGTGCTGTTGCCAAGGCGCAACCTGCAAGTGGTGCAGCCGCCGTTCGAACTCAGCGAAGAGGTCGATTCCGCTGGGCTCGCCAAGGCGATCACCGCCCATCTCAAAGCCTTCGATCTCGAAGACATCGAGCAGGACGTCGCTTTGGCGCTGCGCTGGACCGGTGCGCCGGCCTATGAGCGTATCCTCGGTTTCGCCAAGGGCATTGCTCTGGCCTTGGCTGATCGGATCGCCGCCGGCAAGCCGCTCTATCTCATGCTCGATGGCGACGTGGCGCAGACGCTCGGCGCGGTTCTGCGCGAGGATTGCGGCATCGCCAGCGAAATCCTCGTCATCGACGGCGTGATGCTGGCCGACTTCGACTATATCGACCTCGGCAAGTTGCGCATCCCCTCTTACACCGTGCCCGTGACCATCAAATCCCTAGTGTTCAGCGAAGACCCGCGCGGCCCGCGCGCGCGAGAGATCATTCATCACCGCGAGCACGAGGCCGGCCACCACCATCACCACGGACATACGCATAACCATTCGCATGGACATTCTCATGACCATGGTCACGCACACGATCACGATCATCACCATGACCACCATCACGACCATCATCATCGCAAGGACTGACCGATACCGGCCAGCTTGCGCGAACCACCTGTCGGGCGCATAAAATCAGGCGAGGAGGAAACGGTGCTCAGCGTCAGACGGCTCAATACGGAGTATAAGACCCCGAAGGGGCCTGCCGTGCGCGCGGCCCAGGACATCTCTTTCGAAGTGCCGAAAGGCAAGTTCTTCACACTCCTTGGCCCCTCTGGCTGCGGCAAGACGACGACCTTGCGCTCGATCGCTGGCCTGGAGCGGCCGACCTCCGGCGAGATCGAAGTGAACGGCAAACTGGTCTATGCCTCGCAAGGCCAGATCTTCATTCCGCCCAACAAACGCAATTTCGGCATGGTGTTTCAGTCCTATGCCATCTGGCCGCATATGAGCGTGTTCGCCAATGCCGCTTTCCCGCTGGAGGTGCGCGCCAACCGCCCGTCGAAGCAGAAGATCCGCGACAAGGTGATGGGCGTGCTGCAGGCGGTGGCGCTCGATCATCTGGCGGAGCGCGACGCCACCAAACTCTCCGGCGGCCAGCAGCAGCGCCTGGCGCTGGCCCGCGCCCTGGTGATGGAACCGGAACTGCTGCTGCTCGATGAGCCGCTGTCCAATCTCGACGCCAAGCTGCGCGACCGCATGCGCTTCGAATTGAAACGCATCCAACGCGACAACGGCCTGACCACCATCTACGTCACCCATGATCAGGGCGAGGCGCTGGCGCTCTCGCACGAGATCGCCGTGATGAACGAAGGGCGGATCGTCCAGATCGGCTCGCCGCACGATATCTACAACCGCCCGCGCACCAAATTCGTCGCCGATTTCATCGGCACGACCAATTTTCTCGAAGGCCGCGTCAAGGGGCTCGATCAAACGAGCCAGCGCTGGCTGGTCGAAACGCCGGCCGGCGACATTCTGGTGAAAAGCGAAACGGGCCTGGAAGCCGGCTCCAAAGCCTCGGTCTCGATCCGTCCGGAAGATATCGAATTGTCGGAGCAGCCGTTCGACGCGGCGGACAGGAACAGGCTTGCCGGGATAGCGGATGCCACGGTGTTTCTCGGCGATTTCCTCGACGTGCAAGTGCGCGTCGGCACCGCCCTGCTGCAATCACGCTCCCACCCCTCACTGCGCGCGCCCGACGGCGCGCCGCTTTATCTGCGCATCGATCCGGAGAAATGCATCGCTATCGCTGACGAATTCAACAGACACGCCTAACGGCGTTCAAACAAGAAGGATGGAGTAGGAAATGGCCAAGGACGCAGTCGTATCCGACGATCTCGCGAAGAAATTCGCTACCGAAAAGGACACGCCTTATTTGAGGTGGGTGCGCGACGAGGGCCTCGACATCATCGGCGCCCATTACGTGCGCAATCTACGTACGGTGGAACTCAAGCCCTGGGCGCGGCGCGGCGGCAAGGGCATTTTCATCAACCACGAGGCGTCGCGTACCTCGAACGACTGCTATGTCTGCGAGATCGCGCCGGGCAAGAAGCTGGAGCCGCAGCGGCAGTTGTTCGAAGAAATGATCCTGGTGCTCGACGGACGCGGCTCAACCAGCGTGTGGAACGATGCCGGCCAGAAGATCACCTTCGAATGGAAGGCCGGCGCACTGTTCGCCATTCCGCTGAATGCCTGGCACCAGCATTTCAATGGCTCGGGCCAGGAGCCGGCGCGGTTCGTCTCGGTGACCAATGCACCGCCGGTGATCAATCTCTATGAGGACATCGATTTCGTCTTCAACACCCAGCACGATTTCAAGAGCCGTTTCGCCGGCGAGCCCGATTATTTCAGCGCCAAGGGCGAACAGAAGGGCCTGTTGCTGGAAACCAATTTCGTGCCCGATGCGGTGAACCTGCCGCTGATTTCGGCCAAGGAGCGCGGCGCCGGCGGCGGCCACATCCGTTTCAACATGGCCAAGGGCTCGATGAACAGCCACATCTCGCAGTTCCCGATCGGCACCTACAAGAAGGGCCACTGCCATGGCCCGGGCGCCCATGTGATCATCCTGTCGGGCGAAGGCTATTCGCTGATGTGGCCGGAAGGCGAAGAGCCGCGCCGCTACGATTGGGAGGTCGGCACCATGATCGTGCCGCCGAACATGTGGTTTCACCAGCATTTCAACACCGGCAATTCGCCGGCGCGCTATCTCGCCTTCAAACACGAGGTGGTGTCGATCCGCAACGGCCAGGGCGTGCCGAAAGCCTGGATCAGCCGCCGTGTCGGAGGCGACCAGATCGACTATGCCGATGAGAAGCCGTTGGTCCGCGACATGTTCTCAGAAGAGCTGTCGAAGAACGGCCTGACGCCACGCATGGACGAGGCCTATAAGACCGAATTGGAGACGCTGCCGCCCAAGGCTGCGTGACGTGAAAAGGCCCGGTTCTCGGAACCGGGCCATTCGCGTCATTGCGAGGAGCGTAGCGACAAAGCAATCCAGAGCGCGTGGTAGAGTTTTACGGAATGCCTGCGGTACAGGCATTTTGTCGATGATCTTCCACTTGCCCCTGGATTGCTTCGCTACGCTCGCAATGACGGCATGTTTTAGATCTTGAAAGCTTCCAGCGTTTCCGGCGCGAACAGCTCTTCCGGCTTCAACAGGCGCGGCGACAGTCCGCATTCGTGGTGATAGCGCAGGAAGGTCTCCAGCACCTTGTAGTTGTTGTCGAAGCCATAGGGCCAGTAATCCTCGCCCATTTCGCGGCGCGCTTCCTCGATATCGTGCGACAGCCACGGCACCATGGCCTTCAGCGCCGCCGTTTCCTGCAGGTCGTGATAGGTGCGCCGCTGCGACTCGACGAAAGCCTTGAACAGCGACTGCGCGATCCAGCGATTGGCCTCATAGACCTCGCGACGGATGGCGACCGTGTGCATGATCGGGAAAATGCGGGTCTTGCGGAAATAGTCGAGTTCGACCGGCCGATAGTCCTCGAACAGGCGCTTGACGTTGACGCCGTCATAGGTCGAGGGCTTGCGTGCCGTGTGGAAGGCATCGATCTCGCCGTCACGCAGCATCTGCGCCAGCGTCTTGTCCTCTGGGATCGGTGTGACCTTGATGTTTTTCGGCAGGTCGAGCTTGATCTTCTCGATGCGGCCCGGCTCTTCCTCGCCACCGGTATGATAGGTGACGCTGTCCATCGGCACGCCGTAATGGTCGGCGAGAATGCCCCGGATCCAGACCGGCGCCGTCATCTGAAACTCCGGCACGCCGATGCGCTTGCCGACCAGATCCTTCGGCTCGCGAATGCCGGACTTGGCGTTGATATAGATCGACGAGTGGCGGAAGAAGCGCGACGGAAACACCGGGATGGCAACGAAGGGGTTCGGGTCGCGGTGACAGGAGACCGTGTAGGAGGACAGCGACATTTCCGAGACGTCGAACTCGCGGTAGCGCGCCATCCGGAAGAAGGTTTCCTCCACCGGCATGTCGAGGAAATTGATGTCGATGCCATCGGGCTGCACCGATCCGTCTTGCAGGCCGCGCGTGCGATCGTAATTCCAGCAGCCCAGGGTCAATTTTAGTTTCGACATGGTTTTCTCCCTGCGCCACGGTCTCTGGCCGCAGCGTCTGATCGATGATTGGACGGTTGGAAGGCGATCAATAGAACTGATCGAAATGGAGCTGGCCGACAGGCACTTTCGCCGTGATGAGCATTTTCATCACCGCCTGTGACATGGCCGGCGGCCCGGCGAAATAAACTTCGAAATTGGGCAGATTGGCGCCAAAGAGCATTTCGGCAATGTCGTGCACGAAGCCGGTGTGGCCGGTCCAGCCTTCGGTGCCTTCCGGCATCGAGATCGCCGGATGGTAATGGATGCGCGAGCCATAGCCCTCAAGCGTGCTGAGAATGCCCTCGCCGCAAATGTCCTTGGGCGAACGGCCGCCATAGATGAATTCGATATTCCGGCCCTGCAGCACCGGACTGGCGGCGGCGCCCCGCGCAATGGAAATCATCGGCGACAGACCGGAACCGCCCGCCAGACAGAGAATGTCACGCGGCGCATCTTCACGCAGATAGGCCATGCCATAGGGACCATCGATGGTGATGGTGTCGCCGAGCTTGATTTTGTCGAACAGATTGGTCGTTGCCTCGCCGCCTGGCACACGCTTGATCTGGAAATGCCATTCGTCACCCAGGTTGGTGACGTTGCTCATCGAATAGGCGCGCGCCCCCTCGACGTCAGGCAGCGACAGCAAAGCATATTGACCGGGCAGGAACAGGTTCGATTTCTTCAGATTGAAACGGAACTCACGAATGTCGTGGGTGAGATCGTCGATGCCCGCCAGCTCCGCCTCGGTTTTGCGCGGCAGATGGTGGCTTTTGTAATTGTCGCGCAGATTGACCTTGATGGTGCAATCGCCTTTCGGTTGCGCCTGGCAGCCGAGATAACGGTTGCGTGCAATATCGCGCTCGTTCAGGCCCGGCGGATTGGCGCGCAGATGAACCACTTCGCCCGATTGCAGTTCGAACCGGCAATTGCCACAGGAGCCGACATTGCATTCATAGGGAAAGCCCAGCCCTTCGCGCAGAGCCGCACGTGCCAAAGTGTCGTCCTCGCAGACATATGCGATATTGGCATTGCTGATAGTAATCTTGGGCATATACCCCCCGTATCCTTGTTATCAGTAGGTCGCTTAATAGATCGCTGGGGCTTTGTATCCCAGACGCGACGAGATCGTGTGCGCCGTATCTAGCAGAAGCGGCAGAAAGCGCGCCAGCACTTCATCGTCCATGCGTTGACGCGGACCGGCGATTCCCACCGCCGCCACAACGCGGTTCTCAGCGTCCCTGACGGGCGCAGCGAGTGAACGCATGCCCGGCTCGCATTGCTCATCCTCGAGCGCATAGCCGATCCGCCGGATCTCGGCCAGCGCGGCACTGAGATGATCGGGATCGACATCGGTTTGCGGCGTGCGCTGCACGAGCCCGGCGGCGATGATGGCTTCGACCTTGTTTTCCGGCGCGAAAGCCAACATGGCGCGCCCTTCCGAAGCGCAGAAAGCCGGCTTGCGCTCACCCAGATTGGCACGCATGCGGATCGCCTGCGTGCTTTCCAGGTCATAGACATAGATAACTTCTGACCCATCGAGCAAAGCCAGATGGACGGTTTCGTTGGTGGCTTCGCGCAAGGCGAAAATATGCTGACGCGCTTCGGTCGAAACGTTCATGCGCTGGCGCACGAGCGCGCCCAGGCCGAAAAGCGCTATCCCCAAGCGATATTTTTCATTCTCGCTGTTTTGTTCCAGCATGCCTTCGGCCACGAGGGTGGAGGCGAGCCGATAAACCGTGCTCTTGGCGACGCCCAGTTTGCGCGACAGAGCCGTAACGCCGATTTCGGATTCGCCTTCGGAAAACGCCTTCAGCAGCCGCATCGACATGGCGACGGAGGACAATCTCTGCGGCTCGCGGCGTCCCGTTTTCGCCAACGGCTCCGATTGCGACAGCTCATGCGATCCCTGGGCAATGCGATCGTCAGCCATGGGCATGTGCTCCAATCGTATTTTCGCTCAATGTCGCGGTCAGGCCGAGATGGCCGAGAAAATCGGCGGCGATGGCGCTGGCCGAGACGCCTTGTGCAATAAATGTCATGCCCACCGGGCGATCCTCGACGCGCGCCGCCAGGGGCAAACGCGCCAGCTCTTCGCCCGGCATGGCCTGGATGATTTCGATGGCGCCATCGGCCGCGCTGCGCGCCGTGCCCTTGACGCGCAGGATCGCTTGCTCGTGACGGACGAGAACCGCCTCCAAAGCTTCGGCCAAAGCCGCATAGGCAATCGGCGCGACCAAAGGCGCAAAGGCGCTCGTCACGTCGCTCGAATGATGGGCGTGATCGTGCGCGTGGTCATGATCGTGGTGATGATGATGCCCATCGTGACAGGCCGGCGTGCAGACATGCGCCTCAGGGCCAGCCTCGTGCAAGGCCGCGACGATGGCGGCGGCTGGCAAAGCAGAGGATGCCGAGGTCATGATCGAAGCGTGCGGCCGCACCGAGCGGATCGCCGCGCGCGCATGATCCATCTCCTGCGCCGTCGCGAGATCGGCCTTGGTGAGAACGATGGCGCTGGCGTGAGCGAGCTGGCTCTCGCATTCGGGATGGCGCAAAAGCTGCGAGGGACCGCGGCGCGTATCGAATGTGGTTACAACGCCGGCCACTTCGTAGCGCTCGCTGATCAGCGCGTGGCCTTGCAGGGACGCGATGATGGGCTGCGGATCGGCGATGCCGGTGGTTTCGATCAGCACCCAGGAGAACGGCGCAATGGTGCGATGCAGACGCCGCCAGAACAGGCGTTCGAGCGTCGCATTGAGATCTTCGCTCGCCGCGCAGCAGGCGCAGCCGTTTTCCAGCAGCAAAGGCGCGTCGCTCGATGTCTCGACGAGACGATCGTCGAGCCCGACTTCGCCGAGTTCGTTGACGATCACCATGGCGCCTGAAAATTCCGGCGCCCGCAGCCATTGCGCCAGCAGGCTGGTTTTGCCGCTGCCGAGGAAGCCGGTGAGGATGAGGATGGGAACCTTGATACGCTGCGCCATCGCCGCTCCAGCTTTCGAGGTTCAGACTTCGATATAGACCGTGTCGCCGTCCACCGCGGTCGGATAGGTCTTGATCGGGATCATGCAGGGCGGCTCGACCACTTCGCCGGTCTTGATGTTGAAGACGCCGTTGTGAAAGTCGCATTCGACCGTATCGCCGACGATCGGCCCTTCGGAGAGCGATCCCGGCCCGTGGGTGCAGGTATCGTCCGTCACGTAGAAAGCGCCATTCAGATTAAACACGGCGACCAGCAAATCGCCGGTCTCGACCCGGATCGCCGACCCCTCGTCGACCTCGGAGGTTTTGCACAAATCGACTCTCGCCATTGCTCCCGACTTTCCTCTCTCGTTATTGACCTTATCAACCCAGCGGGGTATTGGTCTTTATGAAAATGGAACATTGTTCCGCATAAGGGAACATTATTTTTAACAGGGCTCAGCATCCCGGTCAACCGACAAAATGGTTAGAATGACGGGAGGCCGGGCGCGCAGGCGGATCGCCGGCGATAACCAGAAAAAACAGTTCGGAGGAAGCTAACGTGCTGAAAAAGGAACAGAACGACTATCTCTGCCAGACCGGCCCCGGCACGCCCATGGGCAATTTCTTCCGGTGCTACTGGCAGCCCGCGCTCCTCAGCGAAGAGCTCCCGGAGCCCGATTGCCCGCCCGTGCGGGTCAAGCTCCTGGGCGAGCGGCTGCTCGCCTTCCGCGACAGCGAGGGCAAGCTCGGCCTCATCGACGAATTCTGCGCCCACCGCGGCGTCTCGCTGTGGTTTGGCCGCAACGAGGATTGCGGCCTGCGCTGCCCCTATCATGGCTGGAAATACGACGTGACCGGCCAGTGCACCGAAGTGCCGTCCGAGCCGACCGAATCCGGCTACGCCAAGAAGATCAAGCTGAAGTCCTATCCGCTGATCGAACAGGGCGGCGTGCTGTGGACCTATATGGGCCCGCCGGAGAAGCAGCCGCCCCTGCCGCAGTACGAATTCTCCACCGTGCCGCTGAACCAGACGTTCATGACCAAGCGCATTCAGGAGTGCAATTGGCTGCAGGCGATGGAAGGCGGCATCGATTCCAGCCACGTCTCCTTCCTGCATCGCGGCGACCTGCACAACGATCCGCTCTTCAAGGGCGCCGGCGGCAACAAATACAACATGCAGGATCTGTCGCCGGTCTTCGAAGTGGTGGAGAGCGACGGCGGCCTACTCATCGGCGCGCGCCGCAATGCCGAGGACGATCAGTATTACTGGCGCATCACGCCATGGGTGATGCCCAACTACACCGGCGTGCCGCCGCGTGGCGACCATCCGATGCACGGCCATTTCTGGGTGCCGATCGACGATGAGAACTGCTGGGCCTGGTCTTACGACTATCACCCGACCCGCGCCCTCACCGACGGTGAAGTGGCGGCGATGAAGGACGGCAAGGGCGTGCACGTCAAATATGTGCCCGGCACCTATCGTCCGCTCGCCAACAAGGACAACGACTATCTGATGGACCGCGCCGGCCAGAAGGCCGGCCGCACCTTCAGTGGTGTCGAGGGCATCGGCATTCAAGATGCATCCTTGCAGGAAAGCATGGGGCCGATCTGCGATCGCACCAAGGAAAACCTTGTCGGCACCGACAACGGCATCATCATGGCCCGCCATCGCTTGCTGCGCGCCGCGCGCGCCTTCAACGACAAAGGGGTTCAGCCGCCGGGCGTCAATCCGGAGCATCACACGGTGCGCCAGGCCGCGCTGCTGTTGAAGCGCGACGTGCAATACAAGGACGGCGCCAAGGAAGCTTTGAAGGCCAAGAAGGGCGTGCGCCAGACCTCGGTCTGAGTGTTGTGGAGAGTGCCATGCAAAGCGAATCGGCCAAGATGACCACCGCACACGAAGCCGGCTTTCGCGTGCAATATCCCAACTCGAAGCAGAGAGCGGCGAAAGTCATCGCCCTCGATCCGGCGAGCGCCGCCATCGTCGAAGAGATTTCGAAGAAATCCTGGAACGGCGCGGCTTTCTTCACCTCGCTGGCTTTCACCGCCGAGGGCAATCCCGGCGCCGTCGGCGGCGATCTGAAAGCCTGGCTCAAGGATCTCGCCGGCCGCACGATGGATCTTGTCGCCGAAGTCGAGCACAGCGATTTCGTCGTGGTGATCACCACAACCGGCGCCGATGCGCGCGCCGTTTCCGTGATCGCCGATGCCTGCGCCCTGTTCAACAAGTCCCTGGTCGGCCTCATCGTGCCGGGCCAAGACGACAGCGATGCGGCAACGACGGAATCGATGAAATATCTGCGGCCTTATACCCGCATGCTCGTCATCGCCAGCGGCACCGATTACATCGAGGCTATGCTGACGGCGCTGCGGGCGTAAAGCAGGTTGTCCGGAATCCCTGGTGTCATCCCGGACACGCTCCGCGGCTGTCGGGGATGACACCGAGGCCTCTGTTTCGCAAAGCCCGAATATGTATAGA
>ERZ778027.2065-NODE-2065-length-27807-cov-6.891179_pt1 | contig 27807 bp, 22 predicted proteins | sample MGYA00375757_ERZ778027 | MGnify/ENA primary metagenome ERZ778027 (study PRJEB29350, sample SAMN05389817) | bioreactor metagenome | isolation source: Ammonium sulfate bioreactor | place: South Africa: University of Cape Town | collected 2014-02-18 ...
GCGTCGAGGTCTGTCCGGTCGATTGTTTTTACGAAGGCGAGAACATGCTCGTCATTCATCCCGACGAGTGCATCGATTGCGGCGTCTGCGAGCCTGAGTGCCCGGCGGACGCGATCAAGCCCGACACCGAACCCGGAATGGAGCGCTGGCTCGAATTAAACCGGCAGTACGCGGACAATTGGCCGAACATCACGGCCAAAAAGGCCGCCCTTCCGGACGCCGACGACATCAAGGATGAACCGGGCAAGTTCGAAAAATATTTCTCTCCAAACGCGGGTTCTGGAGATTGATTCTCTAATTTCCGGGATTTTTATATTTAAGTTGAGATAAATACGTCCGTTTAAAAAACGATTTTCGTGCCTTTTTGGCGCGATATTTAAGCTCGACCAGATTGTCTCATGAGGTCGGCCTTCATTTGCGAGCAAGATTATGCTAGAGTCTTTCTCGATGGCATTAAGACAGCACAAATCCGAAACGGCTGTGAACAAAAGAAGGCCGCCCAACTCTGAGGGCCGGCTTTCAATGAAACGTAATGGGGCGTCACACGGCCAGTTCAGAGTCGGATGGAGTTTGCAAAGCTAGGCCACAATGAGCGCGCAGGGGACGACCTTTTCCTTAGGGGACAAGGTTTGGCTCGATGCGCGCGTGTCGTCGGCAACCGCCAACGGCACTGATGCCCGCCTCCCAAGGCGGCCCGACGAGCCGGTCCCCCGGCCATGCTCAGTACGCGAGAGTGAGAAAAAATATGGCGCAGAAGAAGAAAGCTCCGGTCAGCCCCAAGTCCGCAGCGAAATCCGCGGTCCACAAGGCTGTCCCGTTGAAAGCGGCTGCGAGCGCGCAGAAATCCGCGAAGCCCGGTAAGGCCAAGACGGAAGCCGAGACTAAGCCTTCACTCAGCAAGCAGAAAAGCGCGCAACCCGTCGCATCGGCGAAGTCCGTCAAGAAACCGCAGCCGGCCGCGAAAGTGGATCCGGTTTTGACGCGTAAACCCGTTTCACCCTCTCAGTTCGCAGCCAAGGCCGCGGCAGCTGCCCCGCAGCGCGCCATGACGGTTCCGGCCGGCACGCACAAGCCGGCTGGCCAGAAGCTGACCACGTCGGTCGCGCCTGCGACTGCGCCTGCCGCGCATTCGGCGACCCCCAAGGCGATCGCAGAAAAGACGGCTGCTGCCCGCCAGCTTCTTGCGGTCCAGAAGAAGCCGGTCAACCAGCGTCACGGCTTCAAGGCCAATGAATTCGTCGTCTATCCTGCTCACGGCGTCGGCCGCATCGTCGGCATCGAGGAGCAGGAAATCGCCGGCATGTCGCTCGAGCTCTTTGTCATCACGTTCGACAAGGAAAAGCTGACGCTGCGCGTCCCGACCGGCAAGCTCGCAAGCGTCGGCATGCGCAAGCTCGCCGATGAAGGGCTCGTCAAGAAGGCGATGGAAACGCTCAAGGGCCGTGCGCGCATCAAGCGCACGATGTGGAGCCGCCGCGCGCAAGAGTACGTTGCGAAGATCAACTCCGGTGATCTGATCTCGATCGCCGAAGTGGTGCGCGACCTCTACCGCTCGGAAGCTCAGCCGGAGCAGTCGTACTCCGAACGCCAGCTGTACGAGGACGCCCTCGATCGCATGGCGCGTGAGCTGGCCGCCGTCGAAAAGCTCGACGAGCGCGGCGCGGTTCAGCGCATCACGGAGATCTTGTCGAAGAGCGCGAAAGGCCGTCGCTTGGCCGATAGCGAGTCGGTCGGCGAAGCCGCCTGACGCTCCGTACACGCCGTCAATTTCGGCTATAGATTTACAGCGCCCGGGTCCGCACCTTCCGTCGGATCCGGGCGCAACTTTTGTGCGCCATCGGGATCGACGGGAACGCTCGCAGGCTGCGCGTCGTTCGGCGCCGTCACCGCGCTCACGCCAGCGGGGGCCTGAACATCCTCCTTGCCGTCCACGATCTCGATTTGTGAGACGTCGGCGACATCGATCAACGGGCCGTTGCGCCGCTCGATCCATCCGCGCACGACGACGGTTTTCGATTTGAGCGTATCGAGCGTGCGCGCGAACTCGGGATTTGCGGCAAGCACGGCTTTGCCGACGCGCACCGTGAAATCGGATTTCCAGTCCGTTCCGAAGTTGAGATACGTCGTTGACTTGGTCTTGCCGATTGACGCGACAGTCCCGATCACCCGTTCGAATTTTCCGCGCTGCTTGAGAAGCGATCCCGGCTGCTCTGCCGGCATCGGCCGATAGACGCCGTTGCTCCACAGACCGAGCCGTTTGCGGCGCGCCTCCGCTTCGTGCGCCAGAAGCTCACGCACGCACGCGAAGCTTTCCGGCACGCCATACGCGCGCGCCTGCCCGGCGGCGAGCATCGTGCCTTGCACCCATTCGCTTCGCCCGTTTGCTTCGAGAAAAACCTGCGCCAGGAAACGGCCGTAGCGGTCCTTTTGCCGACCTCCGAAGGCGAGCTTGATCCGTTTGCCGAGCACCAGGTTTGAAAGCGTCTGCATCGCTTGCGTTTCAGGCGGCCACGCGCCGGCTTGGGCACCGGCATCGCGCGCCCGCGGAGCCAGCGCTCCGATCAAACGCACGCCGCTCCCGTCATCGAGAACGAGCGTCTCGCCATCGAGCACGCGCGCGACGGTGCGAACCGGACCAGGTTCAAGAACGCAGGGCGCGGGGAGCAGCGTCTCGTCCGCGATTGCAGGCAGGGCAGCGCTCGCGAGAGCGACGAGGCCCGCAAGCCCTGCAATGTTAGCCGCGCCTGAACCCCATCCCATGCCGGAAGAAAATCACAGACGCCGACGCCCGCCAAGCCTCTCGCCACGATCTCTCCGCAGCGGTTGCATGACGGGCGTACGCCTCGGGGGAAAGGGGCGCGACCGCGAGCGGCCCTCGCGGAACCCCGCTGAGCTCGCAGCCTCCCGCGCACTCGCGGTCACAAGCTGACATACTGTAGGTTGAACGATGTTTCAATCATAAGTTGAATAAGTTTTATCGCGGTCGGCGGAAGCGTCGTTTGCGAAAGGCCTGGAACCTCGACGCACAGTCCCTTGACCGGCCGCAACGCCCGCAGCATAGCTTGCGCGCTCGCCGAAATCGCAGCGTCAGTCGCCGCGAACCGACCTGGCCCCGTAGCTCAGCTGGATAGAGCAACGGTTTCCTAAACCGTAGGTCGCAGGTTCAAATCCTGCCGGGGTCGCCACTTTGCATGGTTCCGCGATTATGCCGTTCACGCATCATTGCGGCCGGGCGTCCCGCGCCGCTTGGGCGATCTTGTTTTGCTTCAAAACGCTTCCAACTTTTCCACGAGGCAGAACGCGGCGACGCCGGATGCTCTCTTGCGGTTGCATGCCTGTCCCGGAGGTTCGGCTTGCTGGGACGGCCGGTCTGAAGTTCGATGCCCGGCGTTGCGCCAGCGCTTTATGCGCCGCTTCGACGTGCTCGACCCTGGCTTCGAGCTTGTTCAGCCGGGAGAGTTCCTTCTTCACGCGCTTCAATGCGGCTGCGAAAAGTTGCTTTCGCCGTTGCGGTTGCTCGACGACGCCGGGAAAGCTTCTGCCGCGAGGCTCGGATTTGCCGCGGGTTTCACGTTGTTTCTGACGGGTCAAAGTCCGCGCCTTATCGCGCAGATCCCGCAAGCGGGTCTGCAGGTCCGTCAATTCCTTCCGGCCAAGCTCATAGATTTCCGGGTGATGTGTTGCGCGAAGCACCGCAATCTCATCGGAGTTCAAGAGGGCGAGTTCTTGTTTCGCGGACATCGACATGACGAGCGTTCTCCGTCGCTGACACAATAGGCTTGTCCGACACTACGCTTTTCGGCTGGCAGCGAGTGAGGGTTGTCACCGAAATGTAAGACGCGAGGTAAAGAATTTCATCGGCACTGAAAGCGATGGATGATCAACCTGAGATTGTTGCGGCAACCGTCATTGTGCGCTGCGATTGGCGACCTTGCTTTTAGCGGAAAACAGCCGTTATCTGATCGGGTGGTCGGGATACGTCCCAATCGAACGATTAACCCGCTGAAAAATAACTTGGATTCGAAAACTGGCTAGGAGCATCAGAGTTTTAGGCTCGTTGACGGGAGCTACCGGACCCAATGGTGCGGGCGACGACGTCAACGGCCGCGTATGCATGACCGGCCCCCGGGGGATTCGGCGCTGATGGCCGGCAAGATCGAGGTCACGATTGCAGATCAGAACCCGGTCGTTCGATCGGGGCTGGAAGCGTTGGTGCAACGCGATGGCCGCTTCAGCGTTTGCGGCGTCCATGCGACGGGCGAAGCCCTGATCGAGGCACTGAAGGTCAAGCCGGTCGAAATCGCCATCGTCGGCTGGACGTTGCCCGACATGACGGGTGGCAACGTGCTGACGCGCCTGAAGCAGGAAAAGTGGCGCACACGCGTGGTCATCTACACGGGCGAGCGCAGCAGTGAAGTCTTGCGGCAGGCGATCAAGGGCGGTGCCTGGGGCTTCGTGTCGAAAACGGAAGAGCCGCAGGTATTGCTTGAAGCCGTCGTCTCCGTTGCGCGCGGCCGCTTGTCGCTACCCTACGTCGACATCGATTTGCTCAATCACGATCCGCTCGAAGGTCTGACGGCGCGCGAACGCGAACTGCTGGCAGCGCTCGCGAATGGCTGGACGAATCTGCAGATTGCGGCGCGCACGGGCATCTCTCGCAACACCGTGAAATACCATCTGAAAAATTTGTACGACAAGCTCGGGGTGTCCAACCGCGCGATGGCTGTTGCACTGCACGTGTCGGTTAACCGTAACGATCATCACTGAGCGAGTACGCTGAGCCGGTCATGACGGCGGCGGCGGTCTGCGCACACAAAGCCGCAGTGGTGGGTAGCCCATGCTGCCCAACGGGGTGTTGTTAGTTTTTCGTTCGCACCGTCACTGTCCCCCTGCTACTTACGAACCTACGCCCGCATCTGCGATCGGGCGGAAGGATCAGCAAAAGCGCGCCGGATATTGGGTCTCCATAGTCTTAGGGGACCGTTCGGCTTGGCTCAACGCAGCGCGGAGAAACGCTCATGACCGTCACGCCCCACCTCTTTATTCCCGGCCCGACCAACGTCCCCGACGCTGTGCGCATCGCGATGAACCTTCCGATGGAAGACATGCGCTCGCCGGAATTTCCCAAGCTGACGCTGCCGATCTTCGAAGACCTCAAGAAGGTTTTCAAAATGAAGGATGGCCGCGTGTTCCTTTTCCCGTCGTCGGGAACGGGCGCATGGGAATCTGCGATCCAGAACACGCTCGCCGTCGGCGACAAGGTTCTGATGAGCCGCTTCGGCCAGTTCTCGCTGCTCTGGGTCGATATGGCCGAGCGCCTTGGCCTGAAGCCTGAGGTTTGCGACGAAGAGTGGGGCACCGGCGTTCCGGTCGAGAAGTACGCTGACATTCTCGCCAAGGACAAGAACCACGAAATCAAAGCCGTGTTCGTCACGCAGAACGAAACGGCGACCGGCGTCGCCAGCGACGTGGCCGGCGTCCGTAAGGCGCTCGACGCCGCGAAGCACCCCGCGCTCCTGATGGTCGACGGCGTTTCTTCCGTCGGCTCGCTCGAAATGCGCATGGGCGAATGGGGCGTCGACTGCTGCGTCTCTGGCTCGCAGAAGGGCTTCATGCTCCCGACCGGCCTCGGCATTCTCGCCGTCAGCCAGAAGGCGCTTGACGTCAACAAGAGCAAGAACGGCCGTATGAACCGCTGCTTCTTCTCGTTCGAAGACATGATCAAGACGAACGATCTCGGATTCTTCCCCTATACGCCCGCAACGACGCTGATCCGCGGCCTGCGCGCCTCGATCGATCTTCTGCTCGCCGAAGGCATCGACAACGTCGTGGCTCGTCACCATCGCCTCGCCTCCGGCGTTCGCGCGGGCGTCGCAGCCTGGGGTCTGAAGCTCTGCGCGAAAGAGCCGAAGTGGTACTCCGACACCGTGTCGGCGATCCTCGTTCCCGAAGGCGTCGACAGCAACGCCGTCACGAAGACGGCCTACTATCGCTACAACACGTCGCTCGGCCTCGGCCTCAACAAGGTCGCCGGCAAGGTGTTCCGCATCGGTCACCTCGGTTCGCTCGACGAGTACATGGTCGGTGGCGTCCTGTTCGCCGTCGAGATGGCGCTCAAGGACAACGGCATCCCGGTCAAGCTTGGCTCGGGCACCGCTGCCGCCGCCGAATACTTCACCAGCAATCCGGTCAAGTCGGCCACGAGCAAAGAGCCGCTGAAGGCCTAACTCGAGACAATGCCCAGCTGCTTAAGGCGGCTGGGCATTCTGGCGTCGTATCGCACTCGCTGGTTGAACGACGCTCCGCATTCTGATTTTTTCGCAAAGACAACAACGATCGTTCACTCCGCTAGGAAGGCGACCCCCAAATGAGCTATACCCTCTACCCGAACCGTAAGCAGCGTCTGCAGCGTTCGTATCTCGCTGTGCCGGGCTCCAACCCGACGATGATCGACCGCGCCCTCAAGAGCGCCGCCGACTACGTTTTCCTTGATTGCGAAGACGCCGTCGCGCCGCCCGAGAAAGAGCAGGCTCGCAAGAACATCATCCAGGCTCTGAACGATCTCGACTGGAAAGGCGCGGGCAAGAGCGTCTCGGTCCGCATCAACGGCCTCGACACGCACTATTGCTATCGCGACGTCGTCGACATCGTCGAGCAGGCTGGCGCCAAGCTCGACACGATCCTCATTCCGAAGGTCGGCGTCCCGGCTGACGTCTATGCCATCGAAAGCTTCGTCAGCCAGATCGAAGTCGCGAAGGGTCTCCCGCACCAGATCGGCATGGAAGCCCTCATCGAAACGCCGCTCGGCATGGCCAACGTCGAAGCCATCGCGTCTGCCAACAGCCGCCTCGAGTCGATGCACTTCGGCGTTGCCGACTACTCCGCATTCAACAAGGCCCGCACCGTCGTCATCGGCGGCTTGAACCCCGACTATCCGGGCGACCAGTGGCACTTCCCGCTGTCGCGCATGACGGTTGCCTGCCGCGCGTTCGGCCTGCGTCCGATCGACGGCCCGTTCGGCGGCATCGACGATCCGGAAGGCTACAAGGCCGCTGCGCGCCGTGGCGCCGCTCTCGGCATGGAAGGCAAGTGGGCGATCCACCCCTCGCAGATCGAACTCGCCAACGAGATCTACTCTCCGACGGCGAAGGAAATCGAACGCGCCGAGCGCATCCTGGTCGCGCTCAAGGAAGCCGAAGCGCAGGGCAAGGGCGCAGCATCGCTCGACGGCAAGATGATCGACGCGGCATCTGAAAAGATGGCGAAGAACCTGCTGGTGACGGCAGCGGCGATCAAGGCAGGCGAAGAAGCTCGCGCAAAGAGCAAATAATCAGAAGCCGGAAACGACAAGCCCAATCCCGAGGAGTCCAAAAACATGGACATTCATGAATACCAGGCCAAAGAGCTTCTTGCGAAGTTCGGCGTGCCGATCGCCCGCGGCGGACTTGCCTACAGCCCTGAACAGGCCACCTATCGCGCAAGCGAGCTTGGCGGCACGGTCGTCGTCAAGGCGCAGATTCACTCCGGCGCGCGCGGCAAAGCCGGCGGCGTCAAGGTCTGCAAGACGGAAAAGGAAATCGAGGATGCAGCCGAGTTCATGCTCGGCCGCAAGCTCGTCACGCACCAGACGGGATCGGCCGGCAAGCTGGTCTCGCGCCTCTACATCGAGGAAGCGACGAACATCGATCGCGAAATCTATCTCGGTTTCGTGATGGACCGCGCTTCCGAGCGCATCGTCGTCGTGGCCTCGGCCGCGGGCGGCATGGACATCGAGGAAATCTCAGCGTCGCAGCCCGACACGATCATCCGCGTCGCCGTCGACCCGGCGGTCGGCATGCAGCAGTTCCAGGCACGTGAGCTGGCATTCGGACTTGGCGTCGATCCTGAGATCGTCAACAAGCTCGTGCCCGCGATCATGGGCTGCTATCGCGCCTTCCGCGATCTCGATGCGATGATGGTTGAAATCAACCCGCTCGTCATCACCAAGGAAAAGCAGGTCGTTGCGCTCGACGCCAAGATGTCGTTCGACGACAACGCGCTGTTCCGTCGTCCGCACATCGCCGAGCTGCGCGACAAGAGCCAGGAAGATCCGCGCGAAACCTACGCGTCGGATCGTGGTCTCTCGTACGTCGGTCTCGACGGTGACATCGGCTGCATCGTCAACGGTGCCGGCCTCGCGATGGCGACGCTCGACATGATCAAGCTTGCGGGCGGCGAGCCTGCGAACTTCCTCGACATCGGCGGCGGCGCCTCTCCCGAGCGCGTCACCAAGTCGTTCAAGGCGGTTCTGCGCGACAAGAACGTCAAGGCCATCCTGGTCAACGTCTTCGCCGGCATCAACCGTTGCGACTGGGTTGCCAAGGGTGTCGTCGACGCCGTCAAGGAACTCGATATCAAGCTGCCGATCGTCGTTCGCCTCGCAGGCACCAACGTCGAAGAAGGCCGCAAGATCATCGATAACAGCGGCCTGACGGTCATCAGCGCGGAAACTCTCGCCGATGCTGCCAAGCAGGCGGTCGAAGCGGCCAAAAAAGCCTAAGCCCGGAGAAACGTACCAATGGCAATCTTTATCAATGAAAAGACGCCGATCCTGATCCAGGGCTTCACCGGTCGCATCGGCACGTTCCACGCCCAGGAAATGATCGACTACGGCTCCAACGTCGTTGGCGGCGTGACGCCCGGTAAAGGCGGCACCTCGCATCTCGGCCGCCCGGTGTTCAACACCGTCAAGGGCGCCGTCGATGAGACGGGCGCTGAAGCCTCCATCGTGTTCGTGCCGCCGCCGTTCGCGGCTGACGCGATCATGGAAGCGGCCGACGCTGGGATCAAATACTGCGTCTGCATCACGGACGGCATTCCTGCCCAGGATATGATCCGCGTGAAGCGCTACATGCGCCGCTACAAGAAAGAAGCGCGCATGATCCTGACCGGCCCGAACTGCGCCGGCACGATCTCGCCAGGCAAGGCGATGCTCGGCATCATGCCGGGACACATCTACCTTCCGGGCCGCGTCGGCATCGTCGGACGTTCGGGCACGCTCGGCTACGAAGCCGCAGCGCAGCTCAAGGCCCTTGGCATCGGCGTCTCGACGTCGGTCGGCATCGGCGGCGACCCGATCAACGGTTCGTCGCATCGTGACGTCCTCGAGCACTTCGAGAACGATCCCGAGACCGACGCCATCCTGATGATCGGCGAAATCGGTGGTCCGCAGGAAGCCGAAGCCGGCCTCTTCGCCAAAGAGCACATGAAGAAGCCTGTCATCGCCTACATCGCTGGTCTGTCGGCCCCGAAGGGCCGCCGCATGGGCCACGCTGGCGCCATCGTTTCGGCATTTGGCGAGTCGGCTGCTGAGAAGGTCGAGATTCTGAAGGGCTGCGGCGTCGCTATCGCGCCGACGCCGTCGGAAATGGGCTCGACCGTCGCGCAGGTTCTCGGCAAGCAGAAAAAAGTTGCCTGAACTCCGCGAAGACCGGAGCGGCCGCTCCGCTCCGGTCTTTGCACACTGAGCCAAATGATCTTACGTTTTGAACGCGGTCCCGCTCCGGGAACGCGGAGGCTTGTGGATGCAGGATACGACGCGCGTGGAAAACTCAACGGAACTCGACGAACTCGCGCTGATCGAAGAGTTGAAGCGTCTGAGGACGCAAATCCCGGACAATCCCTCGCTCAATCCTATTCTCAACGTCGCCTTTGATCTGTCGCGGCGTCTTGAATCGCAGGCGATCACCTTCGACGCCGTCAAGAATCTCGCCGGTCGCCTGATGGACCGCGCCTGCGTGCGCCGTGCCCGGCGGCTGCGCGACAAAGTCGGCTACGTCGACCAGGCGACGACGCTGAAAGATTTTACAGCCTACGTCGAAAAGACGGCGAACGAAGCCGCGGGCTCGATTGAAGCCTTCGCGCAGCGCTGGTCGCGCGCGCGCACCGGCATCGTCATGACCGCGCATCCGACCTTTGGACTCTCCGATGCGCTCTATCGCCGGATGGTCGAAATCGCCGTCGCCGACCCGTCAGCCAAAGAAGTTCAGATCGGCATTCCACATCGCCCCGAGGAAACGCTGACGCTGCGGCACGAGCACAAGTGCGTGCAGGAGGCGATCCGCAATCTGCGCAACGCTTATGAAGAGCTGCTGCATGCGTTCTTCAGCGTCTCGTCGCAGAAGTTCGGCGAGGCCGCATTCAAGTTGCGCCCGAAGCTCGCAACGATGGCGTCCTGGGTCGGCTATGACCTCGACGGCCGCAACGATATTTCCTGGACGTTCTCGTTCCACGTGCGCCTGCTCGAAAAGCGCGCCGCTCTCGCCGACATTCGCGAGCGCTTCGTCGTCCTGAAGCACAAGCTCGACGACGCCGACGGCCCGCAGCGCATCGCACGCCAGATCGTCGGCAAGCTCGATCTCGGCATTGCCGCGGTCGACGAACAAATCAAGGCGATCGAGCAGTTCGAGAACGACCACGACTATCTCACGAAAGCGGCGAACGTCATCACCAAGTCCGACGGCTATAACCTGCTGACGGTCGAGCCGTTGCAGACGCTGTTCGAACAGCTGATCGATTCCGTCGAAGCACCACAGGTGAAGCGCGCTATCGCGGCGCTCTCGGGCCTCGTCGCCGCGACCGGACTCGGCACGTCGCACATTCACCTTCGCATCAACGCGCTGCAATTGAACAACGCCTTCCGCGCTTACGTCCACGAGCCCTGGACGCGCGATCTGACCGAACGTCAATCGCTGGCGCGCATTGTCGATATGATCAAGAATTGCCCGCAGGAAACGGTCAACTTCTCGACGCTCGATCTCGAGACCGCGACGGCGATCCGTCAGTTCGCATTGACCGCGCAAATTCAGAAGCATGTCGACCGCGAAACGCCGATCCGCTTCCTGATCGCCGAGGCGGAATCGCCCGCAACGATCCTGATCGCGGTCTTCTTTGCGAAGCTCTTCGGCGTCGATCACATCACCGATATTTCGCCGCTGTTCGAAACGCCATCGGGCCTCGAAAACGGCGCGCGCATCATGGAGCGCCTCGTCGAAGAGGACACCTATCGCGATTACGTTCAGGGCCGGAAGCGTCTGAGCATCCAGACCGGCTTCTCGGATGCCGGCCGCTTCATCGGCCAAATTCCGGCGACGCTGGCGATCGAGCGCTACTACGACAGTCTGTCGGCGCTGGTCGCGAAGGCGAAGCTGCAGAACGTCGAGACGCTGATCTTCTCGACGCACGGCGAGTCGATGGGGCGCGGTGCACATCCGGGCGACCTGCATCAGCGCCTGCACTATCTGATGACGGACGAGTCGCGCCGCCGCTTCGCCGACGCCAAAATTCCGGTGAAGCACGAAACGAGCTTCCAGGGTGGCGACGGCTACATGACCTTCGGCAATCGCGCTTTGACCACCCGCGCTTTGGCCTCCGTCGTGATGGACGGCGAAATTCCGGAAGAGACGGTCGATCCGTTCTATACCGAGCAGAATTTCAATCTCGACTTCTTCCTTCGCCTGCGAGCGTTCCAGCAGAAGCTGTTCGCGCACGACGGCTATCGCGCCGTGCTTGGCGCGTTCGGCGCGAACCTTCTGTTCAAGACCGGATCGCGTCCTGTGAAGCGCCAGGGCGAGCATACGTCCGATCGTGGCAACCCGGCGCGCATGCGCGCGATCCCGAACAATGCGATCCTGCAGCAGTTCGGATATCTCGCGAACGTCGTCGCGGGTCTCGGTATCGCCGTCGGCAGCGAGGTCGATCACTTCAACAAGCTTGCACGTTCATCAAAGCGCCTGCAGTCGATGCTGGCGATGGTCGCGCACGCCAAGACCATCTCGAGCCTCAACGCGATGGGCGCCAACGCCAAGATCTTCGATGCCGGGTTCTGGGCGGCGCGCGCCTCGTGGGGCCGCGAGCAGGCTTTGAACTCTGCATTCCGCACGCTGGCGACGCATCTCTTGCCCGACGATCGCGAAAGCGACATCGCCGAGCTCGTGCACCTTCTGCGTCTCGATGCGATCGATCTTCACGCCATCCTCACTGACCTCAACATCGAGGACGGCATGACGCCGGACGAGAACCGTCTGGAACTCGATCTTCTGCAAGCCATTCGTCTCGCGGTGATGATGCGCATCTTCATCCTCGCGGCGCAGCTCCCGCGCTTCACCCCGCAGGATGGCCTGTCGCATACGCAAGTTCTCGAAATGGCGCTCGGTCTCGATATTCCCGACGTGCTCGAGGTGTTGCGCAAGGCGTTCCCGCACTCGAACCGCACGATCGACGAGAAGGACGAGTTCAACGAGCCGGCAAGCTATCGTCCGCGCGGCGTGAACGACTACGGACGTCTCGAAACCGAAATCCTGACGCCGATGGAAAATTCGTACGAGTTCGTGCGCGAGATCGGCACCGGCATCTCGCATCACTTCGGCGCCTTCGGCTGACCCGAGACGCGATTGCGCGTTAGCTGCTTTTTCTGGCGCGGCGGCCCTGGTCGCCGCGCTTTTGTTTGAAGTCGCTGGCGTTGAGCGCAAACACTTCGCCCGTGCTCATTTCGGTGTCGAGCCAGAGAAACGGCAGATCCGGACGTGCGGCTTCGAGCGCGTCCTGCCCGGTGCCGATTTCGACAATCAGATTTCCATTTTCTTCGAGCCGTTCGCCGGCGCCGTCGAGGATGCGTTTGACGAGATCGAGACCGTCGACGCCCCCGAGATGCGCGAGCTGCGGCTCGGCCTGATATTCGGGCGCAAAGGCTTCGACCTCGGCAGCCGCAACGTAAGGCGGGTTCGATATGATGAGATCGTACGAGCCGCCGGGAAGCCCGTCGAACAGGTCCGCCTTGAAGGTACGCACGCGCTGGTCCAGCCCGTAGTCGCGAATGTTGCGCGCGGCAACCGCGAGTGCGTCATCGGAAATATCGCTCGCGTGGATTTCGGCATTGGGGAATGCTTCCGCCGCGAGGATCGCGATGCATCCCGAGCCGGTGCAGAGGTCGAGCACGCGTCCGACTTCGGCTGCGTCCGGCACGATCGATCCAAGGCCATCGCGCGCAATGAGTTCGGCAATGAACGACCGCGGTATGATCACACGTTCGTCGACGTAGAACTTGCGCCCCTGAATGTAGGCGGAGTTCGTCAGGTAGGCTGAGGGTTTGCGCGTCTCGATGCGGCGTCCGATAATGTCGCTGAGTGCGGATCGTTCATCCCGCGTCAGGCGGCAGTCGAGCCACGGATTGATGTCGTCGATCGGAAGTGAAAGCGTCGAGAGAATGAGAAATGCCGCCTCGTCGACAGCGGTCTCAGTTCCGTGTCCGAACACGAGACCGGCGCGCGTCATCGCGGTCACGGCGTACCGCAGCCAATCCCGGATCGAAACGAGTTCGTCTGTCGGCTGTGGGGCGCGGTCGGTCATGACATCCCGTGCCGGAAAACCCGTTACCGCGTTGCCGGCAGCTCATCGAACCGGATCAGCCGGCGCTCGGTTTCGTCCCAGAGTTTGAGACGCGCGCATCTGAGGCTGTCGCGCAAGGACAGCTGATTGATCGACTGCAATTCCGGGCTCGCGTTCAGGCACGCCATCAGGCGGTAGTTCGGAATCATGCTGTTCAGGTGATGAATGTGGTGCAGGCCGATATTGCCGGTGAACCAGTTCAGCACGCGCGGCAGCTTGTAGTAGGACGACCCAAGCAGCGCCGCGACCTGGAAGTCCCAGCCCTCGGCTTTATCCCAGGTCGTCTCCTCGAATTGATGCTGGATGAAGAACAGCCACCCGCCCGCGGCGGACGCGATGTGCAGCACCGGCAGGCCGACCCAGAGCACGTTGCTCCATCCGAAAAAGTAGAACAGCGGTGCGTAGAACAGCGCGAGACCGATATTCAGCCCGAGCACGCTGCGCCAAGTCTGGCTCGGCGGCAGCGCATGCATCCACGGCAAGCGCTGCAGAATGACGAAGTAGGCGGGCACGCCGATGCCGAACAGGAAAAGCGGATTGCGGTAGAGGCGGTAGCGCAATCTCTGCAGCAGCGGCAGCGCCAGATATTCGCTGACGGTGAACGTGTCGATATCGCCCGCGCCGCGCCGGTCGAGGTTGCCCGACGTCGCGTGATGCTGGGCATGTTCGCGCCGCCATAGCCCGTATGGCGCGAACGTCAGCACGCTCATGCAGCGTCCGACGAAATCATTGACGGGACGCGACGCGAAAAACGAGCCGTGTCCGCAATCGTGCTGGATGATGAAAGCGCGCACGAGAAGCCCTGCGGCTGGCAGCGCAAGAAGCAGGGTCGCCCAATAGGCATGCTCGACGGTCGCGAACATGGCCCCGATCACGAGGACGAGCGGCACCAAAGTTGTGACGAGCTGCTGAATTGCGAGTCGCGGCACCGAGCCACGATAGGTTTGACAATGAGCCGCCAGTCGGCGAACGCGCTGCTTCTGGCTTTCCGGCATGACGTCCGGAACCACCGCGCCAAGTCGCGCTCCATGTGGATCGAGTTCGGCACGGCTCTCCGCGCGCAGCGGCTGCTTGAGGCTCAGGTTCAAGACGTCGGTCCCCCCAAAGTGGATCGGAAAGTCGTCCACTCGTAGATGTCGGGTAGCATATTCATCCAATGTCGCAAAACAGCGTTGACAATACGATCAGAAAAATTGCGTGCGTTTCCGTCCACGATCCTGACCGTGGACTCCGGGTTTGCACCTGCAAAAAAGGGAGCCGATCGTCTCCGGCTCCCTCAATAGCGATTTTATGTCTTTTATGTGAGCATGGCCTTAGTGCTGGCCCCAGATCTCGACGATCGCCGAACCCTTGCCTTTGGCGGAGGAGTCGAAGAAGCGCGAGCGGTACTTGGCTTCGATGTGGTCGATCGGCTGGCGGCGCTGAGCGCCGAGGTCGATCGGTCCATAGGTGCCGCCCGCGTCGACGCGCGTACGGATCGGAACCGTCTCATCGGACCCGTCGGTGTAGACGACTTTGAGCTCGTTAAGGGTAATCGCACGGTCGCGCGCCGTTACGCGAAGGCGCCGGAACCCGCCCTCGTTGCTGGCGACCGGAATGATGTCCTTGTCGAAGCCGACGAAACCGGCCGTCTGGGCGCCAAGCAGAAGCCAGCCTTGATTGTACTTGCGTCCTTCGCCGTTGGCTCCCAGCCAGCCCGCAGCGTAGCGGCCGAAGATTTCGATGCGTGCCTGCCCGTTGAAATTCGGGCGCGAGCGATAAACGAGCTGGATTTCCTTGATGAAGCGATCGCCGCGTAGATCGATCCAGTTCGTGCGCGAGTTTTTCGGAATGTCGGCGTTGACGGCCAGCGCATCGCTCTCGCCGTTGTTGTAGACGACCTTCATCTCGCTGATGTGGATGTCGTTATCGAGAACGCGCAGGCGGATTTTCGCGAATTTGCCCACCTCGTTGCCGACGCGGATGACGTCGCGGTCGGTCAGGAAGCCGACGTATTGCGCGCCGAACAGCACGTCGCCGCCGGCTGTCGCTTGGCCAGGAGTCGCCGGAGTGGCAACCGGTACCGTCGGCCGGGCGCCGAGATCATCGCCGCGATCCCGGCGGCTGGACACCAGATGCTCGGAGCGATCGCGATTGTCCGAATATCGCCCGTCATCGCCGCCCGCGCGGTCCATGCGGCGGCCGTCGCGGTCCTGAATGCCGATGATCTGCAGGCGGCCGCGTCCGTATCCCGGTTCCTGCGTGATCTTGATCTGATCGATGAAGCGGCTCTCGTACGTCGGATTGATCGGACGGCTACGCTCGCCCCAGTACATGTCGATCTGGCGGTCTTCGCTCCAGACCGTCCCGTCGCTGTAGACGATTTCGACGCGGCGGATGTCGAAGAGCTTGCCCATCGAGTTCTTGATGCGAATGCCTTTGTAGGCGCCCTTCGCCTGACGCACGTCGATCGTATAGCGGTCGAGCGAAAGATCGACGTCCGACTCGGCAACGACGATGAGCTGATTGTTGTGATGCTGGTTGTAACGATGCCAGCGTCGCGCGTCGGCGCTCGACAACATCCCCATCGCCAGGACTGCGGATAGCCCCAGTACCAGTCTACGAAACATAACTTGACCCCTCTGGTTCCTAAACGCCCGTGCCCCGATCGCGCGGGCACTTTAGCGTTGAAGAGTCAAAATGGCAGCGGGCCGAACCCATTTCCCTGTTGCCACCACGCGTTCCGCTGCTCGATGGTGTGAATCTGCAACACAAACTTTATACTCGCGCGCCGGGGACTTAGGGCCCACTACTCATTTATCTTGAGAGCCGCGCGCGGCGGTTTAAGGGGCCTGGATGGCTTTCGCGCCAGGAGTCCGGCGGCGGAAGGAAAGCGATTCCAAGGGCTGAAACAACAACGTTGCAGTTTTGCCAGCGGCGCGGGCAAAATAGAGATGCCTTGACTTAAAAGTACGAATCAGTTCCGACGACAGCTTGAATTCTGCCGCCATCTCAGGATTTATTGGGCGAGATAGAGCTTTCGCCGTCCCATTCCCTTTTTGGCGCCGGTTCTACGTTTGACGCCCACGGTCTTCCCCCGACCGTGGGCTTTTTGTTTTGGGGGCCGAACGTCGCTCACGAACGGCTGGAGAGCTGAAAGCCGGCCGCCTTCGCTTCGTCCTCGCTGCAGAACCAGCGTTCGCCCCTGTTGGTACGAACTTTCGCGCGGTCGTAATCGGCTGACCACGGCAGCGTATATAGTTTGGATGACGCCCGCACGAAGCCTTTGATCGGGCAGCCGTCGGGCGCTCCGCGCTTGGCGTCCTGCCATTGCTGATCCCGCCATTCCTGCGGCCGCTGGATTTCGCCTTGCCAAATACCTTTCTTCGCGGACCTTGCCGCCTCTTCCTTGCTGCCGAGCGAACTGAAGAACGAACTGACGGCAAAAACGTAGCCGTTGCGGACCAACTCCGCCGCCAGATCCGCATCGCCGACGGTGCACTGCGCGGAGACATATCCGCTCGCGTCCTGCGCCGAGCCGGATGGCGTGCAGGTGACGCGCCGCCCGCGAACGACGTGCGTAAGCCCGGATTTCGCCGCCGCCGCGCAATTCCACCGCCGGCCATCGGCGCGATAGCAGGGCTGGCGAGATTCCGGCGCTTCGACATTCGCGATGCGCACCAGCACGCCATCGACGCGCATCAGGTTGCCCGCAATCGCGATCGCGCGGCCCGACAACTCCGTGCTCACTGAAACCTGCGACGGACGATCCGGAGAATATTCCGCAACGGCAATGCCATCGGCGCTCCGGAGCATTGGACCGCCGAAATAAATCAGACCGAGAGCCGCCGCCGCGCCTGCGATGTGGCGAGGCTTGACCGGCGATCGCCGAGCGATGTCCGGCAGAAGGCTTGCCTTCGAGCGCACCGCATCCGCTGGCCGTTTCAATGCGTCGCCGAACGCGATGCCGAAACGCCCGGCAAGTGCGCGAAACGCATCGACGATGACCGCGAACAAAAACTTCGACCAGCGCGTCACGAGATGAAACGCGGCCGCGGCAAAATCGAGGAGCGCTTCGACGATGATCGAAAGAAGCTTTGAGAACTGCGAACCGACGAACGACGCGCTGGCGCGGCCCGCTTCGGCCCCGGCATCGGCGGCATTCTTCACTTTCTCGACAGCCGCAAGCCGGGCATCTTCGATACGCCGCTGGCGATCGGCGCGCCGCACCAGAACGGTCGTGCGCACGTATTCCCGCCATTCGAAGCCTTCGCTGCGCCTGCGCCAGCCGAACATCCCGGCAATCCTCCCCACGCGATTCGCGTGCAAATATTTTGGAACGAAGTATGGCAGTCCTTTGTCGCGAGCGTGGATGCCCACATCTCGCGACGGATTGCGAACGGTTTTGCCGGGCTAACCCGGGATCAGTGGTAGCCTTCGCCGGCCCGAACTTTGCCGCGGAATGTCCAGTAAACGAAAATCGTGTAGCCGAGAATGATCGGCAACATGATGAGCGTTCCGACGAGCATGAACAGCTGCGAGCTCGGCGCCGCTGCGGATTCCCACACGGTCAGCGCGCCAGGCACGAGATAGGGCACGTTCGAAATCAACAGCCCGACAAATCCCAGCAGGAACAGCGCGACAGCCGAGAGAAACGCTTCGGCGTCCTTGCCGATATTCTCGATGCCCTGCCAGCAGCGCCACGCAGCATAGAGCGACAGCAAAGGAACAGGCGCGAAGATCAGGAAATTCGGCCACATGAACCAGCGCTCGGCGATGCGCGGCACCGAATAGGGCGTCCACAGGCTGACGATCGCCATCGCGGCGAGCATGGCCAGCAGTGCGATCTTGGCGCTGTCGCGCGCCCACTCCTGCAGATCGCCGTCAGTCTTATAGATGAGCCACGTCGTCCCGAGCAGCGCGTAACCCGCGAGCAGGCTGATGCCGCAGAACAGCGAGAATGGCGTCAGCCAGTCGAATGTGCCGCCGGCGAAATGTCCGCCCTCCGTGGAAAGCCCTTGCAGCAACCCGCCGAGCACGACGCCCTGCGCGAACGTCGCGACCACCGCCCCCCACGAGAACGCGAGGTCCCAGAATTCCTGCCGCGGCTTCGCAACCCAGCGGAACTCGAACGCGACGCCGCGGAAGACGAGGGCCAGCAGCATCACGATGATCGGAATGTAGAGCCCCGACATCACGAGGCCATAGGCTTTCGGAAACGCCGCCAGCAAGCCGCCGCCGCCGAGCACGAGCCACGTCTGGTTGCCGTCCCAGAACGGCGCGATGGTGTTCATGATGACGTCGCGTTGGCTTTCGCGGCGTTCGAAGTGGAAGAGGATGCCGAGCCCGAGCCCGAATCCGTCGAGGATGACGTAAAGCGTCACGGCGGTCGCGAGGATTGCGGCCCAGATCAGCGGCAGCGCGTAAGCGAGCGTATCCATGATCCTAATCCTCCGATCCGAGCGCGCTTCTCGCCGCATCCTGCGCGGCTGCGATCGGACGCGCGCCAACGGAAGCATTGCCTTCCGGCGCAATCGCTTTGCCTTCCGGCCCCTTATCGATCAGCCTGTTGATGTAGAGAATGCCCATCGAGAACACGCTCGTATAGATGAGCACGAACAGGATGAGAGTCGTCAGCACCGCGCCGAAGGCGACGGGCGACACCGCATCCATCGTCTTCAGAATTCCGTAGACGAGGTACGGCTGGCGCCCGGTTTCGGTCACCCACCACCCGCAGACGATCGCGATGAAACCGAGCGGCCACGCGTAGATCAGCGGCTTGAGATACCATTGCGCTGAAAATACTTTCCGGCGCCACCACAGGAAAGTGCCGACGAAGCCGATCGCGATCAGCAGCAGCCCGACGCCGACCATCACACGGAACGCAAAGAAGACCGGCAGCACCGGCGGCCGTTCCTCGGCTTTGAAATCCTTGAGGCCCTTGAAGAGCCCATCGTAGCTGTGCGTGATGATGAGGCTCGCGAGATGCGGAATTCCGACCTCGAAATGGTTCTTCTCGGCCTTTTCATCGGGCCACGCGAACAGCAGAAGCTCACCCGGCTTGCTGCCGTCCCAATGTCCTTCCATCGCCGCGACTTTCACCGGCTGATGCTCCGCCGTGTTGAGGCCGTGTGCGTCACCGATCACAAGCTGCAACGGCGCCAGGATCGCGACCATGCCGAGCCCCATGCGCACCATCGTCTTCGCTTCTTCGAGAAAGCGGCCCTGGACGAGGTAGCGCGCGCCGACTGACAGCACGACGACCGACGTCGTCAGATACGCAGCGGTAAACATGTGCGCGAAGCGATAAGGAAAGCTCGGATTGAAAACGATCTCGAGCCAGCTCACGGGATAGGCGATGCCATCCTTCATTTCGAAGCCCGCCGGCGTCTGCATCCAGCTGTTCGCGGACAGAATCCAGAATGCGGAAAACGACGTGCCGATCGCGACCAGGATTGCCGACAGGACGTGCAGGTTCGGCGGCACGCGTTGCCAGCCGAACAGCATGATTCCAAGGAATGTCGCTTCGAGGAAGAACGCCGTCAGCACTTCATAGCCGAGCAGCGGTCCGATGATGTTTCCTGCGACGACCGAAAATTTCGCCCAGTTGGTGCCGAATTGATAGGAAAGGACGATGCCGGAGACGACGCCCATCGCGAATGAAACGGCGAAAATTTTGGTCCAGAAGCGTGCCAGCCGGTGAAAGTGATCTTCGCCGGTCATCCGCCAGCGCACCAGCAGCGTCGCGATGAAGGCCGCTAGACCGATCGAGAAGCTCGGAAAGATGATGTGAAACGTAAATGTGAAGGCGAATTGGATACGTGCGAGCAGAATGGCATCGACGTCCATCAGCGGGGGTCCTCCGGCGACTCGATTGCGGCGGCATCATGCCGCCAACCGTCCGCGCCGTCGAGGCTCCGCGCCCATGTTTAAGGATTGGGCTTTAGTTGCCCTGGGCAATTTGGGAATCCGGGAGCGACCAAAGCCGCACGGCGCCGTCTTGGCCGCCAGTCAATAGAGTGCGGCCGTCATTAGTAAACGCCACCGTTCTGGCCCCGGAAGCAAGTCCTGGCAAGGCGAGCAATTGACGCGAGCGCTTCAGACTCCTGATGCGTACGTTGCCGCCTTCGTCGGCGGACGCCAGCATGTCGTCGCCATTCGCGAGCGCCAGCGAAGTGATGCGTTTGTTCTGGCCTGCAAAACCGCGCTGAACTCTGTTGGAATTGACGGACAGCACCTTGATGGTGCCGTCGAGGCTGCCGACGGCGAGCGTCGCGCCATCGGGCGAAAACGCGAGGTTTGAAATGAAATCGGAATTGTTGCGATAGGTCCGCCGAGCGTCGTGCGTTTCGACGTTCCAGATCTTCACGCTGCGGTCGGCGCCGCCAGACGCGATCCATCGGCCCGATGGATCGGCCGCGACGGCCTGCACCGCGTTCTCGTGACCTTCGAGAATGGCGCTGGGCGCGCTTTCCGACGCCGTTTCCCAGATCGCCAGCATCCAGTCGTGGCTCGCGGCGGCAACGCGCTCTTCTGAGCCAACGAAGGTCACGGCCCAGATGCGCGCGTCGTTGCGTTTGAAGCGATAAAGGCGGCGCTGACTATCGAGATCGTAGATCGCGACGGCGCCGTTGGCGTGTCCGGTGACGACGCGATTATTGCGCACCGCGAGCGATGTCGCCGGCCCGTCTTCAAGCGCGACGATGCCTTTCAGCTGACGGGAATCGAACGACCAGATCTTGAGTTCCGGCTGATGCGAACTCGTGACCACCAACCGGCCGTCGCCACTTAGTGCCAGTTGTTCGATGGGCGCGTCGTGCGCCTTGATCTCCGCGATTTGCTTGAGCACGGGTTCGGCCGTGGCGGATGTGCCGATCGCGCCGGTCGTTATTCGCGACTCTTGCACCCGCAGCACTTCCGGAATGCGATCGCTGAATGCGAAGCCGATGCCTGCGAGCGCCGCAGCAATGATGATCTTCGATTTGAGACCGCGCGTCAGCGGACGGCGGCCGACGTCCGGCTTCGGCCTGAGCTTGGATTTCGACCGCACTTTCTCGGGCGCCGGGCGCGGTGGAGGCGGCAGCGCGGCCGCTTTCTTCTCCGGCGCCTTCTTTTTCTCGGGCTTCGCCTTCTCCGGCTTTGCTTTCTCGGCGGCAGGCTTTTTCGCGGCCACTGGCTTCGCAACCGGAGGCGCGGCCGCGACCGGCGCGTTGGCCTCTGCAGGCTGCTTCAAGGCGTCGAAGAAATCGAGAAGGCCGCCTTTCGGCCCCGGAACGTCCGGTGGCGGCGGAACGACAGTGTTCACGACGGCCTCGGCGGCCTGCTTTTCTTCATCCTTGCGGCGATGAACTTCCGTCTTCTCTTTGAAGCGCTGGAAGATACCGGGCTTTGGCGGCTCCGGAGCGAGCAGCGCGCCGCGCCAGGCCGCGACCGACTTCGGACGTCCGTCGACCGAGAGCGTCAGCGCTTGCTGGATGGCATCGAGAAATGTGCCGCGATATCCGCCGAGCGCCGCTTCGCGCACCGGCACCATCTCGTCTTTCAGCATTCGAGACGGCGTATCGGGCGGCCGCTTGCCGGTCACCGCATGATAGAGCGTCGCCGCAAACGCGTAGATGTCGGTCCACGGACCTTGCTGGCGGCTCGTCTCGGCGTATTGCTCGTAAGGACTGTACCCGGGCTTGACGAGAGCTGAGACCGTCTTCGTCTTCGAATGCGCGGCGATATCGCTCCGCGCCGCGCCGAAATCGATGAGCACCGGATCGCCGCCGGTGCGAATGATGATGTTGTCGGGCGCGATGTCCCGATGCAGGAAGTCGGCGTTGTGGATGATCTCGAGTGCATCGAGCAGCGGCCCGACGATCGCATCGAGTTCTTTCTGGCGCGGCGCGCGGCCGAGATCCTTCAGCCACGTCTTGAGATTTTTTCCTTCCTCGAAGTGCAGCACCATATAGGCGGTGTTGTTCGCGCGGAAGACGCGATGCACCTTGACGATATTGCTGTGATTGAACTTCGCGAGCGTTTGCGCCTCATCGACGAAGCGGTCGAGGCCCCAATTGTAGTCGCTCGTTGAGCCTGCCGAGCGCGGGTTCGCCTCGAGGTTATCGGTCCGGCTCGCGAAATCGCTTGGAAAATATTCCTTGATGCTGACTTGCCGCGAGAGATTGGGTTCTTCCGCGAGATACGTGACGCCGAACCCGCCCGCGCCGAGCACGCGCACGATTTTATAATCGCCCGCGAGTTCGGTTCCGTCAGGTAAAGCGACAAGCTGCGTCATGATCCCCACGCGCGATATCGCGCTTGCGGTTGTTATTTCCTGCGTGCTGGCGTCGTGGACGTTGAGAGACCAGCCCGGCTCCCTTGTCTCTGCTTTGCTCCCATGACGCAAGAATATGGCGTCTCGACGGGCGATGAACGCGGGATGAATAAATCTCTACGGTGTCGCTTTCCGGCCATGTTGCCGCCGCCATCCCTGCACCAGAGTGCATGAACGCGATTCGGGCTTAAATCATGAGATCGACGCAGGTGCGATCGGGCTTGTGGGCGATTGGAGCCGGTTCGGCTGTCGTCCTTGTACTCCTCTCAGCCCCTTCGGCTCAGCGGTTTGCGCCAGCATTTGTGTTTGACGCGGGCGCGCGGGGACTGCGTGCGACGAAAGCCGCGATCGTCGAAGGCTATCGCGTCGCTCCGGCGTTGATGCTGGGGCTCGGTCTTGCCATCGGCTTTCCGCTTCTCACCATTGCCTTTCGCGTTATCCGCGAAGTTCGCATGCCGGCCGATGCAACCCGCCTCTATCGCCCCGGTCACGACGACGGCGAACCCGAAGCCGAACTGGATGACGAAGCGGCTCCGCACGTACACCAGCCATTTGTCGAGATCGCGTCGCGCGGAAAGAACGTGCGCTATGCGATTTCGGGCGACATGCTGCGGATCGGGCGTGAGGATGACAACGACATTCGTATCGCGAGCAAGGCCGTTCACCGTTATCACGCCGCAATTTATCGCGAAGACTATAACGACTGGCACATCACCGATTTGTCGGGCGTCGAAAGCAATGGCCTGATCGTCAACGGACGGCGCTGCTGTGAAGCGCGCTTGCATGACGGCGATCTGATTGAACTCGGACCCGGCAAGCTGCGTTTTCGCTCCGGCTCCGCTTGAGCCGCTGGTTTCGGTCCCGTTCTGAGTTTCAGTTCTCGCGTTGAAGCACGAATTCCGCAGCACGGCATCACTGTGCGCGACCAACCATGAGGAGAGAAGCATGGCGATTGAGGGCGAAACGACAGCCGGACACGAAGCCAAAGCCGCAAAGGCTCACAAGTTCCTGGGCTCCCTGCGCGACGCCTTGATGGCTGCCGGCCGCGACGACGCTCCGATCGAAATGACGCCGAACGCACCCGCCGCCGCTGCCAAGCCCGCTTCCGATGAAAAAGCCGCTCCTCCGCCGCTGCCGCCCAAGCCTCAAAGCCTGAGCGCGGAAGAGGCGGCACGCCTAGCGCGCACCGCGCCCGAGCCAAAACCGGAAGCTGCCCAGCCGGTCGAAGCCGCGAAGGAGTCCGACGTCCCGCCGACCACGCGTGTCGTCCGCCCCGAAAACCGGGTAAAAAAGGTCGAGCCCGAACCCGAAGGCGAGGATGCGCCCGCGCGCACCGTTCTGGTTCGCGGCCGCCGCCACATCGAACGCGGCGTTTTCGAGCGCGATCCCGTCGTCGGCTTCCTGATCGTCGTCGGCGGACCGGGCCTCGGCTCGTATCGCCCGATCTTCGAGGGCAACAACACCGTTGGACGCTCGAAAGACAACCGGATTCCCCTGGATTTCGGCGACGATGCCATCTCCAACGAAGCGCAGGCTTATTTGCGCTACGATTCGAGCGATCGGTCTTTCCTCTTTGTTCCAAACCTTGCTAAAACCAATGTCGTGTCCGTAAACGACAAGCGACCCGCAGGCCCCGTGCCATTGCAGCCAATGGACGTCATTACGTTCGGGCGCACGCAGGTCGCGTTCCTGCCGTTCTGCGGAAGCGAGTTTGACTGGTCCGAGATTTCCGAAGCCTAAGGATCGAATGCCGCCGTTCGAGCATGCAGTCGCCGCGACGCGCGGAGCCCGTGACTATCAGGAAGACTCCGCCGCCTTCCGTCCCGAGGGCGGCGAGCCCGTGGCGCTGGCGAGCGATGGTCCGAAATTCGATGCCGCAGGATTCGCAGTCCTTGCCGACGGCATGGGCGGTCACACTGGAGGCGCGCTTGCGAGCCGCACCGTGTGCGAAGAATTCCTGGCGGCCGTCGGAGGCAATTCCGGTTCAGTGGTCGATCGAATGATGGCGGCCTTGGAGGCCGCCAACGGCGCGCTTGCCTCGAAAATTTCCGCGAACCCTCTGCTTGCAGGCATGGGATCGACGCTCGTCGGAACCGCATTCGGCCCGAAGGGCATCGAGTGGGTGAGCGTCGGCGACAGTCCGCTGTTCCTGTTCCGGCGCGGCGAGATCGCGCTGCTCAACGAAGATCATTCGCTTGCGCCCGAGCTTGATCGCCTGGTCGCCGAAGGCAAGCTGACCGAAGTCGAAGCACGTCGCGATCCGCGCCGCCACATGCTGCGCTCAGCCGTCACCGGCGACGAAATCGACCTGCTCGATGTTTCGCAACGTCCGCTGGAACTCGAAGCGGGTGACTATGTCGTGCTCGCGAGCGACGGCATCGCGACGCTCGATCAGAATGAAATCGCGCGTGTCATTCGTGGCTATGCGGGTGATGGCGCAGCGGCTGTTGCGAAAGCTCTGATCCGCGCCGTCGAGCAGATGCGCGAGCCTTACCAGGACAACGCCACGGTTCTCGTCGTTCGCGCGCTGGGCTGACGCCACTTTCCATATGGGAAAACAAAAAAGGCAGCGCTTCCGGCGCCGCCTTTGATTTCAAATGCATCGGCGGAAAATTAGCGCCACCAGCAATGACGATGGCCGTGACGCACGGTGCAGTGCTTGTGGCGGTGATGATACGCCGTCTGCTGGACGAGCGTGGCGTTGTCGGCGGCGTGAATGCCGGTGAGCGAGACGGCATTCGCGGCGCCCGCGGACGCAAGAGCAATCGCAGCGAAAGCCGCCGCGGCAAAAATCGTCTTCATGTGAGTTTCTCCTCCAAGCCGCAAGCTCGCGTTGCTTGCCGCCTCGTTTCAAAATGTCGGATGCTTCGGCACGCACGCTGTTTGCACGTCACGAATGGCGATGGCGTATACGTGATCGACTCGACCAGCGCAGGGTAACCGGAGGAGCGCCGAAATCCGTACTTACCCTTTCGTAAAGTCGATGAACGAAAAGGTGAGCAAAAGTCTAAAGATTCATTACGCTTGCATGACGATCACGGTGCGTTGGCGTCGCCGCTCTTCGCTGAGCGTCCGGTCGTCGAATACATGGCGATCGTGCCGTTCTGGAATGAGCGCGCATCCCAAAATCTGAGTTCGGCTTTGTAGGAAACTTCCGTTGCTTGCGACGGCCATAGACGATCGAGAAAACCAAAATCGTCCGCACGCGCTTCGTCGATCTTGAGGTTGAACTCATAGACGCCGGGCTCATGAATAAGCTGTTCCGGCTTTTCTTCCGGAGACTTTGGATAGAACAAAATCGATTCCGTCCGGCTTGCCTTTCCCGCCAGCGGTATAGGCGCGAAATGATCGAACCCCGCGCGCGCTTTATCCATCGTCCAGCGGCCTAAGTCGGCAGCGTAGAAGTGTTTCGTTTCCTTGGTTTTCGGATTCGTCGCGGCGAGCTCTATCGAAAGGACGGTGCCTGTTCGTCCGCCGTCGTTCAGGAGCGTCACCGGAACTTCGATGACTTCGAAATTGCTGTTCTGATATGGCGAGCTGTATTGCGTGACCGGCGGGACGAAGACTTTGATGTCGGGAGCTTTGAGCGAGCTGTCCCACAAGCTATAGCCCGAAAAGATCAGCGCCAGCGCTGAGATGGCCGCAGCGAATTGTCCGCCGCTCCCGCCGGAATATGCCGCGTGGCTTCCCGCTTCGATTGCAACCGCGGCCGGATCGTCTTCGCGCCTGCGCCGAAAGCTAAGCTGTGCCATGAGTATAATCCCCAACGTCGATGTGCCCTAACCCCAGGGAAAGGCAACCAGTCTCTGCGTTTTCAGTCAAGTGAGGTCGGCTGACACGCCAATGACGCCTTCCGCGTGAACAATAAATTTTCAGCATCGTGTCGGGATTCTGCGTCGTCACACGTTCTGGAAGCAGACGGATACACGCGCGTGTCCCGTACATGAAGCTGCAGCAGGAAGGACCCGAGTCATGACCAATTCGAATGTGAAACCGATTCCGGACGGCATGAGCACGGTGACGCCGCATATTGTGTGTGCGGGCGCGCTGGAAGCGATTGAGTTCTACAAGAATGCATTTGGCGCGGTCGAGCTTGCGCGCCTTCTCATGCCGAACGGAGGGCTGCTGCACGCCGCTATCCGCATCGGCAATTCATGCGTCATGCTTGCGGAAGAAAATCCGCAATGGAAATCCTTCGGTCCGAAGTCGTTGAACGGAACACCGGTCACGCTGCATCTCTACGTCGAGGATGCCGATAGCTTTGCGCAGCATGCCGTCGAAGCGGGCGCGAAGCTCGTGATGCCAGTCTCGGATGCATTCTGGGGCGATCGCTATGGTCAGATCGAAGACCCGTTCGGCCATCGTTGGTCGATTGCGACGCACGTTAAAGACATGACTGCGGACGAAATCAGGAACGCAATTCCAGCGAACATGGACTGCGGCTAGCCATCGTAAGGCGAGCGGCATTAGATCGAGTGAAGAAAGCCGCAGCGAGCGATGGCTCTGCATGATCCCGCTGCGGCTCACGAAGCCGATCCTGCAAACGACTTCGTTGCCACAGCGCAGCATCCAGTCTCGATACACAGCGAAAATCGGCGAAATCTTGCGTGCAAAAAACAGCATGCAAAAACGTGACTGTATTCATAAGCGCGGCTTATGCGCCGGAACCGCGGGAAATCAGGCTCATCGCGTAATAACGGCCAATGAATAGCCTTTCAGCTACATCGGATTTTTGGACGCAGGTCCTTGGCGCAATGCGCGCCGCAGTCCAATATCCGCCGCCCGAAAACCAATGCCGGGATCGTGAAAATTAGTTTCGCGAATTATTAGTTCCTTGGAGGAAGAGCCTGTGGCCGTGAAGTCCGATATCGAAGTTGCGCGCGAAGCCAAAACAAAGCCGATTGTGGATGTTGCTGCCAAAATCGGCATCCCCGGAGACGCGCTGATCCCGTATGGCTGGACGAAGGCAAAAGTCTCCTCCGATTTCATCAATAAAGTTCAGGGCAACAAGAACGGCCACCTGATCCTCGTTACGGCGATCAGCCCGACGCCTGCGGGCGAAGGCAAGACGACGACGACGGTCGGCC
>ERZ778027.2068-NODE-2068-length-27799-cov-11.053705_pt1 | contig 27799 bp, 27 predicted proteins | sample MGYA00375757_ERZ778027 | MGnify/ENA primary metagenome ERZ778027 (study PRJEB29350, sample SAMN05389817) | bioreactor metagenome | isolation source: Ammonium sulfate bioreactor | place: South Africa: University of Cape Town | collected 2014-02-18 ...
AGTGAATTCATTGATATTTTTTAATGAATATTTTTTTTGAAAAGGTGGATCTTTGTCGAAATATGCTATAGTCACTGCATCTCTCTTCAGTCCTAGTGCCGGCACACCGGCTGCTCAAGCGGATGGTCTCCTGGATCGTAATCCTAATGGTGTTGCATTCGCTGCTTACGGTCCTCCCGCATATGTTCAACTCGAACTACCTGATGTGTATAATATCACTTCTATTTCTCTATTGATTGATCAGAGTCAAAATGGTACTACGCATCATCAACTTCTTGTCGGTCCGTCAGAGAATTCAACACAAATGGTCAATAATTTAATTGGTGTAACCTATCGTAATCAATGGATTAATCTCACATATAACCCACCATTAAACAATGTGAGATTTCTTCATTTAAAGACAATTATCTGTCCATCATGGGTATCTTGGAGAAAATTTCTTGTTCATGGAGTGTGAATTTACTATGGCATTAGCAATAACTAACCGTTTAGTGATAGGTGATTCAAAAATGAACTTTCAGAAAAACACACGAATGATACGAGATTTCTTTCTTCTGACAGAAGACTAATAGTGTCATTTTTAACATTTTATCAGTAACGCAAAAAATTCTGTACACGATGATTATCGAAATCAGCAACGTATAGATTCAATTGATTATCTAAGATCACCGAACATGGGGTGTGTAACATAGTAGCATTATCTCCAGGTTGACCTGTAACACCAGCTAACGTTATACCACTCGATTGACCAGCCCAAAAAAATTGTATACGATGATTATAATGATCACATACATACATATTACCCATAGGATCAAGTGTGACGTATACGATAGTATTAAATGTAGTTGAACTTGTGCCTGTTATGCCAAGACTACCTGCTAATTGTGTCCAATTGCTCTCACCAAAACGCCATCGAACAACATTTTGACCAAGACCATTTCCTATTATAAAACTATTTGTTACCGAATCAAAATAAAATCCCCAAACACGATTCAATTGAGTATAACTCATGCCACCAGTGGCACCTCCCGCTACTCGCGTGCCAGACGTTGCATTTGGTAAATATTGCATAACTCGGTCATTGTTTGAATCTGCTATGTACAATACACCAGTATTAGAATCTCGTTGTATTGTATGTGGATACCGTAATGTATTGTTTTCATTTGCAGCTGTTCCTATAGTTTCAAACAGTTATCATACGAAAAGAAATCAAAGACTTATCTTACCATTTCCAGCAACAATCGTACCACTAGTACTTCCCCGAGGCCAAAACGTGACCCTATGATTGTTAAATTCCGCAACATATATATTTTCATTATCATCGACTGCAATACCTAAGCAACTTGAGAGCAGACTCAAGCTAGTACCAGAGACACCATTCGCACTACCAGCAACTATGAGTCCAATTTTCGATCCTCTTGCAAACTTTTGAACTCTGTGACTAGTTCGCTCAGTTACATACAGATTATATTGCCAATCTAATGCCAAACCCCATGGATTCTTGAATTGTGTTGAGTTTATTCCAGATGAACTTGTTTTGTCTACAACTGTTATTCCTGTTCTGTTCCATCGAAGTATCGCCATTCGATCTATGAGCAGAATACGTTTTCATTCGATTTTTGAGCAATCTTTTACTTAGACGCTTTGGTTTTGATTTGATGAATAAAATGAGGAGAAGAATAGTCGTAATAATCACAAGAAAACCGATGCATAAAGAAACTGCAGTGCCCCGATTAGTAAATCTATATTGATTAACATTTAAAATACATATTTCATAATAGACGAAAGAACAGTGAATAAAAATTACTTTTTCTTTTTGTTTAGTTTGCGATGTAAATCTTGCACTACAGCTTTTTCACTAAATCGGATGTTTTCCTACAAAGAAAAATAAACAACAGCATTCTTTCATACAATTTCTTTCACTGTTGCTATTGACAATGATTGAACATGATGAAATGAGTTAGATTTTATTGATGATTTTTCACTTTGCGAATACGATTTCCTGTCGTTATCAAGTCTACTTGAGGAACGAATATTGACATGAATTATTTTTCCTGAACGGCTGTGAGAACGTTTTTTCTTGTTTCGTTGCTGCTTACTCATGGCACTTCTTTTTAATTTATGAGAGAAATGAGAAATCGAACACGTCTAGACTTGAAAATAAACAAATATGGCATCTTTTTCTTGTCCACAAATAAACTTAATATAGTCTTTTAGTCGATTAGAATTGAATTCTGCATACAACACAAGTGTGATAGTAAATCATTTACACTGAGGATGAGCTAGGCCTTTAATGATGATAAGATATTTTTGAAAGTCCAACAACTAAAAAGTCATTTCACAAAAACTCTTCTAGTTGAGTAACCTTATCTTGTCCATTTTGAGTCATATAATTTCTCTAATCAAACAACAAGATTTTAGAATGGCATTACTATATTACACAACGTGGTGCAATCACATTGAAAATATATAACGAAATCTAACTAATGACGTAAATAAACAAAAATTATCTTTCTGCAAATAGTTCTATAAATACGAACTTTTGAATCTGTTATTCAGTGTTTCTGTTTAAAGAAAACAACAATCTTCAAAATCTCTTGAAGCATTTATTGACTTCTTATCCAACTATCACAGGACAATGCAATTAACACATACAATTTTTTTCACTTTCGTTTGCATTGGATTATTATGTATATCAAATGCAGGAGGTGAAATATGTTCATGTTCATGCTGTGTCGGCGTGGGATGTAAAATGATTGAAGAATCCACACTTTCGATTCCTTCATGTGACAATGATGCATGTCCATTGAAATGCAAACAAACATATCCAACCGACTGTAATAATCCTCAATCACAAACTGTTACATTTTGTACTTCAGGTGCTTCAATCGCTTTTAGTCGATATACTACTTTGACCACACTGTTTCTTACTATTACTGCAATGAAAAGTCTTCGTTTTTAAATGAGTTTTCTTTCCTTTCAATTTTTTTCAATAATTGTCGTATCTAGGTTTTGAAAACAGCTCGATTATTTTTGTCGAAATAAATTCTTCATTTTCTAGTTTTGTGTACGAGAGAACGATAACGTTAATGTCTACCCTATAGAACATTCATTCTTGTTTTTCGGGAATTCTTCTGTCTTTGTACCACAACGTTTTTCTTCGATACTCTCGAAAGCAACCTTCTTTTCTCAAAGACAAAAAACTTATTTAATAAAGGATGTATTGAAGCATATCTTTGTGAATGAAAGAGCTTGAGGGTAATGTGAACAAATATTTTTAATTTATTAAACATATTAATTTACGTCTTCGGAAAAAAGTCTTCGATCGTTGTTTATTTAGCATCTTTCGAATTTATCAAAAATGGTCAGTTAATTGAGAATCTAGTTGAGATAAAACTAAATGAAGTTGTGGTTGTTAACTAGTAGCGGCGTAACCAGAAATTTGTTGAGGATGAGGCTCAGTCCACTATATCTCACCAGTTTTATACGTTCGTCATCTTGTATGCTAGTCTTCAGGCTGATGTTGTCAATCTTTTATATGCTTCAATAAGATGTAAACTAGCAGCCTCACCGGTACAAATTGCACGTTTTCTGTTTATTAAAAATACTATTGTCACATGTCGTATGCACCATGAAATGCTCAAAGTGACTCTGTCGCATTACGCTGCGAACGCTATAACAGTAGTGTTACAGTAGAGTCCTGCTCGGGTACATTTTTCCGGACCCGAAACCGAACCGGCCTAAATCATATAAATCTCAAAATATAATCAAATTTTTATGTAGTGATGACATCTTCATGGTACATTTGTTATATTAACGAAAAGTGCAATAACTGCACCAATTTTATCAACGACCTTTGAACATACTTTTCCAAAATGAAAATGATCAAAAGAACAATTAGAAATATAAAGACTGATGATCATTTGAGTGATCTTTGTTTAGTTGCTATTGAACTTGACTATCAGCAACTAATTGCGAGGTTTGTAAAAGTCCATAAAAATATGTTTTCTTTGTTATCTCCAGAATATTTTGTTAACATTTCAATAAATTTATCAGTCAATAACGGCTAACAACTTATAAATGCCGTTCTAAATGTACTTTAGTTGAGTGCATAAAAAATTCGACACATATTAGTTTATAGGTCGATGGAGAAGAGCTCGAATTTCTAGTTACGCCACTAAATCTAAATACATATTTATTACTTTCTACTGCATCCAGAGTACTAGAAAGTACTTATAAAGCGTGAAAATTAATAAACTTTACTTGAAGTAACTAGAAAAAGTACTGAAACATGGATTTTTCTCGTTTTTTTTTGACATGGAATGAAAATTAAAAATTAAAAAAAAACTTATGTTAAATGAAGAAATGTTTTCGTTAATGGATGAACATTTGATAAATCAAATTTAGTTTTAAATTGGCTAAGAAATTTTTGTGAAAGTTTCTGAAGTTTTAAAATTTGTTCAACCACATGTAACATTTTGATAACACAATTTTCAAATGAAATTCGTTGCAATAAATAACGAATAAGTAAATCAATATATTTTAATTGAATATGAAGAACAGTTTTAGTATCAATTAATATCGATGATGGATTTTCATCCAATGATAAACCTTTAAGAAAAATAACAATAATCATTAATAATTGAATGATCATTGGATCATTATTAGTTAATTTAATTAGTGCATGATTTACAGCTATACATTCTTGGATTAGTTCATGACCAAAACATATAGTATATAAATTCTTAAAGCGCTGAGCTAATATTTTCTCTGATGCTGACGTTGAATTAATTTTATCATGGTTACTATACCATAGTTCAGTGTTCGGATCAAATATTAATGGATCATGTATCACAATTGAGAAATATAAATTAAATTTAACCAGTGTTAAACGATCTTGTTCATTTAATAGTTCAAATTCAGAAATCGACTGAACAAATTTTATAAAATTCATTGTAGATAAATGTTCTGCATTAATTAATTTATACATGGAGGTTGAAATTGAAATATTATCATCTGACAATTCTTCTAAAAGGATAGATGAGTCGTAAAATGAATTACATTTTAAAATTGATGAATAAATATTTTGTATATGTGTTAAACATGATTTATCCGCAGTAGTGAGAACAATCCTCTACATAAAATGAAGGTTTTAGAAAATCTATTTTATTTATTTCTTACTGATTGATAATTTGTCTCTATTGAACGAATAAGACGATTTTGTTCAATGGTTTTTTGTTTTAATAATTTTTGTTCAGATGTCATTATAAAATCTTTACGCATGCCTAAAATCTATGAAGTGAAGTTTTTTCTAATGATTAATTATTTCTATTTTAACCTGACTCAAGACATTTAAGTAAACGGCAATGTTTACATTTATGCTTTATATCAAATCGAATATTACATCTAGATTTATTTTCATTTATACACGGAATTTTTTCCTAAAAATGATTATTATTATTATTATTATAGTAGAATTATTTCAATAAAATGTAAAATAAATAAATATTTACTAAAGATTGAAATGCAGTTCGACGAAAAAATTCTATACAAAGATAAAACAATAATAATAATCTTCGATATTCAATGTTAGTTACCTTTACATGAATTACAAGAGATTTGATTAAAATTATATCCTGAAGCATAATCATGACAAATAATACATGTCATATCAGTTTTTCGTCGTTTATTTGTTGACATACAAACAGATCTATTAGATTTTTCAGATAATGCATCGTGATTTGTTTTTTCCATTTGATTCAAGTTAATGTCTATTGATTTGTTATTATTTAAATTCAAAGTAACTCCGGTAATCGTTGAGAAATCCAAAGATGAAATAACTCTATCATCATTTGGTAATTTAATAATTATTGTTTTTTCTGTACTAGTTGCCATTAGTTTATATTGTAAAAAAATAAAAATGTGTTTATTTTTTCGATGTAAAGTAAATGATGACAGAAAACGTCTTTATTCAACGATCAATATTTTTTTTGCGCATATTTGATCAGGTAAAATAAGAACGAAAATTTTTTTTATGACAAATACACAGAACAGCAAATATTTTTACGAATTACACTCTGTCCTTTAAGCATATGTGCGCAAATAACCTTTACCTGTTCTCGATAAGAATGTATTACGAAAATCATTGATATAATATTACCTATTTCAAGCATATTCTCAGTTGAACCCATTTTTGTTGTTGTTTATGTGTGATAATGATGGTGTATATAAAGTAATGCAAACATGAGAACAACTGTATTAATCAAACTATGGATCATATACAAGAAAATACTATTGAAAAAGAGTCAAGGTAAAATCAATATTCAATGTTTAATATGATAGAAGTCTTTCTTTTTTCCCCCTTATAGTATTAATCAATCGACTGAAGAAACAGATGAGAAGAAAAAAGACATTAAATCTGTAAGCCTTTGGAGTTTGGTAAGAACAATATTTTGAAAATATTTGTTTAGAAATTATTTAAAATTTAGTTTCGTTACGCTAATTGGATTGATTTTATTCTAATTTTAATATCAATTCTAGCAGCTACTGCTAATGGTGTTACATTTCCATTATTAATAATTGTATTTGGAAATGTTGTTAATACATTTACTGATCGTTCATTTGAATTATGTTCATTGAATTTTACAGACATATCTCTTCGATATTGTCCATCGGGTATTCAATTAACGCCAAATAATTTTTATACATTATCATCGTAAATATATTTTTCAAAACAATTTTTTTCTTCTAATCTTAATCATATGTAATTTAGATCATGTAATTTAACTGATTTAAATATAACAATGTCAATAAATTTTACAGATCAAATTCAACAACAATCTTTATATATAGTAGCCATAGGTTGTTGTATAATTCTAATTGGTTATCTTCAAATTTCATTTTCGAGTATAGCAGCAGAAAGGCAAACACGAATCATTCGACAAAAATTATTTCGCTCAATTGTTAATAAAGAAATCATATATTTTGATATAAATAAACCTGGTCAATTAAATACAAGATTAACAGATGATATTAATAAAATTCATGATGGAATTGGTGATAAACTTGCATCAGCAACACAATTTATTGCTTCATTTATTGCTGGTTTTGCACTTGGTTTTGCTAAAGGATGGAAATTAACCTTAGTTATTCTATCGATATCACCGTTGTTATTTGTTTCAGCTGCACTCTTGTCAAAAGTGAGTACATTCAAAGAAGAGTTTTGCATTAAAAAGATTTATTTTGCTCTATTATTAGCTTACAACAAGTTTAACATCAATGGAATTAAAAGCTTATGGTAAAGCAGGCGCTATAGCTGAAGAAGCACTTAGTTCAATTCGTATTATTTTCTCTTATAATGGACAAGAACGAGAAAAGAAAAGGTTTGCTAATAAATTTAAAAAATAAGTCTAAATCAATACATTTTTAGATATAAACAATATTTGAATGAAGCAAAATCACGTGGAATAAAGAAAGGTGCAGCTAATGGTATGACCATGGGTGTTGTATGGCTCATTCTTTATTGTTCATATGCATTAGGTATTCTATTCTCTATTTAATTATTTAAAAACATGAATTTATTAAAGGATATTGGTATGGAGCAAAATTAATTCGAGATGGAGAATACGATATTGGAAGAGTTATGATTGTAAGTTAAGTTCAATTTCGAACGTTTTTTTGACAAATGTCTCTTGAATAAATTAGGTATTTGTTGTAATAATAGTATCTGTTTTTAATTTGGGACAAGCTAGTCCACATTTACAAGCATTAGCTCAAGCTAGAACTGCTGCATCATTTGTATGGAATATTATTGATACAGTATAAATATATTTTTTTTAATTCATTCTTCTCTTTATGTTTGTATCTATATATAGACATCAAAAATTGATAGTAGTTCAAATGAAGGAATAAAAAAAACTGATTTAATTGGTAATATTAAATTTGTAAATGTTAAATTTTCCTATTCATCACGTTCTGATATTGAAATATTAAAAAATCTTTCATTTAATGTAAAACAAGGTGAAACTATTGCATTAGTTGGTTCATCTGGTTCAGGAAAATCTACGTGTATTCAATTATTACAAAGATTTTATGATCTCAATTCTGGTTCAATATTAATTGATGAAAATCCAATAAATAAATATAATTTAAAATGGTTAAGACAACATATCGGTGTTGTTAGTCAAGAACCAATTTTATTTCAAACAACAATTCGAGAAAATATTTTATTCGGTTTTGATCAAGCAACAGATGAACAAATACATCAAGCAGCTAAAATGGCTAATGCACATCAATTTATTATGAAATTACCTCAAGTAATTAAGCAGGAGAATTTTATGATTTGATTTTATTCTTTTTTGTTTTTAGCAATATGACACTTTAATTGGAGAACGTGGAGCTACTCTATCAGGTGGACAAAAACAAAGAATTGGTAACAAAAGCAAAAATATTTTAGTTGAATAAATTTGTTTTTCCTAAAGCTATTGCTAGAGCGTTAATTCGAAATCCAAAAATTTTGCTTCTTGACGAAGGTTTGCCTTTTTTTTTTAAATAGTTCTATTTCTTATTTTCATATTTAGCTACTAGTGCGCTAGATAATGAAAGTGAAAAAATCGTTCAAGATGCTCTAGATCGTGCTTCTCAAAGTATTTGATTTGAATTTTTTTATTCGATAAATGTTTTTTTTGTTCTTAATAAATCAGATCGAACAACAATTGTTATTGCACATCGTTTATCAACAATTCGAAATGCTGATAAAATAATTGTAATGCAACAAGGTGAAATAATTGAACAAGGAAATCATGAAACATTAATGAATAATCAATCAATTTATTATAATCTTATTCAACAACAAAATTTACGTGATACACAAGAGAAAACAACTCCTATTCCTCAACAAAATCAACAAAGAAAAATGAGCATTGTATCATTAGAATCTGTTAAAGATAATCCAAATAAAATTCTCGATGAAGAAATCAAAATAAAGAAAAATGTTTCATTAGAAATGTTAAAATTAAACAAACCGGAATGGATATTTATTTTCTTTGGATGTATTGCATGTATTTGTAATGGTACTATACAACCAACATTAGGAATTGTTTTAAGTAAATTAACTGCAGTATGTTGTCTTTGTTGTTATAGAAAAATTAACTTTGATTTTATTCGAAGGTTTTTCAAGAATGTGATGAAGATCTTCAAGATCGAAAAATTTTTCTCTATAATTTATTATTTATTGCATTTGGAATTATTAGTTTAATTGCAACATCTTTTCAAGTAAAAATCAATATTTTCAAAGAAAACAAAGATAAATTTTGATTATTTATAAGAGTTTATTCTTTGCATGTTCGGGTGAAGCATTAACAAAACGTCTTCGGATAAAAACATTTGAAGCATTACTTCATCAAGATATATCCTATTTTGATGATCCAAATAATAATACAGGTGCATTATGTACACGTTTATCAACTGAAGCGTCTGCTGTTCAAGGTGCAACGGGAATTCGACTTGGACTTATCTTACAAAATTTTTCTTCACTTGCTGCTGGTCTAATTATTGGTTTTATATATTCTTGGGAACTAACATTACTTATTATTGCTTTTATTCCATTTATTATCGCAGGTGGTTTTCTTGAAAGTCGATTAATAACTGGTTTTGCAAGTAAAGATAGAAAAGCTTTAGAAAATGCTGGAAAAGTTAGAATCTTTGTTTCTTTTTTATTTTCTACTGGAAAATTACATTTAATCCATTTATAGATTGCTGTAGAAACAATTCAAAATATTCGAACAGTTGCACAATTAACTAAAGAAGATTATTTCTATGAAGAATATTCAAAAGTTTTAGAAATTCCATATCGGTTATAGGATCTCATTTTTCTTCTGCAAGAAGTATTTTTATTTATTTTAGATCATCAATAAAACGAGCACATGTATTTGGATTTTTTTATGCTTTAACAGCTTCTGTTATATTCTTTGCTATGGCTGCATTATTTTCAGTTGGTGCTCATCTTGTTAATCAAAATAAAATTTCATTTGAAGATGTTTTACTGTAAGATATGCATATTTATTTTAGAAAAATTAATTTTATTTATTTAGAATTATGAATTGCATTATATTCAGTGCACAGAGTGTTGGTCAAACAGCTTCTTTGTAAAGAAATTTTTAAGTTTTATAATTAGAAGAGTTATATTACATTTGTTGTTTGAAATAGAACGCCGGACTATAATAAAGGAATAGATGCAGGTCAAAATATTTTAGATTTATTAAACCGAAAATGTTTAATTGATAATGGATCGAATAATAGTGAAAAAATAGTAAGTTTATATTAAAACGAAATATTTAAATTTGATTATTTTGGTTTTTTCATAGACAAATTTTCGTGGGGAATTAGAATTTAATGGAATTCATTTTACATATCCAACTCGATCGGAAGTAAAAGTTTTAAAGAATTTTAATTTAAAAATCAAATCTGGCCAAAGAGTTGCATTAGTTGGTAACTAAGTTTTCTTTTCGAAATGAAATAATAAACTAATTAATTAAGGTACATCTGGTTGTGGAAAATCAACAATTATTCAGTTAATGCAACGTTTTTATGATGTCAACGAGGGCCAATTGGTATAACGTTATCGTTTGTTTTCCTTGAAATATTTCTTAGAATCTTATATTTAGTTAATTGATTCAAAAGATATTCGTAATCTTAATTTACAATGGTATCGATCTCAAAGTATATTAATTAATTTGTTTTGTTTTTATTATTCTTTTCAAATAAAATTCTCATTTATTTAGTTGGAATTGTTTTTCAAGAACCAGTTTTATTTGATATGTCAATTAGAGAAAATATTGCTTATGGTGATAATAGTCGAGATAATATTCCAATTGAAGAGATTATTCAAGCAGCTAAAAATGCAAATATTCATCAATTCATTCAACAACTTCCACAAGTATATTCAATGTTTTTTGTTTATTATTAAATTATTTTTCTTTTTAAAAGGGTTATGAAACGAATTGTGGTGCAAAAGGAACTCAACTATCTGGTGGACAAAAACAAAGAATAGCAATTGCTCGTGCATTACTTAGAAATCCTAAGATTCTTTTACTTGATGAAGGTATTGAAATTATATTGACTAAATTAAAAATTATTCATTTTTTTTAGCAACAAGTGCTTTAGATAGTGAAAGTGAAAAAATCGTTCAAGATGCGCTCGATGAAGCTCAACTAAATCGAACATCAATAACAATTGCTCATCGTCTATCGACAATTCAAAATTCAGATCTTATTTATGTTTTACATGATGGAAAAATTGTTGAATTTGGAAATCATCAAGAATTACTTCAACTTCAAGGTCGTTACTATCGATTAGCATTACAAAAACTTAAATAGAATCTTTTCTTTTCTTAATACTAATTATTCATTTGTTTAAAAAGAGTGAGCTCAGTTACGGTTTTTTTGACATAGCTATGTATTAAAAATCGATAAGCTAATTTAACGCCATTTCGCTGTGAAACAATGGAACTAGATTTTGAGATCCGGAAGTAAACTTGTACGACAAAATGCCATTATCATGTTTTGAAATGAGAGTTTTCTAAAAATTACGTATCATTAGTTATAGAGCATTGATATGAATTAAACTAAAATCTATTGTCTTCATTTGGAACCACTTCTTTCAGTTCTTGGGTTAGCTGAAGGTTTACGAGTTTCCTCTACTTCATCAATATTCACCATATAAGGTTGGATAAAGTTCTCCAACAACAACCCCAGGAGCTGGACCTCATGTTGATGCAAAAAAATCCAATATAAATACAAACTTTCATAAAATGCTGAACATCGAAAGTTTTTTCTTTTGTATGCACAAAATCATGATTTCATGGTTGCAATTTATTTTTCTTAAATCAGTTTAAAATATAAATCATATTGTTTAATGCTTTTTCACTTATTTATTATAATTGGCTACAGATCGAATTTAAAAAACGTAAAACTTTAATATAACAACCAAAAACTTAAAGGTAACATTTTGCGCATAGATTTAAAGTGAGATTCTTCTGCAATCCATTCAATTTGATGTTGATTAATTTTGTTATAATTTTTACGCTTAACAACTTGAATTTCACTTGATTTAAATTCTTTTAATGCACTTTGAAAAGCACGATGGTAATTAGATACAACGAATTGTATTGGTTTCTCGCTTTTACTAGCAAAGAAAACAAAGTTAACAAGTGCACCAGTATTAAGCGAATTAATACCACCTTCACAAAAGCATCTTGATTGTTTAAAAACATTTTGAAATTGTTGCATAATATGGTGTAAAATTTCCATTTCAACGTTAGCAACCAGATTAAATACCAAAATACCATTATTAGATAGTATTCTGAAACAGTTGGATATCAAGTCTTGAATATAATTATTATTATGCATGAATAAGCCACTAAATATATCGTGTACAATTAATTCAAATGTATTAGCATCTTGGGCAATCATAAACTCTAGGCCATCTCGGTTAATAAGCGAAGCATGTCCACTTAAATTGAAGTATTTAGAAGCAAACTTGAGCACATCAGCATTGTTGTCTACAACGATCACTTGATCAAATTTGCAACGATTTACAAGCGCATCAACGACAATACCAACTCCACATCCAATGACTAAACTACGTTTTTTACGCACTTCTGGACTAGATTTCAACCAAGGCACATAACATGCTAACTCATACCAGTAAAATGTTTCAAATACTGATTCAAATCCTTCATTAAATACACCACCAACAATGCTATGATCTATACGCATAATTTTAACATCGAGTTCATGATCATTAACAATAGTCACTAGATTTGTAGATAATGATGAATCAATGAGTTCAAAATTGGAAAATTTAGTAATAAATTGACGTTTTAAGTCTGGATATAAAATACCAATGAATAAAATCAAACAAAAAATAATCGATTGAAATCTCGAATTGGATTTTGTGAGAAGATAGAAGATATGAATCAAAGCAATTGTAAAAATAATTGACTGTGAATAAACTTGTATATTTCGAAATATTGGTAGAAGTTCATTGCTATAGAAAAATCCAGCCCAAATACACGGAATCATGCAAAGAGCAAATGAAAATTTTGCGATGTTTGAGAGATTATAAAAGATCAGACCTAAACCTAATCCTACTGGTAATGAAATGACAAGCATTAAACAGATAGAAGCAGAAATCCAGATTTCAATAAAAGAAGAAGATAGTAAAGCACAAATATCAACTGATATATGGCGCAATAGACTTAAAATAAGTATTGATGTGAAAATTGAATGAGAAATTTTTGAAAATATACAAATTAATGTAATCAAACCTGTAGTTACAAGCAAAAAAAGGAAGTTCAACAGATTTGAAAAGAAACTACGAAACATAATAATCACATTTGTACGACCATTCAGTATACAATCAATAGTAAACAAAAGACCGAAAAAAGTCTGAAAAGCAGATTTTCCAATATTCAAAAAACTCATAACCATAACTGATGTGTGAACAAATGAGGTATGAAACTCAACTCAAATGATTGAAATATAAAATAACAGCAAGCCGAAAAAAATCAGAATCAATACACAGCTGTATTTTAGTTTTTTTTTTGTTCTGTTCTCTTCTATTGCACATTGGTAGAACATACCTATATAAAAAAATGTAGTTTCAAATTACAACGAAATTTACTTATGATATATGAATAGTAGTGGCAATGACACGTTTTATTCATATTTTTCGCTAAAACAATGTCCTCCTATTTATAGCCGAGTTTCTCCAAATAGAAAAAAAACAAACAGTAAGTAACTTTAACTATTAATCTGGGTTTCAATTAGTTGATAGATAATGACTTTTATTAATTAAAAAAAATAAATCTAAACAACCGGCTTGATTATTTGTCGACCCATTGCTATATAATATCATTTAGCAGAAGTTCGTTTAATAATTTCATAAAGTGACATCATAATAACAGAATTCGGTAAGACAATTAATGCTCTTGGTAATGAACCCGAAAAAAATCCTTTAAAACCTCTTTGTTCAATGAGATTAAGCATTGTTTTGAAAATAGATTCTTGTTTTGATGAAACTTGTAAACGAGTTTTGAGTACATCAATTGGTTGAGTTAGAAATGATGTTAGAAGAGCAGCTATTGTCGATGATAATGGAGAAATAATTAGATCATATTTTGATGAAATTAATTTTTCTAATTGTAATTGAATTTTCCAATAAAGTGTCCAAATAATTGAATTAAATGGAAGTGATATTCCTAATGTAATAAAATAACCTTTATAAAATCCTCGTATACCATCACCGGATTTGAAATATATATCACGAATAATATCAATCGCTCGTATATTATCACGTGATCGAGTTATCATTAATCTTTGAGTTGTTATATCAATTGGTACTTTAAAAAAAAATAAACGAAAATAGTTTTCAATGAAATTAATTGAAAAAAAAATTACCAAGAAAAGTTTGTTGTACAAGTGCAGCTGTTCCAGCTGACAATGAACTATTCAAAGTATCCCATTGAACTTTGGATATAGATTTCGGTTTATTATTATTTAAAAATGTTCTTGTGATTTCCAATGTACCCATAAAAACAGGTTCGAATAGAAGAGCACAAATACTAACTGGATAACCACGATAAAATCCACGCAATCCTTCTTCTAAACGAATTTTTTTTATCATTTCATAAGTAGATTTTTCGAGTTTTTGTTGAGTTTGAAGATGAGTTTTGATTAATGCTAATGGATGAAAACATGTTCGTAAAACCAATGAACTTGTTGTTAAAAGTCCGAAAAATTTTGTTTTATTCAAATCATGCCAATATAATTGATGACTGTTCTTTTCTATTCTCCTACAATAAAATAAATCATTTATTTTCATAAAATTAATTTAAAAATTCAAATTTTTACCTATATTCAATCAATTCAGATTCAAGTAATAACATTTCGTTTCTACTCGGACAAACCAAAATCAAAATCAATGAGAAGCCATTAGGAATCAAATAGAAGAGGTTTTTTGAAGTAAATAGATGTCAGGCATTTACACTCATGAGAGCCCACTCTTGGCGCCGCCACTAAACGAAAGGAATTTCGAGTAGAGTGAACTTAATCCGCTGGATTTCTGTCATGGAGAAGTTCAGCCAGTTTTTTCGGCAAATCAAAAATTATCTGAAGTGCAAGAATATTCTTACCAACAAAATCGTAAGTTGGCAAACAAAAATCCTTATCAAAACTTGGTCGAGTCATCTTTTTCAGTTCTAATTAGTTAGTCTTTTTATCTTTGCTTATTTTATTGACTAAAATTTTATGTTTACGCTCGATTTTTATTAATTCTAACATCTTCATGATCTTCTTATGCGTATTTTCAAAAAGCAGCAAAGCATAAGATGCAATGACGTGCTTGATTGTTTCAAAAAAAAACAATCATTCTTGGTTTAGGTTTTCATCAGATAGCTTTTACGTATTGTCTCATCAGAATGAAATAATAATGTTATAAGTTGACATTTTAAGTTTAAAAGCAAAGTATTAAAATGTATTTTTATTATTTTATTTCTAAAACAATTTAAAAAAAAACCATGGATGATAAGCGAGCATAATCAAATTCTTTATATTATTTCCATTAATAGTATGCATGTAATAATTGATAGTATAACCAGATGGCACACTAGTTGTATCTCGTCTGTAAAATGCGATGTGAAACAAGTGGTGAATATCGACTAGCGAAAATCCGACAATTTATTGAAAAGAAACTGTTTCTTCTGCAGTTGAATATGATACGTTTTTTTCTTTGACCGTGATTAAAAATTTGAAATACTAAATGAAGAAATTGAATTCGAAAGACAGACTTTTTGTTAGTGCTTTTATTTACTCCTTATTCATTTGCACAGTTTCAGAAACTAGATCCTAAATTCCGGTTTCCAATCTCGGGCGTGATTTACAGAATACTGTTGATCTATCATTTTAATTATCTTGAATTTTGAAAACAGCGAAATATGTTGATTTTTTTTCTTCGGTTTTTGTGGGACAGTTTATATATTGAAAACCTATACGTATATCAATATAAATGCAGCAATCTATGAAGATTAGTTTCTACCAGACAGATTGGAAGTTATTCAAGTGCAGTAGCATATTACGTCCAACAACAAAAAATAGAGTAATTGGCCTTGATAGAAATAACGTCAATATTTGTTCTATTTTTGTTTTATACGGAATAATGTTACACCAAGTGTCATTACTTTTACTCATTCTTTTCATATCGTTTATTATGTGAAACCTACGTTTGAATATCTATACGCAATATAATTCTGTACTCTATCGACTCTTACTCACTCTTAGTTGAGTATAAATACATAAAGAATTAGCGAATATGTATATCCATTCAATCGGGAATATATTATCATGAAATCTTTCTTCAATATCAGTATTTTACTTGTCTTGACAATCGTTATTGTCTATATTCAAGGAGGTAATACTTTTTTATTTTCTCGAGAATATTAATTTGTTTATATTTTATATAACTAGGTCCAGTTAATTCTGATTCTAGCAGTTCAAGCTCGGAATCAGATGATAATAAATGTGGTAAAAATGAAGAATATAAAACATGTGGTACTGCATGTCCTGAAACTTGTACTTATAAACCAGGAATTTGTGTAGCTATTTGCAAAGCTGGTTGCTTCTGTAAAAAAGGATATGTTCGACAATCAAATGCAACCAATAGTCCTTGTATCAAACCAAAAGATTGTAATAAAATAACAATAAAAACTACAACTTGTGGTGCAAATGAAGAATATAAAGAATGTGGTTCAGCATGTCCATCAAGTTGTAGCGATCTTCATTATCCACAAGAACAAAAATTTTGTATTGACTTATGTGTAGCTGGTTGTTTTTGTAAACAAGGTCTCTATCGTGCAGAAAATGGTAAATGTGTTAAACCAGATCAATGTTGTCAACGTAAAAATGAATATTACACAAAATGTGGTACTGCTTGTCCAGCAACATGTGATTATAAACCAGGTGCATGCACATTACAATGCGTCGCAGGTTGTTTTTGTAAATCTGGTTATATTCGTTTTGACAACAGTACTAACAGTTGTTGTGTTAAACAAGGACAATGTTAAAAATAAAAAAAAAATTGTATTTCTTTTTTTTCTTCTATTAAATAAATACTTTTGTTATGCCCTAAGTAATAATAAGAAAAGATATTACAAAAAACAAAATTCGAAATGTTATATATTTCATCGTTATTTGATAAAATTAAGAGATTTTTCCATAACTTGAATAAATTGTTTATGTTGTCTGATGATTATGGATAGAGAATAAAAACAATATTATCAACATCACCGTTAGCAACACCACCTCCCACAAGAACTATAGTCACTGTCACCTTAATAAAACGGGTACCAGCAGGCACAAATCCTTGGGTGTGACGAAAGAGTAAAGCTATTTGATTTCCTCTCTCACTAGCAAGGACTGGTCCTATAGTAATCCCACTACTAATTGTTTGATTTAATTGATTGAGAAAAGTCAATGAAACTTTTGCATTATCATCTTGGGAATCGTATCCACCAATCCATGCAGAGAGATTAAACTTAATATTTTGAGTATCAATAAAACCTGGATCGGCATAATTAGTCAGATCAATTGTTTGCCACATTGATGTTAATGCAGAATTTTGACCAGTAAAATAACAGTTTCCTCTATTACTAAAAACATATGAAATGATAATACAAAAGTTGCAGCTATGCTGCTTACCTTGGTCCGGGAGATGTTACAGTCTGACTGTAAAAGATACTACCGAAATAAATCTGCGAGACCGTTCCACTATAGTTCCATCCAGTTGGACTGGTGGTTCCCGTGCTATTTTCACAAGGACCAGTTTCGGCATCCCCATTGTATATCATATTGACATTGAACACTTAAAACAAATAAACTATAATATGAAAAAGTAATTGTCGTTCCAACAATTTGACTAGAACTGATAACAAGCGACAAGAGAATATCGGACTTATAGAATATTTATATCGAAAAGCCGCAGAATAGTCACATCTTCTGCTTCGTACACTTGATTAACTTTGTTAGGATACTTCAAGTAAATTAGCTTTAATAAACAAAATCGATAGATTACCTGGAGTTACCGTCGTTGTTGTAGTTGTTGTTGTTGCTGTAGTTGCTGTTGCTGTAGTTGTTGTTGTAGCTAAATAAAAAATGCGAATTATGTATATTTATAAATATTCGTTTATAGTTTTTATATACAATATCAATATTACGAGACAGGTTTTCAATATTCGTTAGTTTTTTAATAAAAGAAAATCGATAGATTACTTGTAGTCAGAACTGGCTCGAATCAACCAAAATACGGGAGGATATAGGAAAATTTCTGTGAAAAAACATAAATTAGGTAAATCCTACACTAGTTTTGTTCTTTATCCATTTTTCGGGTAACTCATGATTACTCAATTCATCTAAAATGAATGCTTCTAATGTACATAACAATAAAGAATTTAATCTTTCATCGCTCATTTTGACTCTTAGTCTGTTCTTTACGATCTTCATTCGCTGAACAGTCGCTCTAAAATTTGTCAAAAGCAGGAGGGGTGTACCCTCCCTCAAGCCTCCCACTCGCACCGCCCCTGTATAGTGGACTTGAATATAAGAAAACATGAGTGATATAAAACTGATTTTACTACAGAACAGGTTATAGCATCCTCCATTTTGCAAATAATACTTTTCAAAATTATTAGATGACAATAACAAGAACTTACAAGTTGATATATAAGTAGTTATAGTTGGTGCCGATGTTAACCAAAGTGTAATCACGACTGCAAGTATTATACCAGCTGTCAAAACACCTAAGATTAAATATTGACAAAATGGTGACATAAAAGAATTGATTAATCTACAAATTGACAATATCTTCTTTTTTTTAAAGTGATTTAATTGTTAAATTTAAGTAATTACCTTGTCTTTTCATTGTCATCAACTAATGTAATATTTGGGGTAACACGTGTCATGGATGAGGTTTGGTATTGAATCTTGTATTCTCTGTGCGTCTCAAAAAAAAAGAAAAAAATTCTTGTTAGATTTCTATTCAAAGTTATATCTGTGCAGAATTATGAATACATTATTTTTGTAGAACTTCCTTTTTTTCAATGATTTTTTAAAAAATTAAATATGAAAAAGAAAATAGACAAATAAAATATATTGCATCGCACTGAATTTTTAATAAAGTCGTTATATTATTTTTGATTAAAATATTTATTTTCACGAATCATATTGAAAAAAATCAAAACAAATATCTGTTTCAATATTATAATATTTTTTTTTTCATTTTTTATTCTTTGATTTTCTTCTTAATAAATTTTATTCTAAAACATATTCTTATATACACAAGAAACAGTGAAGATTATAGAAATAGCAAACACTACTTTTACTGTAAAAAGAATATAATTTCTAAAAAGAGAGCTTTAACGGAGTTCGATCAAAAAAAAACGATTAAATCTATTTGATTCATTAACAACTATGACCTAACCTAATATCTTGATGAAAATATGTAAAATAGAAACACCCTCAACTCAACACCCTCACCCTCACCCTCACCCTCAAAAAAAATCTTAAGATTCTTTCTTTTTTAGAAAAAAAAACCATAATCATGTGAAACAATTTTTTATGAATTACTGAACAACAGATAAAAATAGTTCTTTAATTGTTAGGAAAAAAAAACATTTATAAAGTGTTAGAAGATCAATCTAATGTTTATTTGATATAATTTATGAAAATTTTAACAACCACTACAACGACGACAGATACTAGAAGAAAAATATTTGAAATTTTTTTTATGATGATGATGATGATTATATAACATACATTTCATGACCATTGCATGTGTATTGTCGAAATTGATTATAATTATTTTCTTCAGGTGCAGTAAAATTACTACACATTAAAAATGGATCATATGTATCCCATTGAGGATTTCCTAAGGATTTATATGGTGGATAAACCCAAAAATGATTATTACGACTAGGATCACCATGATAGAGTTTTTTTGCATTAGCACCTAAATAATAGATAAAAGTATTTTTTTTAGAATACGAGATGAGATTATGTTCATTTTTGAAATTCACTTACATTTTGGAACTAAACGCCATTGTTGATTAAGACCATCGTTCTTCGGATGTGCAATAATCTTTGCACCTGCTTCTTTGTTAGCTTCAGAAATATCAAGAACTTTTTTAGCACCTTCGCAATATATGTATGGTGCATCCCATATCCATTTTTGATTTGCGGTATCTGTACCATTTTTCTTTGGCCATACAACAAGATTGGTTCCACCCACACCACCATAAATATCAAGTACCATTCCATTAGCAACACTTTTAATAGTTCCGTCTTCTTCAAACACCCATAATTGATTCGATGGATCATCGTTAACAGCATTTTTCATGGGAAAAGCGATGATAGGTGTGCCATTCTTTTTTTCATTGCGTTGTACATCAAGAACGAAACCATTTAATTTCGATTGAATATAGAAACCACGAATATTACAGTCTGATGTCATAGTAGTGAATAATTTATTTTTCCAATTGAAGCTACCTTAGCTGAAAAGTAGATGAAATAATCTTTAAAAAAAAGATAAAGCAAAGACAAAGATTTCTCATCTTGGGGGTGAGTGAGAGTCAGGACGTTATAATAGAATACTAAAATTTAAAGGATGAACACTTACGGGAATTTTATTTAGCAGCGCTTTAGTCAAATCTTTTTATAAACTCTCTTGTCGACTCAGTATAAGTTTAAGATGAAAAACGTCTACTCTCACAGTTTTATATCTCGAGAGAAAAAGATAACATATAGAATATTAACATAAATACGTAGGAAACTAAAGAGTTATTGTACAATTGTTAACAGTCTCACATTCCGTTCTTGTCTTGGCCTTCCAATAAAGAGATAAAAATGGGCGTGTGAGAATGATAAGAAATGTTTATCTAGAAATAATTTAATTTTTTCTATTTTTCAAAAGTATGTCATGGGTTTTTTTGTTAAACACGATTTCAGAGCAGAACTAGTATATATATATATATATATATATATGCCAATGGTGTGACAAGTTACACATATGCTTATGCAACACTAATTTTTCGAGCAGAAATCATCATTGTCGACTTTGCTCGTTGTGGTCATAGATTTAGAAAAAACAGTGAAGTAACTCTCAGTAGTTGCCTAATATTGGGTGCGCCATAAAGAATTGCCCTCTCAGTATTTTTAATATTCCTCCTTTATTGTCCATATGATCAAAATATCTTTTATTACCAAAAGATGGTGCTTGAAATTCTCTACAAATATATGTATGATTGGACTTGAAAATCACTTGACATAATTTTGGAAAAAATGAAAAGTAAAGACTTATAAACAGCTGTAAAAAATAAATATGAAAATGGCGATGGTCCAACTAAAATTTATCGTGATTTAGCTGGAGTTATATCATTACGAACAATATCCTGCAGGTTAAATATCGTCTACGTCGAAATAAACGTATTTCAGACGAAGATTAGCCGCTGAAATGAATATTTCTGCAACAAGTGCACGACGAATATTACGTGAAGATCTTGATTGTTTTCCTTACAAGAAAATCAAACAACCGAAATTGACTGATCTTTTCATGATTTTATTTCAAAGGATCGTTGGCCACCAAATTCGCCTGATTTATGTCCATTAGATTACAGCTTATGGAATGAATTAGCTGAATCTATGGACTGGAAGAACATCACAACAAAAGCAACATTGATAGACGAAATAAAACGCTCTGTCAAAAAAATTGAAAAAGAAAAAATTTTACATTCTGTACTTGATTTTACTGTACGATTACGTTTAATCCAAAAGAATGGAGGAAACTATAGCCGTTAAATAAAATATATCATCTTGTGCAGAATTTCAAGCGCTATCTTTTGATAAAAAAGAAATTTTTAGTCACACAGATAATGGTGGAGAAATCTTAAAATACTGAGAGGGCAATTCTTTATGGCGCACCCGATAGTTTCTAGGAAGGTTAATAAATTGTTCATATAAATTTACTCTCCTGAAACTGAATTTGCTCTCCGGTAACTGAATCTACTCTTTGGAGACTGAATTTATGCCGATTATGCCCATAGTGCCCATTATATCTACCCTCAAGAACACCAATGAAAAAATGATTAGTAACAATAATGTCAATTGAATTTAATATTAATGTCAAGTATAGACACTTCGTTTTTTTTACTTATTCAAGTCAAATTAAAAAAAAAGGTTCACTTCCACTCACTTTTATATGAAGTGATGTAATTGTATTGACGTTGTGTTAGTTAATTTGTTAATAGTTCTTTATATTGCAAAAAAAAATAATAATAATAAAGACTTAACGCATAAGAATATATTGTGTTGTGTTCTGCGTCAAATATCGATCGATAACGTATATATATACGGCCTACTTTTTTTACTTATTTTTTTCCAGTATAAGTCAATATATTATCATGTATTTTTTCTTTTTTCTTTCTCCCAGTGAGTTTTTTCTTCGTATTTATCGGTATTTTTACTTAAGCGAAGGCATCGCAGTGGCGCAACAGGGGGAAGGAAAATGGGCAATTGCCCATTTCATTTGAAGGTTTACCCATTAAAATTTTACTTTTTAAAAATTGTTTTTTTTAATTTTTCGATGAAATAGCAATTGTATCGTTGGTTGTCGTGTCGAAGTTGCACTGTTTGACGAAGTTATCTTGTTAGGTTTATTAGAAACTAAGCACTAAAAAACTAATATTATTATTTCAATGGAATTATTAAATTTTTTTTTCGTAGAAACAATAAATAAATATATATTTATTCATAAATATTTCATAAATGCCAAACTTGAAAATTAAATTCAATTATTCAATTATTCGTTAAGATCAGTATACTCTTGATCGAAATATAGATCGCCGAACTTCAATAATCTGAAAATCAGCGAATTAAGATTTCAATGATATGCCTATCGACGATTTCATATTTCGACAATGTCGATCTCGATGATGCGCATATCGGTGACAGTTTTTATCGACGAACTTTATTTCAATCACCAAAACTAAAGTTATCAGCTGACTCAAGTTAGAAGTCAACTTAGGGATCAAGTTAGGAACTAAGTCAACTTAGGAATCAAGTTAGGAACTAAATCAACTTAGGGATCAAGTTAGGAATTAAGTGAGGAACCATTACGGCAACTAGGACTAGGACGTCATTTCTTATGTACACATCATGGATGAATAATTGTACTCTGAACATGGCATGCACTCAAAGATGCGAACGACAGAAAAAAGTTCGCCAAAAAGGAGGCTACTGATAAATATCACTGAAAGATATTTGGCGACCTGTATTTCGGTGATTTTCATATCGATAATCTTTATTTCGGCGATGAGCATTACAATCTATTTATTTACCTCTTTAAATCAATATAATAAGCAAATTCTGCTGATTCTCAGTGAAATTTCACCTATTTTGCATTCTTTCACATTTGCTGTTCGAGGGCTCTTTTTCAGTATAGCATGTGCAAAGACAGAAGAAAACGGTTGCACATTATCAATACGGGGAGCAAGTTACTCAGAATATATTACCAAGAGGTAAATAGCGTTTTCTAATCGTAGAACCTGTTGCAATGACGAAATAGAGCGAGTTGTAGAGAAATCTATAACTTTGCGGAGCAACATATTATTAAATCTAAATAGTCTAGTTTTCGATAGAATTTTCATTTTATTGAAGTAGTCGGAATATACGTGTAACTATAACAAATGTGTTTTTTTTCTCGTTTAACCCTAGATGAACTTTTTTAAGCAAGCGCTGGCAAATCTTGAGTTTCTTGAGCCTGATTGTCCTGTGCTATGGACACATCTTGACCTCAAGTCCTGCCAAGCGCTTGACGAAAAAAGTTCGACTAGGGATAGTATTAAAAAGGTATTAAAAATACTTTTGTGAGTGACGAAGGTATTTTTAAGGCCTTTTGGAAGAAGAGTATTAAAAAGCCCTTTTTTTGTGTAAAGTTTGAATGGGCCCTAAAATACGGTCGTATATGATTGTGTACGGTATCTCACGACAATAAACGTTGGTGAATACGGCTGTATACGTAAAAATACGGTCGTTTATGATCGTCGTAATGCTTGACCTGGGTTCCTTTCAAGAAGTTGATTACTGATAATCATCTTCTGTATTCAATTATTCAACTGATGAATAACGACAAAAAAAACATTTTGTGCACGAAAAGAGTTCTATTTTAATTGTCGTATGCATATTTATTTGAGTTTATTATCTTTTTTCTTTTCATGTTGTGCCTTTCATCTTTTTGTATAGGACACAAATATTTCACTCATATGAATTCGACACACGGTCTTTGAAGCTGTTATTTTTTTCGTTTATTCTGTTTAGTTGTTCGATACATGATATTTGTATTATTCAAAAATCGTAGACTGTCGAAATGAATATACATTATTTTAATTTCTAGAAAAAAGTAAATTTATGAAATCAACACGTATAGCGTATTTTTTATGGTTCATTGGTGGCTTTGGTTGGTTTGGTTTTCATCGTTTTTATCTTCGTAAATTCGGTACAGGTTTAATTTGGATGTTTACAGGTGGTTTTCTTGGTTTAGGTGCATTAGTTGACTTGTTTACACTAGGTGATCAAGTTAGACAATACAATCTAGAACAAGAATTAGACACTATTCGTTCTGCAACGAATTCTCTCGGCAAAATAATGTCTTATCAAACCAATCAGAGAATACAATCGAATATGTAATTCTATTTTAAAACAAAATTAAATCGAAGTTTTTTCAATGGATAATCTTCAACAATTTGTTTTTGTACTGATTTATTTTTTATTAATTTGTTTAAAAATTCCTTCGACTGTACGGAGGATCGGATGAAATAAGTATTTTGTCTATATAAGTGTGAATTAGTTCGGCAAATAAGCAAACGAGTTACAACAAAGGTCTTACGATATACGGATATTTTCCTTTTTCACATACAGACCGAAATAAATATTTAATAATCATAAATAGAAAACATAGCTCTTCAATTGAAATTTCAACTTTCAACTTTCAATTTTAGCTTCAGTTGAATTTTCAAATTGGACATGTATGCTGAGCTGGGGTCCATACGGATCCCAACACAGAAAAAGTTTAGTGTTGACAAGTAGTAATATGAAGATTAAGTAGTAAATGAATTTACTTAAAACAAAATCCACTAGAGAAAAATTCGTTATTTTTTTATTATTTATTCTTCACCTTTTGCATGTGACTTTTTCAGTGCATATTCATTATAAATAATGTTTGTTGTTAGAAAAAGAGAAGAATGATAAATTTATTATTTGATAAAGATAAAAAATAAGTCATATGATAAAAGAAGAAAATAACATTATATATACAATAAAAAGTGAAACAGGCAGTTGTATATTTCATTTATTTTTGTTTGATTTCGTTCCTTGGACTCTGGTGAGTAGTTCATTTATGGGGACACGAAAAAGTATGAAACGCTCGGAAATTAATGCCATTATGCGGGAGGTCGACACTTTCTTGAAACAACAGCAGTTTTACCTACCGCCCTTTTCCTACTGGACGCCTGACGAATGGGCGACGAAAGGTGAAGAAGTGCGCGAAATCGTTGATCGCCGCCTGGGTTGGGATATCACCGATTTTGGTCAGGGCGATTATGAAAAAATTGGCCTTTTCCTGTTCACTGTGCGTAATGGCGGGCCAGAAAATTTGAAAACGGGCAAAGGTAAAACCTACTGTGAAAAAATTCTCGTCGTAGATGTTGATCAGGTCACGCCGCTGCACTTTCACTGGCTAAAAACTGAGGACATCATCAACCGGGGTGGTGGCAACCTGATCGTGCAGTTGTACAACGCTACAAAAGACGAAGGTCTGGACACCACTGATGTCACCGTTCGCATAGATGGAGTGCCCGTCACCGTCAAGGCGGGCGGTATCGTTACCTTAACCCCTGGCGAAAGCATAACTTTGGAGCCGCACTGCTATCACAAGTTCTGGGGCGCGGGAAGCCGGGTGCTGGTCGGCGAAGTCTCGAAAGTTAACGATGACAACACCGACAATCGCTTTTACGAATCTGTTGGACGCTTCTCAGCGATTGAAGAAGATGAAGCACCACTGTATCTCCTGGTCAACGACTATGAACGCTACTACAATCCCGCGAAATGACCCTATATTTGTAGGGACACGGTGCCATGTCTCTGCAATGTCCATCATGATCCTTCCCGCAGCTAGTCGATTGCTGATTTTTCAAGACAAAAGAAAAACTTTTTCGTATCATTGATAAAGCACAAATATAATCTGAATTTTAAACGTAGTAGTAGAACAAGTCAGGCTAAAGCCAATCGGATAGATGCCGACGGACCTGGATTTGAATTTGGTCGATGTATCACGTCACTAACGCTAATATTTCAGTGATAACTCCTCTAAACAGCAAAGTTTTTCACTGTTATTGATATAGATTATCAAGTGGCAAGTACTAGTATGACAGATTCATAAGAAAAATTCAAATAAATCATAAGAGATACTTTGTAATATCTTGCTCCTAGCCAAATATTATCCTAAGTTTTCACAGTTTCAGCTCTTATCTATTGAATAGATCTATACACTCTAATAGTAGAGAAGAATTCTTTTGTATGACGTGGCGAAGGTAAAATAGTTCCTATCTTCATTAAGAAAAAGGAAAATGAGAGAAACAAATAGATCATAATAACACAACATTGGGAGAATGATATTGAATAGAATTACCTTGAAAAAAATCAGTTAGATGTCTTTTTTTTAGTATACTTGCCAGAAATGTTTTCGATTCTCATCAATCAACTTCAGCCAATTTTTATGACTTTTTTCGATTTGTTCTTTTCGATATTTAATATTTTCATTTTTGTTGACTGCCACAAGTGTGAATGTCTCATAAGTATAGAAATCTTAGACAACAAATTTTAACTTTACAAGATTTACACAAAAATAGGTTATCAACCGATATTGCTAATGAATTGCAAAGTAGTGATTGTCGACCACCACAGACAAGACATGTACTTGTTCGTTTTATAAATTACGCGATTTTTCTTGTTGGATCAGATGGACTTCCACGATCTAAAGCTAGCACGGTCCAGGTGTGATCTGGTTCGCTTAATCTTGCAGCCATAATTGATCCTCACGATCCAACTCCAACGACAATGAAATCATATTCGAGACCTGATAGTGTGTTGACTGACGAATAGAAAAAAATATGGTGGTTCGAATCAAAGCACTTTTTGTTATCATTATCTTAAAGCATGTGACATCAAACCTTACATACTCATATTAACGTCAGTGAGAGAAAAGTCAAGGTTTCTCATATGCACTGTAAAAAAAAATAAAATAGCTAATAAAAACTTTTTTTCAGGATCAAAAACGGATCTTGGAAGATTGAGTTATAATCTTTTTGTGGAGGCATACGAAGTTAAACAACCGATGTAAAAAAATCTCGGAAAAAATCAAATGTTAGATAAAACAAATAGTTTTCATCCAAACACAAAATTAACTCGGTAAATGGAAAGTAGCGTGCAGTAATGGGACCGGTTCGCATTTTTCAAAATTTTAACCGAACCGAACCGAAATATATATGACGCTGAGAAGTTCAGTAGCCACAGAGACTCTTGGATATTTTTATCCTTTATTCGAAAGGAAAGAATAGGTACGTTAGCAAACCTGTATCCTAGCAAAAACTTGTGTGGTTTTATACCATTCTACTGAACTTTAAAAAATTTATGGGATTATA
>ERZ778027.2071-NODE-2071-length-27734-cov-10.884750_pt1 | contig 27734 bp, 37 predicted proteins | sample MGYA00375757_ERZ778027 | MGnify/ENA primary metagenome ERZ778027 (study PRJEB29350, sample SAMN05389817) | bioreactor metagenome | isolation source: Ammonium sulfate bioreactor | place: South Africa: University of Cape Town | collected 2014-02-18 ...
TACAATTTTGGAGCCCCTGTATATCGTCGAAATAGTTTTGTTTCTTTTTTCTTCAGAGGATGAAGTTGATGATACCATGGATTCAATTTAATCGGTAATCAATTACCAGTCTTTTTCTCGTGTGAAATCTGATATTCCAGACTAAGGCCAATAATAAGATCAGATTTAAACAGCATCTACCGTGATTTATTCAAAAAATCTTTGTATATTTTGAAATAAAAACTATCGTATCTCTCGAGTATAGGTGAAGAAAAAACAGAAAGTGAAAGTTTAGATGGCAATGGAGCAATGGACAAGACTGAGAGTCCCACAAGTAAATCCCAGTAGCTCCTCGAGTTAATTGTTTTTTTTTTCTTTCTTTTAGATTGTCAATTGACAAGACAACGATTTAACCTTTTGAATTAATGAAATTGTTAAACCGAAGATCTTGTTATTATTCTCCATTATCTCGAAATTACATTTCATTAAATAAACTATGGATGCTTCTATTGACTATCTTGTTCATTGTCGTTTATTTAATATGTTTTAATGAAAATTTTGAATTTTGTAATCCAGGAGAAGCTTTGTGGTGGTTTTGTCCTTGGCCAGATCCTAAAACAACAGTTTGTTCTTGGGATAAACATTTTCCTCTAATAAATCCAAAACATCGGTTTGATTTCATTTGTTTTTTGTTCAAATTTAAAATTGTAAAAATTTGTACATAAACGTTTAGTTCTCCTGAAGATTATGATCACCTATTAAAATCATCGATTAAAGTTCGTCCATCATTTGAATTTAATGATAAGACATTAGTCAAATGCGAAGAGGACTCAATTGATTTATTAATATTTGTGATATCAAAATGTTCGCACAGTTCAATTCGTCAAACAATTCGTCGAACGTGGGCAAATAAAAATGTTTTAAAAGAATTTTATCCAAAATTCGAAATGAAAGTTTTGTTTTTGGTTGATATTGATTCGAAATCGAAACATCAAATTGAACTTGAACATTTTCATCATAAAGATCTTGTGCAAGTGATTAATTTACCCGAAGATTATTCGTATGTAACCGAACGTGAATCTGCAATTTACGATTTTGTTAATAAAAATTGTCAACAAATAAAATATTTATTTAAAACTGACGATGATATTTTTCTCAATACTTTTCTATTATTAAATTATCTCAATGAAAATTCATTAGAATTGAAAAATACAAATTATGTTCTCTCGGGTTTTCCAATTCAACACGGTTTAGTTGTTCGTCATACGAATAGTTTCGTTGGACAAAGATATATCATCACAAAATCGGAATATTCCTGTCCAAGATATCCGGTTTTTCTCTCTGGTTTCGGTTATTTAATGTCATTTAATACGACAAGATTATTTCTCAATAGTTATTTAACTGATGTCGAACCATTTCCATTGTCTGATGTTTATTTCACTGGTTTATTATCAGAAATGTTGAATATTAAACGGAGAAGTTTATTTGAAAATATTGATTTTCCCTATGAAGAAACTTGTCGAGAGAATTTCTTTAATAAATTGAATTCGATTTTACTTTGTGCTGCATCGAATGATCATTTTCAAAAAGAAAAAACCGATGAAAAAACTAATTTTATGAATTTTTATAATCTCTATTGGACAAAATTGATTCATCTCTATCAAACGAACAGTTTATCTTCTTCATAATCATGTTCGTTTTCTTTTTTATCAAATAAAAATTTCGTTATTTGAAAAGAATGTTATTTAAGTATGCATGTCTCGAGTATTTCTTCACTTTGATGCATAGAAAAGAATGTCAAGGTGAAAAAGTACTGAGAGGTTGTAGGCCTCTTTTCCTTTTATATTTGTCCATTGACTGGAAAGCGTTTGGCTTTTTGTGTCCTCGCAAAATTTCAAAATGAGATAAATTTAAATTCGACTAAGCAAAAATGGAATGAATCGTTTGTTTTTTTGATAATGAAAATGAAAATGAAGAAGAAGACAAAGACAAAGAATATTAAAACTAAAAGAAGAACAAACAAATATCACAAAAACAGAATGAAGAAATGTTGATATCGTTAAGTAGAGATTGTTTTCCAATAAATTAAAGTGAAAAGAAAATGTTTCGATTTGATTGAAAATTCAATGAGAATTTAATCGAATAATTCAACTTCTTGATTAAAAGTCCATTTTTGATTTGCATCATTTGAATTGCATCGATTGAGAACAACATTTGTATCGCCTGAGATAGTCAAACATTGACCTTTCAATTGTTCATTTTCCAATTGAGAATTCTTTCAAAGTTAAAAAAAAAAACAACAATAAGAGAGAAATTGAATTGTTTGTTCTCCTACTTCGTTGTATTTCCAATTTTGTTGTCGATTATCTTGATCACACATTGTGAAAATTATATTTTTGATTGCATTGGCTTTTCCATGTTGAGGTTCCAAACATAATTCATCGAAATAGATTTTATTGGTTTTTGTATATAAAAATATCTATTCAATTGACGAAAAAAAACAAAAATCAAACAAAAGATTATATTTTTTGGTAAAGAAATTCACTTGATTTCCTCCATCTTTATGACAAGCTTGTGCTTGAACTTGAGTATTAAGTCCTTTGGAAATATCAGGGCCGGTCATTGAATCTAAACAACGTTGATTTTCAGTGGAAATCTAAATAGATCGATGTTATTTTTAACACGGAGAAACAAAACTCGTCGAATTACAGTTCCAATAAATCGATGATTGAATGGAAAGTTTTTCAATTGAAACATTTGTAAATAATCTTTAAAAGTTCCACATTTTAAATTTTGTCTCAGAGCAATTCGATCGGACACATCGCCGCCATTGAGACGTTTTATATCTGGATTAACAGCATAGATCAATTGTTTATATTCATCTAACCAAACTAGAGCAACTCGTTTGTAATTTTTGAAAATTGTCACGAAAATATTTTCGGATTCGAGAAATTTATACGGTGTTTCCTTTCGAAAAACATGTGCAACATGAGCACACGGATGAATCAAGATCTTTCCGCCGCACATCCAACATTTAAATGACATTTCACTAAAAAAAACAAAGGAAATATCCAACGAATTCATTCATTTGTTTGTTTGCTATTTACAGGTTTTCTCCACCCCAAATTTTAATTCCTTCATCGTACATTCCCAATTCTTCAAAATAAAGTCGATCAATTGCGTAAAGACCACCAGCCATTGTCGGCGTACTAAGAAAAACAAAAAAAACGAAGATTTTCTATTGAAATTTGGTTTTTCTCTCAATCAAACCGAACGGGTTCGTCTTTTTGAAACGATTGATTTTCGATTTTCGACCATCGAAAGATCATTTTCCAACTGAAAGTACCGAAAATATCCGTTGCACCATGTAACAATTGAAATGCATCCCAAGTGAGAACATCAATGATCGGACAAACAATTGTTTTTCTAAACAAAAAACGATTCGATAGTGATTAAAAGAACATCGAAAACTAACCGATCTTTTTTTATTTCTTCGAGTAAATAGAGAAGCCAACCATTGAGTACTTCAACATGAGAATCAAGAAACATTAAAGTTTCTCCTGTTGCAATTTTTGCAGCTGAAAGAAAAACGCATAACAACGAAAGATCAACATCGAAATGTGAATACCTTTAACTCTCGAGCTAATTAAACCTAAACGTTTTTCATTTCGTAGAAGCATTGTTTTGACAGGAAGTGTTTCAATAAATCTTTGTAATGGCTCGTGAAGATAATCTATTCAACGAAACGAACAATCATTTCATTTATCGTCGAAGAATATTTTTGAAATATGCAGACCTCGATCGATACTCGCGTCATCGAGTAAAATGATTTCATGAATTAATTTCCACGGTGTTCGATTAATAATACTGACGAGTGTTCGTAATAAAGTCGAATTACCCTCGTTATGAAAAACAATAATAATCGACGTATTAGGTAAAGGACCTTGAAATGTTGAATGGGCTTTACAACTAAAGTCACGCAAATTTTCGGGGTGAAAAACAAAAGCAAAAATGACGAACTGTTCATTTCTGATGTCAGGCATTGCACGATTTAAAGCAATTCGATCGCTAACAGCGATGTCGAACATATTTTCTGAGAAACGTCGTTTCGATTCTTCGAGAAGATTCTCCGGCGGGAGATAAGCTTCGCCCATTTCTCCTGGCCAATCCGATGGATTTTCATTTTCAATCGAACCTTTGCGATAGGAAAATCAGTCATTTCACAGTCAAAATCCACAACAACAACAAACTTTGCTCAGGAATTCGATAGACTCGATCGTCGTTCGAACATTGACCAGTTCGTTGACAACTTTCTGATTGATAAATATCTTTATATTTGATTTTCACGACATTGTTGTCGGCATTCGATTTTTTCATTTGATTTGTTGCTTGATGATTATCTTCTACGAAGACAAAAATTCTTTCTTTTGCTTTTCCATTCATTGAAAATAAAACAAACGTGATGAACGAACAGATTGTTGTTCGAATTGATAAGAATCCGAACAAAAACGAGTTAAAAATTGACCAATACCACAGAATGTATCTTTAACAAACAAAACGTCTTTTGTAATCAAACAAAGTTTCTTGTAAATACTTTTGATTAGATTATTTTGCGCACAAGCAGCCGATGAATTATATTTGGTTAAAGTAAATAAACCAAGAGAAACAATTATAATCCAAATAGATGAGGTTAAAAAGATCGTTCGAACTCGATCATTGGAAAGAAAACTTGTTTCAAATTGTCGATTCGATGACATTTCACGTGAAGTTGTCAAAGAAGATGTTGACGACGATTGAGATCCAACACCGCCACCTCGTCGTTTCATTTTTTTCTTTTCTTCGGGTTTTACAGTATTATCTTCAAAAAGAAACGAGAAAATATTTGAAAAACGTAATCTATCTTCGAACATTAATAAAAAAATGTCTAACGAATATGCGAACGTCTACTGTTCCCTTTTTTTTCTTCTCATTCTGTTCATTAAATATAACTTTTATAAAAATATTTTATTACCCGACAAATATTTTCTACCAATCACACTCTTACAGAGATTTATTTTAATTAAATTGATTGTGATATAGCGCCATCTTTCTTTCTTCTTGTCTTATTAATTAACTAATTTAACAAATTCATCAACTAGCAACATTAGTTCGAGAGAAAAACTCCGAGCTCGAGATTTGACAAAACAATAGAACAATCAAATGAAGGTTAAAAAAGCAGAAAAACTATTTTCCTGTACTGAGAAGATGGTTATATTAATAGACTAATTCAATACTCAACAATGAATTCATTCATCAGATTTTAACGTCAATTATCAAGATAAAATCCATTCTAAATATAGCCAAACCGAAAAAAAAACGTTTTCTATACAAAACAAATCGATAGACAACATGGCTTTTGTTCGTCTTTATCTCTCTTCTCCTGGATAGATCTCGAGCCAAAACAATAATTTAATTATCTTCTCCACACAAAAAGAGTCTTGCGTATTCAATGAAATAATAATCTTCTTCTTTTTTCACAGTCTCGATGCATAGAATATCTTTATTTGTTATAGGAAAAATGAGAAGACTAAATCGGCTTAAGAGATGTAATAATATTGTTAATAAAACAACAAAAAAAAAGAACTTTTTTTGGTGTGTATAAAGTCGAATAATCTCAATATTCATCGATAGTAATCATGTTGAATTGTAATACCCAACGGGAAAAGAATAACAAAAAACGTTCTGATTTATTTTCAAAATCAAGGTTTTTCTGTTTATTGTTCAAACTCAATGACAAATTGGCTTGATTTGAAAAACGAGACTTTGAATTGCCAATTAAACGGATCAACAGGAAAAAAAAGTGACGCAATCAGAAAAGAAGAAGAAAAAAAAGGTAGAAGAGTTAGTTGTCATGACACACACGTCGTCTTCAATAATGATCATTGATCTCGTTAGTCTATCGAATAATCGTTTGTCGGCAGATTTTGTTTGATTAAAATCACGTTCATGTCAACAATATTCAATCAAAAGTTCGTTTTTTTTGTTTATTTAAAGATAATTGTCCTTCGAAGAAAATATATCTCACAAGTGGATCAATATCAACTCTCTAGAAATCATTACCATTCTACAACACACACACACACACAAAGAACAGGAGAAACGAGGAGAGAGAAGAGAAGAGAAGAGAAAGGAGAAAAGAAAAAAAAAGCGTTGTCTATGTTATTCTCATCTGTTGAACAGAAGTCGAAGAGAATAGTGAAGCAATTAGTTGTCGTTTTTTTTACATAGCGAGAAGCACAGTTGAATATCTCTGAAACGAGCATCTAATAATCATGGTTCAATTAATGATCATCATATTCGTGTTATCTATGAACATATTTCAATCATATCAAGACAAGTTCAATGTCGATCTTGGTCAAGATGTAACGTTTTCATGCGTATTTACAGATGAATCTGATTTGAATTTAGTAAGTTAAATGTCGATGTTCTACATTTTGTATGTATTCGATGAAATGTAATTATTTTGGTCAATCGAGCATAGATAATCGATTTGAAGAAAGATAGTTTTGATTAGTTTCATTGAAATCTATTTGTTTGAGATCGAAAGGTCAGTGAAGTGAATAGAAAATTGTTTTTTTCCAATGAACGCATAACCAAATCAATATTATTGTTAGTTCAATGATACTCAACAACTATTTTATGAGGCAAACATTCGACAATAAAGAACAATAGAATGAGAATGACGAAGTTAGACATATGTTCACTGATGATCAGACAAGTGACCACTTAGATTGAAATGGCCATTTTCTATCCTAAGGTTGAATACATATTCGATAGTCGAATCACTTTTCCTCTTCAAATCTCAATGTCGTATTTTGTTTCTTGTTAAAGGTTTCATTTATGTATCAATCAACGGGTGCCATACTTTCAGTTGGCTTAGATTTATTTCTCGATCGTTCATTTGGAAACAATCAACTCGAATTAATTCGATTTTCATCAACTCGTTTAGATTTAAAAATCTTTTCAGTTAATCAAAATGATTCTGGTCTTTATTCATGTATGATTGAACATCAAATTTTAGCATCATTTTTACTTGAAATCTACGGTAAGTTCAACTCAATTCATCTGTCTATCACCAATTCATTCAGCTGAACAACTTCTTCTTCTTTTTTTTTAAATCAAACTTCGTGTGTCTTGTCAAGTAGATACCCTTGAAACAACAAGATAACGAATATTATATAACGACAGTTAGCATATCATTTCAGAGAAAGAAGAAGAAGAAGAAGAAGAAATAAATAATTGAATATGTCACAAGAATCAGAGAGAGAGAGAGAGCAACCAAGAAAGAAATCAGTTTTTCTTTTGCTTTTTCATTATTTTTGGTTGATCGAGCAGAAGATAAATTCGAACATGTGTGCTAATCTGATCCACTTACTCAGTAGTTCTTCTTTTCTAAACAATTAGTTATCTCATTTGGAGAGAAATCCTTCTTTCTCGAACAGATAAACAATAGTTTGGATCGATTGATATCATTTTTGATTTATTTTCTATTCTAAGCAATGGCCTTGACAGTTGTCTATAATTAAATAGAGTAGAGAACAAAAAAAAAGAATCAGAATAAAAGAAGAAAAGGATTTGTCAAATGATTAATATAGAAATGTAATTTGTTCAGAGAATAATTGTAAAAAAAAAAGAATCAATGAATTTCATCTCATTAATAAAAGACTGAATTCATACGATTTAAAATCAATTGTTAATCTTCTTAATAATTTTGAAAAAAGAAAGTTCTTTTGTATTGAATAAAATCTTCTTAAAATCTTAATTTAGTACCGCCAAGACTTTTATCTTATTCTCCAAGTGAAGCAAGTATAACCTATACTGAACAATTGCCACTGAATCTATCGTGTCATGTCTTTGCTATTCCTCCGGCAAACATCACTTGGATCTATACAAATCATAACAAACAATCGAGAAGTAACAACAAAAACATTTCTAATTTTGAAAATCTAAATGAAACTGTTTTTGTAAAGTAATTCATCGAGGAGACGATATTTATATCTCATCAGTAAAATCAGTTGATAGCGGATTATATGAATGTACAGCATCGAATGGATATCATGCAACAATTAGTCGTTCATTCTATGTCACTGTTCAATGTAAGTCGTCTAATCCTTCGTCTGTCTTCAATTTCAACAACAAAAACAAAATCGTTCTGTCATCTAAAATAACACGTTTGCATTTTGTTCAAAGATTCACCTCGAATAATCAAAACACAAATGAATATTTCAACGAAATTACATCGAGAATTAACCTGTGAAATTTGTTCGATTCCTAAATCGAGTATTTTTTGGTTTCAAAATGGAAATCAACTTGTTTCCAATCAAAATTATTTCATTAAATTTCATTCGAAACTTATCGACAACGAACAATGTACAACTACAACTTTAATCATTCATGTAAATCGACATTTTGTTTTTTCTGTCCCTCAAATAATTTTCCGTTTTTTTTATTCAATTGAAAAAAAGAATTCTCCGAATGGCAAAGACGGTCGATATGAATGTCGAGCAGAGAATCTTCTCGGTCATAAAAGTGAACATTTCGATACACATTCGAAAATCGGTAAAATCTCAATCGATTGATTTCTCTCATTGAAATTTGTTTGGTTTCAATTTTATTTAGCAGTGAAATCTCGATCTGATGACGAATATCGAATTCAATTGATTTCAGGTAAAAAAAACGATTTTCTCTCAACAAAACAAAACAAAAGCTGAAATTCGAATTGTAGATAGTTCAATCGACTTAGTATCAATATCAAAATTAAATCTTTTTATGAGTTTTATTCTTTTAAAATTTGTCTTCTGACAAAACAATAACGACAGAAACAAAAGCAACAGTCCGGTGATGAAAATAAACTTAAACTACTTTTATCGGGAATTTTCGTTTTTTAAGCTTTTGATGTGTTTTCTTTTGTCATTTGTTTGTTCTTCTTCAATTTCTTCTTCGTTTTTTTTTTATTTTATTTGATTAATAAAAAGAAAGAAAGAAAAAAACAGAATTTCGTTTGTTGTTGTTGTTGTCAAAATCACCGGAATCGAAGTCGAAAAAGAAAAGATACTGATTAGAGTTTTGTCAAGAAAAGTTTCACAATGAAAATCGAGAAAAGAATTACGAAATACGACGAAGAAAATCGAATTGATTTGTTGGGTAATATTGAATAGTCAGTCAAAGTTAAATTCAAATTTTTGTCATTATCAATTAATAAAGCTGTTCGACCATTTCGATTGATTTCATTTTGTTTCAGTTTCAAATTTGGCAAATCGATTCGTTCGACGTCAATCGACGAAGAATTTTCACCTAAATTATTTTCCGCTTGACATTTATATCGACCGAATTGATACGGGCTTATGTCCTATTTCAAACATTGAAAAATACAAAAAATGTCGTCGACAAACGAGAAAATGTTCAACTTACGACAATTTCAATCGTTGAAATCGAACATTGAGAATCGTTTTCTATCTCAATTTTCGTAATAACATTTATATCATTGAGATATTCATCGTTTCTAAACCAGTTAACATGAGTTATTTGTGGAAATGAACATATTTGACAAGTTATATTAACAGTATCATGAACAGAACTTTCGATTCGATCATTTAATGAAATTACTCGAGGAGAATCTAAATTGATCAATTATTATGTAACAAAAAAAACACAGCACACGAAAGATTAGAATAATTGAATGTCATCTTATGTTCAAGATAGACTAATTAAGTAGTGTGATCTACACAACCAACGGAAGGACTTTTTCTTCTCTCTCTCTCTCTTTCCCTCTCTCGTCTCAATTTACTTGTAATTTAGCAAAGAATTTGTCATGCAAATAAAACTTACATTGAACAGTAACATAAAATGAACGACTAATTGATGAATGATAACCATTCGAAATTATACATTCATATAAACCACTATCATTGTCATCAACTGATTTTATATAAACTTGTTCTTCATTATGAATTACTAAAAACATTTTTGTTTTGTCTCTTCAAATAAATAAAAACACTCGTCCGAGTCAATTTACCTTTGGATTGTTTGTTCATATCTTTGAATATCCAAGTTACATTGGCTGAAGGAATAGCAAATCCATGGCACGTTAAATTCATTGATGAACCTTCGGAATAAGAAATACTCGGCTCCTTGGGTGAATAAGATACTAATCGAGGTGGAACTAAAAAAAACGATATGTATACAAATTTGTATCGACACACAAACCAGTTAACATATGATCTCGATGTAGAAAAGGTTAAGACATGAACCATATTTCTTTTTATCTCTGTTTTCGTATTGTTATTCATCAGCATACGGATGCGTCATTAACACAAATCTATCTCGATGCCTGTCAAGATTACGACAAGCACGCACGCACACACATACTCATACAATTAACACATCTTTATTATCCAATCGAAATCTTTTTCCATCAATATCAAATACAAATTATTCAATTCATCTTTTCTCGATAATGTCATTTTCAATTAGTTCAAATCAATTCGAGTTCTTACCAAGTATTTCCAATGAAAATGATGTTAATTTGTCGTCATTTAACATACAAGTGTAAATTCCCGAATCATTTTGATTGACAGAAATTATTTTCAGATCTAAACGATTGTTTGAGAGAGATTTCAATTCGAGATGAGTTTTTGTTGAGAATTCATTGAGAAATAATTCTAAGCCAACTGATAGAATGTCGCCTGTTGTTTGACGCATAAAAGACACCTGAAGAGAATAACAAAATCATTAATGCATCGGATGTTTAACAAAGAAACAAACAAATCTCTTCAATAAAAGACTCGTAACTTCAATTCAAACAAAAAAAGACAACATATGATCAAATGCAATTCTCAGTTAGAGAAACAAGCTGATGCAACTTCAACGATGAACAGTTTTTAGTCACGGACACAGATTTAATTGATTTAGAAAAAAAGAGGACAACGAGAAGATAAATGTGTAGACATCGATTTGTGATTAAAATAACACTGTTTGACCATATGAAGTAAACGATATCTTCTACATAAACTATCGATCAATAGTCTTCGCCAGATGGATAATCGAAAAACGATATAGACATATCGTCTTATGTTCAATACGAGATTGAATAAACAATCAACATTTATCTTTACAGTTTTCTTCGTGTTTTGTTTATTTCTTAGTCGAAAAAATGAGTTTGCCTTACGGGGGAGAATAGTCGAATATTGTAATTGGAACGAACCTGATCGAGTTTATCGGGATCAAAGAAACAAGTCATTGTTATATCTTGACCGAGATCAGCTTTTAAAATTTGATGTTGAAAAGAATTTGTTATTGAATACGTTTGTGCCAAGGAAATCATTAGGAGAAGAAGGAAAAAAGATTGACATAATGAAGAACATACACACCACGACGGCATCACTGATGATCATTCAATGAATATATGAAACGACAAGAGAAACATTCAACACACCAACAACAGAAACAACACTCAAACACAAGAAAAAGGAAGACTTTTTTCTCTTTCTCCTTTTCCCTCTCCTTCTTCTTCTTCTTCTTCTTCTTGTTCTATTCTATCGATTCACGTCTACTAAGACAGACCAACGACGGACGTTCATATATGTATGTGATAATTGCTCTCGCTCTCTCTCTCTCTCTCTCTTTCTACACACACACGTTCATTTCATCTCATCTCATCCGCTTGAGGCACATAAATGAAGACGTGCAATGGACGTTGGGCGTCATCATCGCAATTGTTAAAAAAAGAAATGAAAGAAATATGTGTTCATTTAACATTTTTCCTTCCTGTAGATCAATGTCAAAATAGAAAGAAAAAGGTACAAAATGAAGATAATCATTTTTGACTTGCTCGCAGCACGTTTTTCAAACAAGCAACTAAATGATTTTTACGTCAGCTTGTCGCTTCTTAAGATTTTCTTGTTAATTTACATGATTGAATTCGACGTAATATTTATTTACGTCGTTATTTCGAACATTGAATAGAATTCTTGTTGTATTATGACCACCATCATCATCACCTATTCAATCTTTGAAATTGATCCAGACAGAACAATAACAATAATTAACAAAACAAAAAGAAACGAACAAGATGATGATATATTCACTTCAATTGTTTCACTCCACCTTTTTCTTTTTTCTTTTTTATTAATCAGACTGAATCGAGGTGAGAGAGAGAGAGACTTTCCAGATGATTTCATCTAATCAACTGAGTTATTCGTTAGACGCATCGGTTTGTTTATTTATTCTTACAGAGATTTCATTACAAACCATCCATCTCATATCAAATATCATTTTTTTTCTTATATTTCGAACTTCATGTGTTTTTTTTCTAGGCAAAGACAAAAAACTAAACGAAAAGAGTAAAGCGATAATTTGTTTGGTTTCATATTGCGCATAAAAAGAATAGCTGAACTCGTAAAGATTCATTTTCTTTGAAGAAAAAAAAGCTCTAGAAAATGGTTTCTCAAATATTATTTTATCTAGTCTTCGTTATTCGTTGGATTTGTGTTTGTTCAAAGAAAAGAAAGAAAGAAGAAAAACAAAACTCGTTCTAATTGAGTTTATTCGCACCATCGATTGGAATATAATTCAAATCTCGTTTTGCCTTGTCGATATCCATCCATTTTCGATGATTATTCGAAGTCAGAAAATAAGTACCACTGATATTCAATGGCGATTCTAAAACTTTGTCAACAAACGAACAAAGATCTCGGTAACTTAACCAAACAGTTCGCAGCCATGATGCACCGGGATTATTATAGATATTCACCCAACCAAGACGCATGATCACAATTGATTTTGTTGTTTTTTTAATGAATTCATTTGCTATTTGTTCACCGAGGATTTTAGTTTTCGAATAACTTTGATCGCCTGCGTTTTGTGTTGGTTCTAAAGGTGGATCATCGTCAGCTGTCAATAGTCGAAGATTTGCTAACATTGTTTCATCATCGAATGTGTCATTCATTATTGAAAGATACGGTTCACGTTCAAGATAACCAAATACTACCATTACAGAACTGGCAAAAACAATTCTTTTTACATCTGTTTAATAAAACAAATTAATTGTCAAGAAAATAGACAAAGTGAACAACGAACTCGCTTCGAAGACGTTTTGTGCGCCTTGAATATTAATTCGATAGAGATGATCTTTGTCAGGATGATCTTCGAGAATAGCTGCTAAATGAATAATCGTGTCGATTTGTAGTTGTTCGATAAGTTCGAATAGTTTTTGTTTATCTGTGATATCACATTGAAAGAAATGTTCGTCGGATAGCGGTGGAATTGTTTCAATTGGAAGATTTTCAGGATTTTGTTTTTCATATCGTGTTGAAACATTTTTATGTCGATCAATTCCAAAGACTTGATATTTATTCGACGATTTCTCGGTTAAATAATTAAATAAAATTCTTCCAACAACACCTGCCACACCGGTTATTAATATTCGATTACAATGATTACTTTCAGTCATCTGAAAAATCTATTCAATTAATTATTGTTATTATTCATAAAAAAAGACGTGACAAAAGAAGAAAATATCTATGACAAACGATGTTATTGTTGAGTTTTTCGTTGATTTTTTCTTAAAATTGATCGAAGAAATTCTTTAACTCCGACAAATGTTTCTTTGCCAACGAGTTCAATAAATTTCGTTGGCAACATAAAAGCAAAATGAGCATGAGCATCATTTAAATCATCCGATGGACGTAATTCAACTGTATAAACATATTTTATTTGAGCAACACCTTTCGCCCAATCATCACTTCCACCTGCTGATTCATCTACAATCTCATTGATTAAACAAATTTCGAAAAAAAAAATCCTTGATTTACAAAGTAAATTCGCTGCTGAACCGATTTTATACGAAGTTCCATTGACACGTTTCAATGCTTCAGAACCGATTGTTGCTTTATGTTTCTAAAACAACAACAAAAAAAAACATTTGAATTGAAATGAACGACAAAACTGATTCGAATTAACTAATTCGAGATGATCATCAGGCATATGCAAAGCAAAACCCCATGGATAAATCCAATATTGTCCATAGGAATGAAAGGTTAAATAGGCATCCCAATGTTTCGATGTTTGATTGATAAATGTTTGCAAAGCAATCGTTTCGGGTTCACTGTCTTGTTGAGGACCAGCATAAGTTTCCGAACAGGGGTTTGTTGATGCACCGTTTTCCATCCAATGATAACCGAAATTTCGATTGAGATCAACGCCAATACAATTCGAATTCGATCGGAAATAATGTCCATTCGGTGAACGATTCTTTCGCCACATTCGTCTCTTCAACGAACAATTTATTTTCTTCTTAAAAATGAAAAAAAAAATGAAAACAAACTTCTGTTTGTGCATATTGATAACCGTCGGGATTGAGCAGAGGAATGATATAGATATTATACACAGATAACAGGGACACTTTTCTTTCGTTGATTTCTTCGATAAACTAAATTAAAAAAAAAAAAAAGAAGAAGAATTAATCAAATAAATTGATTCGAAGGACAAACTTTGTCGATCATGTAAAGACAGGTGGCAGGCGAAATAAATTCTCGCGCATGAATTCCACAATCCATTAGAATGTTTCGTCGTGCAGATGGTTTGCCAATCTGCAAGTTGTTTTGTTTTGTTTTGTTTCAATGCAAATCGAATTTACTTTGATTGTCCAGATTGAACGATTTTCATGAGTTGTACCGATTGAGAAAAGAGACGTGAAATTTTTCGATGATGGAGATCGTCGATGTTGTTTTTGAAGAAATTCAACAATCTATTCAAATAAAACGAAACAATTTTTTTGAAAGAAATTCATGAAAATCGAACTTGTTCATAATGTAAATAATCAGTTAGATGATTTGCTTGATTCGTTTTAATCGATCGACGTGCTCGTTGTTTGTATTGTTTGGAAATATCGTCGGATTTTTTGATTAACCTTTATTTTAAAAGAAAATTTTGATGTTTGAAAAAGATTTGATTGAAATTTCACTCGTCGAGATCATTGTTAAGAAGTTCGATATGAATTCCATATTGTCGACATAAACGTTTGACTTTCGATATCGATTTTCTCGGTAAACTCATTTTAATATGTCGATTGACTTGAAGAATTTCCGACCAGCGATCGACCGAAAATAAATCAAAATCAATTTCATTTATTTAACAAAAAACAAAAAAAAACGAGCAATTGAATTTACTCCATAATTATTTTCAAAATGTTGAATCAATCGCAGATGTTCGTTTGTTGTCGGTAAAACACGAACTAATTCGTGTCTAAATTAGAAACAGATGAGAATTTAATAAGAAAACCAAATCGAAAATGGACCCTTTATAAAAATGATTATTTGCATTTGAGTGAGACAAAACGATGATCAATGTTGAGATGATGAACAACATCATTTCTTTTCTAAAATAGAAATCGTTCGATGTGATTCGATCAAGATCTTATTACTCATTTTCTTTTCGTATTTGAATAGAAAAGAAAGCCTACTGATTGACATCGAACAAACGATTCGAATTACTTTTTATGTAATTTACACGGTTTTCTTTTGTTCTTCTCATATGCTGATAAACGAAAAGTAAATCTCACATTTGTTTATGGTTTTTATCATCATATCAATGAGTTATAACGTTTTTTTTTTTTCGTTTTCTTTTTTCTTTTTCTTTTATAAACCTAAATAGAAGTCGATTAAAGTACAAACAACTAATCTAAACTCTCGAATTACATTTTAAGATAATAAAGAAAAAAAACAGTTAAATAAACGGATTAAGTGTTCCAATGAAATGAATGGGAGTGGTATTGAATTGTTGATATAATAAATGTTGATTATAAACTCGACAAGCGATAATAAAAGCTTCTCGATCTTTGTCCTTTTCAATTTCCGTGAGATTTGCATAGGGAACCATTAGTTTTGGATCTGCATATTCCTGATTTCGTTTCATCCATTCGATGTGAACAATTTCCGAAACTTGTTCAATTAATTGTTGATTAAATACATGTTTACGACGAAATGCTCGTAGAACATGTTGACAAGCAATACGAGCCGATGCTCGATTTTCTTTGGCCCAATCGAACGGTAATTCATTGAAATTCATATTTAAAATATCAACATAAATCAACGACGAATTCGAATGACTTCGTGCAACTTTAAGATTTCGATGAACAAGACACGAGCCAACAGTTAAAATCATTGGATAGATAAAGTCTGATGAATTGTATTTTGAACCATAACGAGTTAAACGAAAACGATTTTTTAAATGAGGATTTCTAGCCAAGAGATTTTCACGCCAATTTTTATGAAAAACTGTCGCAACATTGTCGACAAAATATCGAAATGGATTTTTTATTAAAGTTAATTCGACATGAAAACAAAATACAAGTAAAATATAAAAGCTTCTACCGATTAAATACATTATCTTATCACAAATGAATATTGATACAAACAGTTACTTCATCTATCTATCCATCCATCCATCTTACATTGATCCAATCTATTATTACTAAATAAATACAACCATTTGCGAGATTTATTACAAATAAACAAAGCGTTTATGACGCGACGATTTTCTTTTATTTTATCACCAAAATATTCAAATAACAGAAAAATACGGACATGACATCTTGTCAACACCTACAAACAAAACGAACATAATATATACAATATCAGACAGAAAATGGAAACAGCAGGCGTACAGCGATATACATCGACTAAAAAAAGAACGCGAGAATTTCTCGGCATGACATGTTCTCCACCTACTCTGTTCTAGAAGGAAACAATCAATAAATACGCACTCGGAAAAGAACATTTCTCTCAGTCCTTGTGGTTTCTATCTTGAGATTAGTTAGATACAACACTTTCAATTGAAATATGTTTACACTTGAACAATTTCTTCAAAATACAACTTGGAATCCAACATTGGATGATGCTGGTGAAGCGGGAAAAAAACTTCTTCATATGCGTCTTCAAGTTAAACCAGGAACAACCAAAGATAATTTAAATATTACTCTCAATGGACATGATTTACGTATTAATTTCGAAAATAAAGGTTTGCATTTCATCTCGAAATCGATTCTTTTTTTTTTAATTCTTTTTTTTTCTTGTTTAGCTGGACCAGAATACAAACAAGTTACCATCTGGCCAACAGCTGATTTAGACAAACTTAAGATCGAACTCAGAAGTGATGGTTTTCTTCACATTACTGTACCAATCAAAGTTTAGAAAAGACTTGTTTTTTCTCCTTTTTCCGAATTCTTGTAGTTTCTTTGCTTTATTTGAATTTATCTAATCAAAAATATAGTTAACCAATATCTATGCTTGATATTCAGAGAAGGAAAACAGAAAAAAAAAGAATTCGACTAATCAATCAAAATGACAATATCCAGCAACATTCTGTTCTTAAACGGGACATTGTTGAAAACAATAATAATACATACTAAGTAGAGAATAAATAAACAATCTGGGTACTATTCATGTAAGAAATGCACTTAAAAATGTACAGTCAGTCCAAATGATTATTTATATTACAAAGATAAAATGAAACTGGATACAACTGTTAACAGAAAAGATCTCGATTATTTATCTCGATGATAAGAAAATAAATCGAAATTTGAGTTTTCTATTCAAGTCAAGTCAAGTAAACAAACGAAACGTGAAGTTATCAATGATCTGTATTCGTTGGTATTCGTAAAAGCATGATGATGATGATAATCTTTCTTTTGTAACTCGATTCCAGGCATCATGCAAAGAACGAAAAGAGAGAGAAAGAGAAGAATGTGAAGGCGTTTTCACTTATCTTGAACTGTATATATATATGTATACTTTCATCGACGTTCGATTATTTCAGTTTATTTAGCGAAAACGAAAACGAATAAGCCATGTTTAAACTCGTTGCACTTGTATCGATCGTTGGTGTTTTATGTTTATTTGATATTTCCAATGGATTTTTACTTTCAAAAAAACCGAAATGTCCAGTCAAAGTTTGGAAAGGTGGAAAAGAGTTTAGTGGTGAAAAAATCTCTGTTGATAAAGAATTTATACCCTATTTAAAATCAATTGCTGCTGTTGCCAAAGCTTGTAAAGTACGTGTTCATGTTGTTGATTCATTTAAACAATTGAAATCATCAACTGAATATGTTCTTTCATCGCAAATGCCATTGGCTATTGGTCGTGGTATTCATTTCGATTTACAAGACGCCAAAGGTTCAGTTGTATGTAACAAACTATGTATGACATCACGTTCATGGAAAACACTTCCCGAAGCTGCTTGTTTTATTGATAATGTTCAAAAGAAAGGTGTTCGATTTACTGAACCGAATCTCTTAGATGATGGTTATGCAGCGAAAATTGGCACAACTCAAGCTGAAAATCTTAAAGTTTCGACACAAAAACTATGTGCACCTGCAACTACAGGAACAAAAGGTTAAATCATTCATATTCATGCTTTTTTTTTCTTCCTATTTTACGTATATAAACAAGCGTTCTTTTCTGTTCAATTTAATATTTTTTCAAATAAATTAGAAGAAAATTGAATTAAATATCTGATAGAGTGAGAGAGAATACAGATAATTTTTATTGCTCATCATCATTTTTCGATACAATAATTGAATTCGATTCAATTCTACTATCAGCTAACAGTTTTTGTATTGCCAATTGTTTGTCTCGATCGATGTTTGCCAACTGTTGCTGTTGTTGTTGATAATTCGATTTCTTTTTCTTGTTTTTGAATAAAGTCTGAGCTGTTTGATTGTTCGATTGTGAATTGAGATACAACAATTGCTCAATACAATATTTGACTAAATATTTTTTACATTGTCGAATACTTCCGCCGACATGCAATGTTTGTATCGAACATTCATTATGATCATTGTTGAATTTGGAAATAAACGTCGCTGCTGTTCGCAACATATGTTTATCATCACGATGACAACGAACAATTGAAACATGAGTCGATGAATTATAGTAAATAATCGAAAGATTTCGAGTAAAACGAGCGGCACCAACATCGCCGTACAATCGAGCGATCATTGTTTCGAATGTCGAATGAATTTGTGATGATTTTATCGGATTTGTTACATTGGAATTGAAATGAAATTGAAAAACAAAATAACGACGTTTAACACGAACCATTTCGCGAGGAAAATCTAGAAGAAAAAACTAATAACAATCTTGGACTAATCATCTTTATGTTCTAATCGTTCGTATTCTTTTCGAATTTTATTTATTCGTTCTTTTTCTTTGTCAGGATTTATATAATAAGGTCGTTTTATTGGTTTTCTTGTTGAGCCCGTTTCACGATAATGTGTTCGTTCTTCCAAATAGATTTGCGTGCATTCTTCACGAAAATCCGGATCACGAAACCTAAAACTCCAAACTGCAAAACAAATCTTTTGTTCGAAAAGTTCAATTTACCATTTGGCAAGACAATCGTTCATTGCTTTGACTTCTTTTCGACATTTTAAAAACGCCCAAGCACCATGTTGTTCACCGCATTTACCGAATTCTAAATTCGAATCTTCTCGTCATTCGAACAAAACTTTCGTTCTGTGTGTCTCACCGTTGACTAGATGTTGGCATTTCTCTCGATGAGCTCGTTCTCGAACGATGCCCGGGATCGACACTTCTAATTCAACTTTTCGTAATGATTTATCATTTGGATCACCTAGACAAACATACGAAAATCTTTTTTCTTTTTGTTTTGATTAGCTGAGCTTGAGGTGCTGACCTACGCCATGAGGACCACCTCGACATCGACCAGCAGATACAAAATTAGGAGAAAACAATTCAGATTCTTGTTCTTTACTCATAATATCTGAAATAACTGACATTTTGTGCTCATTCCAATCACATTTATTTATTTAACTTGGATTTTTTATTTTTTGTTCGAACAAACAACATTTACAGAAAAAGAGAGAAGAGAGAAAATCGACTTGTTTTTCAAAGTTCCTCATGTTTGGACAAATATTGACGAAGACGAGCCAACATCTCCTTTTTAATTGTATCAGGTACAAGTGCTAAAACAAAACAAAATTACGATCGAATTCAATCAAAAAACGAACTTACCACGGCCTTTTGGCGTTATTTCTTGTACAAGTTCATCGACTGTGATGTTTTCGAGACCTTTTTGTTTGACAATTTCTTTGCAATAACCTTTCATTTGATCTCTCCATCCGTATTCCATCAATCGTTGTCGTAAAAGTTGTTTCATTCTTGTCAAAACAAACAAAACAATTCAATTCGTCATTCGAAAAACGAAAATTTTTACTGTTCTCGTTCGCCACTTTCGATTAATTTTGCGTTTAACGACGCTCGAATTTGCGCATTTCGATCCGCCATGTTTTTGTTTGAAAACGAATTTATCTAAAAATGAACTCTAAACTCTGCGTATGGTTATTCATAGAAAATGTGGATGATGTTCTATATTTTTAAGGACAAAAAAAGATAAATACACGATCAAAGAAAAAGTCTGTGTGTTGAAAATTTGAATCAATAGAATGGCAAACGAGTCCAACTTTGGTAACGTTGAAAGAATGGTTTGATATCCCAACTGTTCGTTGTCCAATAGTAACGGGGATCGTATTTCATAAGACCTAGTTGACTTTTTTGTGCGTTCGGTTCGGTCCACCATTCGGATAAATGAAGAAGACGATTTACGTTGAACATTCGAGTCCAGAATTGTTCTTTTTGAAGTCTTCAAAAATCGAAATTCGAATTGATTTCAATCGAAAAGTCGAAAGGACTTACTGAGCACGGAAACGTTCTAAATCAACGTCAACTGTCAAACGCCAATCGGGAAATTTGTTTGTATCTTCGAAATTCAATTGTTCAATATCGAAAGCAACCTTTTTTTCCAAAATCAAAAGCAAAACGTTTTCTTAAACGACGCATAAAAAATCCAAAAGCAAAACATACGTCTTCCAACGATTTAATTTCATCTTCATTGTATTGAAGAATGTGACAGTATGTACTAGAATTCAACGCATTTTTAACTCGAAAGGAAAGGTAAAAAGCAAACAAATCAACCTCATTCGTGGCAACCATTCTTCTTTATACATCCGATCCATTGCTTGAAGCATTTCTAATGAATAAACTTTGCTGTTCTTTTGAAAAGACTGAAGAAGACTAAATTTTGAAGTTGATTTATGAGCAAAGACTTGTTTACTTGGCCATTTTTCTGCAAATCTTCCCAAATCGCTTGAGGATCTTTGTCGATAAAAATGATCAATTGAGGCATTTTCAAATTATAATCAATCGAAACTTTGTATTCCAACAAGAAGTCATAACCTCAACATTTCAAAAACAAACTTTTCGAAATTATTCAATTCGAAGACAAACTCACTGTCTTGACTAACCAAACCGAAATCACGAAGAATATTAAGAATCGAATAATAACTCCAATAAGATTTATCAGTAACAATGCCTTGACCTAAATCAACTCGATTTTCGATAAACATTCGAACTCAAATTCAAGTTAACAAAAACCTGTTGAAAACATGTGAGATAAACCCATTCGTAATTGATAGGTCATTGTTTGGAGAAGTGGTCTCAATAAACGAACAGACGCATGATAATTGGGATTGGCATGCCATTCTTCTGGTGAAGGAATGACATCTCTTGGTAAACAATAATCATTATGAAAATGTCGTGTATTGATTGTTCCGGTTTCGTCGACGAAATGCATTCGATCGACATCGGCTTTGGAAACAGCTAAAAATCCGATATAATCAGATAAACGTTTCACAAAATCCGATCGGCGAACGCCAAAATTCGATTCAACATGAAAAAATAAAGTATTATCATGAATATTTGCTAATGTATAATGACCACCGACATAATAATCACGTAAAAAGCCTAAATTCAATTTGAAAAATAGAAAAAAAAAACAAAGAAATGAAACAATGTAGTTACTGTAGTTTTTATTAATGTAATCAAATGGATGTGCTGCTTTTTCGACGTCTTTATATTGCATTGAAAATGTTCGATGATTCGATGGTGTTGAACATGATGAAACGAGAAGTAAACGAGGATGTTGATTAACAAGAAGAATTCGACGAAGCGAAGCAGCTGCACTGCTGCTCATCTTTCAACTTTTTTTTGAGGTTTAAATCTTAAGAGAAAAAAAACAACAACAATGAAACGTTTTTTTTTGTTGTATTCGAACGAGATATTTGTTTATTTCTATTTCTTGGCTTGTAATCAATGCCTATTGGTCGAAAATGTTAACCATTGAGAAACTTTCTTTTTCTCGGCTTCGACGATAGTGTCTCTCTCTATTGTCAGATTTAATTGTATCGTATACTCTCTACCTGATAATCCTTACGTGAAAAATTCTAGATAATTGTTAGTAAATCAGCCAAAACAAAGCGCTTAAAATGTACCTTAGATGTATTATGCTACATGTATGTTCTACAAGATTGCGACATAGCATGGCTGCAATGTTGGAGTTAACACCCCAGGTCGAATTAGCACGGCCGTAAACAGTCATGATTAACCGTACTATGGTCGTTTATAAACACTATCGTTTTGTTCCGTCACAGCAACTGTATTGATCGTCCTAGGAATTAACAAAAGTTAGTTTCATCAATTCCGATTAACATTAATACAACTATGCTCTTTTATATCAGGAAAAATTTTTCATTAGTCGGGTTCTTTAAATATTTGTGAATAGTAAATTTCATTTTAAATAAAATAGAAATAATTACAACCTATAATTATTTCCTTTTTTGTGTTTAAAGACCATATTTTTCTCCACGTTTCCTCGCTTTCGAGGAATAAATCCACTAGATACAAAATGAATTTCTCTACAGGATAGAATTGATTTGAACTACAGGGATAACTTTGAAAAAGAGAAGTTCTCTCCTTTTTTCTATTGAAGTTTATGCGAAATTAGCAAAAGTGACGAATATATGAACCTTTTCAATTTATTGCGAGTTAATTACACATTCGTTTATCTAAACTAAAGAACTATCGAAAACTGTTACTATGCAATACCATATTGATAGCATTTGTCCTCTCTCATCTCATTGGTTTTTAATTTGACGAATGATGACTTGCCATTCTTTGTATTCATAGATTGCGCTCTAGTAGCTCCACATCTACATCCATTTTATTTTTCCCCTTTCGTTTTTCTTCTCAATGATCATTTTTGACTCATCGTTTATTTCCTTCGACCGACTTTTCGTTTTCTTAAGAATATAATACGGTAGAAAAAAAAGCATCAAGGTTCTCGAAACTTCTATTTTTACATCATCCAATTGCGAAATCTTTGAATATATATTTCATTCTCCACGTTTTAACCGGTGTATCTATTTTAAAAATCGAAAGAGAAAGAAGAAATGGCCACAGCCGGGCCCGATTATTATTGTCACAAATGTCAAATTCATATTGGCCATGTTTCGGTATGAAAATCTTTTTTGTTGATCAATTTTGTTAGTTCGAATTTAGAATAACGAATGTCCACATTGTCGAGATAGTTTCATCGAAGAAATTCAACCACAAGCCGCTCGTCATCATGCCGGTGGTCGAATTCAATTTCGTAGTTCATTTCCACATGGTGGAACAACAATCGTCATCGATTCCAATCGAAATCCAAATCATCACGGATTTCATTCACAACAACACAACGAAGTTGGACCGTTTTTTCAAAATATTCTCGCCCAATTGTTCGGTGCTGGACAACAAATACCTTTGTACGACTATTTTCAATCTTTGTTTAATTGTTAATTGACTTTTATTTTTAGTATGACACACAATCAGCAAGGAGGAGGAGCCGTGTTCGATGCGGGAAATTTCGATACATTTTTAACACAAGTAAAGTCGATTGTTGTTGAGAAAAAGATTTGTCTTGAGAAATCGATTTTAGTTATTAAATCAAATGGGTGAAAATAGTGGCCCAGCACCGGCCTCGGAAAATCGAATCAATTCAATTCCAACTGTTGAAATCACCAGTGAACAAGCGAGTAAGTTCACATTCGATTAGCAAATTCCAAACGAAACGAAAATCGTTCATTTTCAGACGATAAATTACAATGTACAATTTGCATGGAGGAATTTCAAGACAAAGAAAAAGTCAAACGTTTACCTTGTTCGCATCATTTTCACGAACAATGTATTTCAACTTGGTTAAGACTGGTAAAAATCTTTGAAAATCTATCGATGAAAGATGAAAATTGCTTTTCGATTTTTAGCATGGAACTTGTCCGACATGTCGAGTGACTTTAGAAGGTGATAATACGAGCAATAGAGAATATTTTAATATCTATCCCAATCAACCGTCATCGAGACACGACCGAGGAAACAACGGATCGAGTTCGTTTCCTGGTCAACATTTAGAAGAATTCGATTAGCAAAGACGAAATTCTCTCGTGTAAATTTTTCTTCACGTCGAACAATGAAAATAGTTGTCCTCAAAACGGATCAAGAATTTATTTGATGTGTCGTTTTTTTTTTCTCTCTTTTCTTGTTTTTTTTTAAATAAATTGATGTTGATGGACAACAAACAACAACCAAAAAAAAAACCAACAAAAAACTGTTGCTTATTTTCTTCTTGTGTTTCGATTCAATTAGACGAGCACTTCAGGAAATTCAAAGTGAACATCTTTGCCAGTTAATTTCTTGTAAACTGATTGAAAAACAGGTACCTAAACGACAACCACAAATCAAATCGAAGAACAAGAAAACAAAAGACGAATGAACCTTATTTTCAACGAGTGTTTGTTGATTTTTATCGAGATGAACTTTGAATAAACGAGATCCATCTAATTTAATTCGAATTCGTTTGCCAGTGATTTCAGCTGGATAAACGAGATCGTGTAAAATAGCGTCGTGAACAGCTGTTAATGTTCGGTTTCGTGGACGTTTTTGTTTCGATTGGGTTTTCGATTTGCGTGTTGGTTTTGGCAAAATTCGACGCTAAACAAAATCGATTCGATAGGTTTTTTCTTTCGATTTGAATTTGTTTGTTTTACTTGTCCAAGAAGAATAACAGTTTGATTGTATTTCTTTTCGAGTTCGGAAACAAGTAAAGAATGAACTCGTTGAAAGTTTTTCACTTTGGGTACGGGAATATAAATGATAAGAGCTGATCGACCATCGCCCAAATCAACTTTCTAACAAAATTTCAACGAATTTTAGTTTCATTTCAAAGAAATTCTCTCGAACCTTGGCGCCAGTTATGTAAAGTTCACGTAATTGACCTTTAAATTGGGCGTTGCCTTCGAGTTCAGCGAATTGCTAAAACAAAATCAATCGGAAATTTCACAACGAATGATGGAAAAGGAAAAGTTACTTGCGAAACTTCGATTTCGAATGGTGTTGGTGGTTCACTACCACTTTTGACGATTTTTGTACCGGTACTCATTGTTGACAAGAAAATTTTAGTCAAACAATCTAAATACAACAAGAATTTTTTACTACAAAACAAGTTCGTCTTCAACTACAAATATTCAACTGATTTCGAATAGAAAAAAAAACAACAAATGGATCCTCTACAACAATCCATATTTTACCAATTTACATTTTACTTTATTTTTTCATCGTCGCTTTTTCTACCAAATCTTTTTTTTAATAGAAATTACAAATAAAAACTAAATTTTATTTCAAAAATCATTTTCAAAAAATCGAAATCAAATCAACCAATCACATTTCGACCTGAGAAATTAGCAACCAAAGCGCAATGAGCCGTTTTGGCACATTCTATGCCTCTCTCACAACTTATCTGCACATTAGACCGTTGATTCGGTTAGTTTCACTAGTAGATCAATCGAGTTTTTCTCAAAACAAAAAAAAGATTTCGAAGAAAAACACAATGATTGTTGCATATTGAACTAATTTCGGGAATGACAACATGTGATTAGAAATCTAATTTATTTCAAAGTTTGCAAAACAAAAAAGACTTCATTGAATCTGAATTTCATGCAATAATATCAATAATATGATTCTAAATGATAATTTGTATCTTTGATTTAAAAGACTACGAGAACATTCTGATTATGATCACGAAGACTACTATTTGGCACATAAACTTGATTAAATTTATTCAATAGTGAGATATTTTATTTTTTTTACTGCTCTCATTTGGTTTATTAAACGATAATATTGTGCTGTTTTCTGACACAAGTGGTTTGATATCTTGGTATGGTGGGAAAATCTCAAAAATACAAAACCTTGAACAGATGAAATTTCGAAAATATCCAATCTCTAAAGTGAAAAAGTTGTTGACAGTAACAACGGTAATTTGAATCAATGTTAAACAGGATGTTATTCCTTTAATACGTAATCAAGTATACACTATAGTCAATAGATATCGATAGCGGATAAATACTCGTATTTTTACAGTTTTCTGTATTATCTGATGTACTATAAGCTAAAATCTTCACAGTATTGAAAAAGCTATAATACATTTGGTTTCGTTTGTTCAAAACTGATAGCATATCTGTTTAAGAGCTAATTTTCGAACAATCGTGAGCAAAAATTCCAATCACGCAGACCACTATCGAAAACATAATAAGAATAATCATCATCTACACTGAATATATTTAAGAAAGAATTCAATACAAAACAAGAATGACAATCTTTTTTTAAATGCCATTTCCACCCAAATTTTCGATTGATAAAAAAGTCAGGATTGTTATCGATGTAACGCATTATGATGAACAGATTCAATTTTCCAGGGAGCAACATTGAATAAAACCAAATATATATCTGGCAAAATGCACGAAGACCTGTCGGATATATACAAACACTTAACAACAGCGAATAATGGAATGTCAAAGATTCCGTTAACCATTGAAGCAGGGTAAAATATGTTACCGTCCAATTGCCGTTGATCAGTTGTAACAATATATAGAAGAAACCGAAACACATATAAATGCATATCATTTTTAATTCTTTTTTCAGCAAACGAGACATCAATGTATATGTCAGCGTCCAATCTAAGATCCGTCTAGTCCATTCTAAGATTTTCTTAGAAATTAGTGTGTTATATACAAGTGAGTTATTCTCCTTAAGTTCGTTTATATGTGAAGAAAAAAAACAATATTCAATTATAGACAAATAATATAATAACTATGAACACTGAAAACAACCTGAAAAACAATTTGAGCATTACTTATCTTGTTGTAAATTAAAACACGCCCCTCTGGTTTTGTGGCATTTCGTAGAACATGAGATATTTTTCTTTTTGCAAGGACATTGTTTAGTTTTAGAACCACCTTTACACGAACAAACGCTACCATCGATAATACATCGAACATATAATTTCGAAGCAGCAATGAAAGATATATTCGGTAAGTTGCTTGTATCAAGATTCACTAAACCTTCAGGCACTGTTGACAATAACATCATGGAGTCTAATGACCACCATTGATCGATAATACCATATTCACATGCAACTTTGAATTTGTCTTTTTTTTTCAAGGATAATTGTAGGCAATAGTTTTGGATCCAAATTTGTTCTATCAACTTTATGGATTGCAATACCTACATAATCACCAGTTGAAAAATTTGACAATAGGTCATTGATTGTTTCATTATGAATTTTTATTTTTTTTGTGCATTGTTTAAATAATTTGTTGTCGCTCTTTTGCGTACTTCTGCATGGCGAAACGTTGTGTAGGATAGTTCATCAGATTGGTGTTGTTGTTCAGGTGATTCATGCATTTCGGTTAGAGATTGAAGAATGGACGGTGGTAGACCCTCCTCCATTGTAATGTCTAAAAGTAACATACAATCTTTTTTACTTTGCAGCAG
>ERZ778027.2075-NODE-2075-length-27663-cov-12.479680_pt1 | contig 27663 bp, 29 predicted proteins | sample MGYA00375757_ERZ778027 | MGnify/ENA primary metagenome ERZ778027 (study PRJEB29350, sample SAMN05389817) | bioreactor metagenome | isolation source: Ammonium sulfate bioreactor | place: South Africa: University of Cape Town | collected 2014-02-18 ...
CCGACCACCAACTTATCAATTAGTTCTTTTGTTGCTGCTTTCTCACCTAGTGCTTGAACAGCATCCCATGCGTGGTGTCTAATAGTGGCATATGTGTGGGATACACAGTCAGCTATCAGTGTGAGAAGCATGTTTGACGGATTAGATATGGTTGTGGCAGTTATAAAATAAAGTGTGTTCGTTTTCTCTTCTGGATCTTCACTTTTAAGCAAATTGATGAATGTATTAGTAATGATTTCGTGGCAGGTCACAGATTGATTTGTGCTCAATGATTGTGAAAGGTACCGCGTGTACTCTCTATTGGGTTGAAGTATGTTATGTTGAATTATTTGTGCAATTCGTTGGAGAAGATTAGTTCTCATATTAGTATCACCATGTTCGTAGGTAGCTTCAAGAGAAGCAATAATTAGTTGCATATGTCTGATACCTAGGAGATCCTTATGCTTCTTTAGTATAATGCTCCAAAAACTGTTATCGATCGAAGCTTTTGGACATAACCCACCGATGAAAGTGAACATCAATGCATATCGTTGGTTGTATTTCTGTTCTCGAATGAATTTGATCGCGTTTTTCCGTGATGTTGTTGTTAGTTGATTGATTATATATTGTGCGGCAAAGTATTCTTGAAAAGTAAGATGGATGAAATAATGATCTTTGTCTAATTCGTTGCTGCTGCCGATTCCTTTTTTGTTCGATGCTTTAAGCACACCAAAATTTAGAATATGTGGGTGCGCTTTTAATGATATGTTTAGTTGTTTTAAAACTTCTCTCAATAAGTTTGCTCGTATAATAATTTGATTTTCTTTCATGGCTTCAAACGCCAGACACTGTAGGAATTCTAGTTCCTGTTTACATTCGTCATAAATTTCATCATCAGTTAATAGGTTTAAGGATACATCAACATTTTTGCGTGGCAAATATCTACGGCATAGCCATTCGATTATTTTTGTGTATAATGTTGTGACTGTTAGATTTTGTGTCGATGAGAAATTGTCGTCACTCCAAATACTACAAATAAGTTCCAAATTTACTGGAATATGTGCAACACCAAAAACGCTGGGCCTTAATTCTAGAAATTGCAACAGATATTGACTTTTGCTCGATGCATCAATTGATTCATCTGTCACTTGGTGAAAAAACTGATATATGTATTCTTCGACATTTTTATCCGTAAATCCAGTAATTTCCATTTTTACCTTATACGATAATGTATTCAAATAGGGACGTGATGTCAATATGTGATGAGGAGTTTCAAGTAGTTTTTGAAGTAAATCCTTAAGATAAGGTGGTACATCTTGTGCAAATTCATCGTATCCATCGAGTATCCACAAGATTTTTTTAACATCAAACTGTTGTTCGAATTGTGCTTCGTCTTCTTTCGACAGATCATCTTTAAAAACTTCTCTTTTAATAATATCGATTAGAGAATATGTTTTTCCACTTTGCGGTAGAGGATACTTATCGATTGTTAAATTACGCAATTGAATCACAACAAGGATTTTGTATTGCTGAAAGTATGCTCCAGTTGCCCACTGATAAGCAGCAAATCGACAAAACGTTGATTTACCAATTCCTGCTCGTCCAAAAACAAGAACTTGTTTTTCAGGTGTTTTACATGGTTCGAATATTTTCTGTATATCTATGGAAGTTTTTGGTGCGTAAATATTTTCGTAAGTACCCAGAATAGCAGTGTGATGCGATATATCGCGCATTTGATTTTCTTTTTCCTGTTGATCTTTGGTATTGACAATTACTAAATTGATATAACTGTCTTTGATTGGAAACGATTTTTCTGGATTCATAAAACGTTCAATACGACTGTTTCTTTGATATTTATATTTGATTAATTCGCATAGGTAACTTGGTTTATCATCTATCGTTAATGTTGAATTACTGTTTGGGTGTGTTGCATTTTTCTTATAATACATTAACCATCGCATGATGTAGTTGATATTTGATATATCTGTAGCGTCATCGAATTCAGCATACGAACCATTGTAATCATGAATCACTGTCTGCAACCAATCACTAGGCTGTAATGTGCTTGGATCTATGAGGAAACATGGAATGATCTTTTTAAATCGTTTTTGAGCGTATTGAAATTCGAATCGACACTCAAGAGATTCTTGATACTCCAGTGTTAAAAAGCAATAAACAACTTCAGCGTTTTCTACTCCAACAGCCAAACTAAATGAGAATTGTATGATGGAGAGATATATGAAAATATAAACGATCTTAAAAATTTTACCTCTCATGAATACTATACATATCAGCAGGTTGAAACCATACTGGAATATACTCAGCTTTCATTTTCTTAGAAATTTCTGATACCAAATCATAGCTGTTCTCATGATATGATAGCATAACATGCTTTCCTTCAGGAATGTTAACACTAGAATAAATACAATTTATGCGATTAATTTGGCTTGTAGATATAAAACATAATCATTTAGTCTTTCAATTTCTCAAAAAAAGAATGGTAAATCGAATACTTATATTTCTGCTTTTCTCTGTTAACTATCTGTATACGGTGATCATCATGATCGAAATGATGTATCAAACAGACTCACCATTCTGTAAGATTTATGGTCGAAATACCATTGTCATCATGATCAACTTTCGTGACACGTAACTTTGTTCCAGGCATAAGTATGATTTCTTGTTCGTTTGGTATTGCTGAATAGGAAGTAATATCTTTCCCATAAGCTGAGTCGATGCAGAATAAAACACCCTTATCACATTTGAAACCACCAGCAAAGTCATCACTTTTCGAACAAGACGTGATACTCCACCAAGTATGTATATTATTTTCTTTGAAATCAGAAGCCTTGACATTACTAACACCACGCCATACTTCACATGGAAGTGATGGTAATTTGTAAAGTCCAGTAAGCAATAATTTGAGATAAGGAAACCATCGTTTCAAAGAAGATCCATCTTCATTCCGAAGTGCCTTATTTAACTCTCCATACAAAGGTATTGTCATCGTATAAAGATAAATAGCTGCTGCTTCGTTTATGGGGATATTTGGATGGTTAATAAACTTTTCCTTTGCTGTTTCAACATGTGTCAATGCATCAAGTACTAAACCAGCAATGGGTTGTACAGCTTCTTCTAACGAAACGAGTGGTTCTGTTTCAAAACCTGATATCGGATTGTAAGTCTCTGTCTCAAGTTTCGAGAGAGAAGCAGTTATAAACCGATTGTTTGAGAGCGTCATTTGATGCTAACTTGAATTATTGATTATCTATAACAAACGGAATTTTTATTCATTGTTAAGAATTAGTTCTGTCCTAACTAAATGTAAAGGGAAAATTATTTGCATACTGTGCTCGAAAAGAGAAAACAGTAAATATGTTTTTTTTATCAACCATTAAAAAATCATTCATACATGGAAACGGTACCGCTTATTTATGTCACTAGATGATGTCAGTAGTGTCCGATTTGAAAGTTGAATTCAACTTTACAACTTGAAATTTCAAGTTTCAACTTTCAATTTTATATCTTCAGATATCTTCAGTTGAATTTTCAAATTGGACATGTATGAACCTTTTTTTAGTCACATTTCGATGTGTTTCAATAAAACTTAACCGAGAAAGAGAAATTGAGTTTCAAACGCAGGGTCATATTTTGTACTTTCTTATTTGTATAATGTTACATCATTTGCAAGGTAAAACAGTACGAAAAAGGACTCGTTAAAATAATATGCACCCTTTAGTCATAAACATTCATTAGTGTTGCGTGACGCTTCTATATATATACGATACGACGTTTTATTCTTCATAATTGTACAATTAGAATCATGGATAATCAAACGAATACTAATACGATTGCTCTTCCTGAACCTCATACATATCAAATTGTGCTTGGTTGTATTGCATTTTTTCTCGTTTTACCATTTGTATTAGTTCCATTCAGTCGATATCCTTTGGGGAGTACAGGTGCTGTTCTCGTTGGTGCTCTTCTTATGGTTGTCACAACTGTTATCGATCAAACAGAAGTTTACACAATAATCGGAGATGTTAATAATTTAAAAACAATATTTTTATTATGGGGAATGATGATTATCTCGTCGTTTTTCGAACGTGAACGTGTTGTCGATCATTTACTAACAAAACTTTTTCCTGCTGAACTTTCATTTTACTGGTGGATTGTTCGATTAAGTATCATCGATTCAATTCTCGCTGCACTATTTACAAATGATGTTGCCTGTGTGATATTAACACCATTAGTTTTACAAAAATGGATCGAACAAAAACGAGATAAAAAAGAATTGAATACTCTATTGTTAACAATTGCAACACAAGCAAACATTGGAAGTACATTGACAATTTTTGGCAATCCACAAATGGCTTTGATGGCATCGAAATCGAATGATTTTGTTGACATTCACAGTCGATTAGAATTGAAAACTTGTGTTGAATATTTATGGTTGCCAGTATTTATTGTATGGCTATTGAATGTAGGTTGTCTTATGTTATGGTTTCGTTTCAGTCGAACTAACTCGAACGATGTAAATTCATCGAAAGATGATTCTAGTGAATTAGGAACTGTTGAACAACCATCGATATCGACTGTTATTTCTCCACCAACACCAAATCTATCTCAATGTTCATTTAGTGAACGTTATCGATTGAAACGATCGAAATTAATGCGAGATCGTAGTGTTTCAGTTGCTTCATTTCCAAGTCTAGCAGATGAAGCCGAACAAATCGATGAGTCATTTCTACCATCAGAATCTCGACGTTTCAAACTCATACTATTCATATTATTACTCATCGTCATTATTTTATTATTTATTTCAAATAGTAAAATCTATTTTGATATTGGTCTCGTACCTGTTGGTGCAGCGATCATTCTCCTTGTTGCAGATACATTTATTAATCATCGACCTCCAATCGCCATCTTAACTCGAATCGATTGGAATGTTCTTCTTCTCTTTTTTGGTCTTTTTGTTTGGCTCAGTGGACTCAATTCAACTGGTATTCCTCATCGCATATGGTTTGTACATAATGATTATCGAAATTCAATTGAACTTTTTCTATTCTAGGGTTGCGTTAGGTCTTGATACTGCATCCTTGAAAAGTATTCGAGCTCTTTTTCTCTTTTTTATCTTCACAATTGTTGGTAGTAATATTTTCTCGAATGTTCCATTGACATTACTTGTTCTCGAGCAAGTTCCACGAACTGGCGATCATTTGGATTTGATTTTATATCTTGCTTTTCTGACTACGATTGCTGGTAATTTGACACTATTTGGTAGTGTGGCGAATTTAATCGTTGCACAAAAAGCTCTCGCAAGTTCATTGGAACATCGATTTGATTTTTGGACCTACTTGAAATTCGGTTTTCCTACAACGATTGTATTTAGTCTCATTGGAATGTTTATTATTTATGGTCTAGTTCAAGTTATTCATTGATTTTTACGAGAAGATTTATTTCAAATGAAACAGATAGCTTTTTAGAGAGCAGCACGAAATTCTGTCATAGAAAAATTCGGATCGATTTTACGACCAGCTGGATAGCAAATTTCCTTGTGTGCTTGTACATGTTCAGTCGGTACATTGAAAGCTGCTTTAAGTGCTCGAACACCACGTACATAACTTTGCCATTGTACTTCCGGCCAATAGATATGTCCAACATCTGTTGGCGGAATGCCAATGCCTTCGGCTTCAATACCAATAGCGTATTGATTGGAGAATAATGATGGATCGGTGACTTCACCTGCGTGATAGGCAAGACCAGCGGCAATTGTAAACCAAGTACCACTTCGACCGAGACCAAGTTGTGCTAATGGTCCTGGAAGATCCGGTCGACCATCTCGAACAATTGGCAATGATGGATAATCTCCTGTTGGGGCACCAGCTGTATGATGGCAAATAATACTTCGAATTTCAGTTAATGGACCATGAGCACGTGTTTTCCAACCATCGACTTCAGTCACATTCAAACCAGCATTACGAAGAATTTCAGCTAAATTAGTGACCATTAAACCGCTGGTAATATGGCTCAAACTGAGACATATTAAAATAGTACGAATGCCGAGCATATTTTTAACTTGTGATTCTATTCTTTTCGATTATTTTTCTATCTTATATATGCGCGTAGAAACGATAAGAAAAAAAGATTTATCGAACAGGTGTGTATGAATACATCGTTTTATTTAAATCGACAGAAAAAAGATTAGATTTCAAAGTGCCGCACGAAATTCATCCATAGAAAAATTCGGATCGTCTTTTTGAAGAGCTCGAACACCTTTCAAATAACTTTGATATTGCACTTCAGGCCAAGAGCAAGTTGGGCTATTGGACCACTATTTTTCATTAGAAAGAGAAAGAAACATTCAATTTTTTCTTTTTTTATTAATAATACAGCACAAATCGATAGAATTGACCATTTAATTTTATGACAAATATCTTGAGGGTGCGGCTAAAACTATTGTTATTGTTCCATCTTTGTTGATAAAAACATACTTTCGAACCATGTCTAGAATCGGATGAGTAATATTTCCTAATCGATTTAGAGTTTGACTATCGGAGATATTCATAGCTGAATTTCCATCAATAGCATTCAATATTGAATTGTTGTATTTAACAATTCGATCTGGTGATGTTTTAAGATATAGATTTCGAATGAAACTATCTTGTGTATTGACGTAAAGAAGAAAATGCTCTTGATTTTTTCACTTGTGCAGTCGTTACAACACAATCCACGAAAAATAAGAAAAGCAAAGCCTTTCTCGAAACAATTTTTTTTTTCTAGATCTATCAACGTCTATTATCAACTGTTTGAAAAACTTTCGAAAGCAACCATATGATTGATGAAAGTAACACGTTTGTATAGAAATGTTTCAATCATCTTTGCATATATTTTGCTTTCATTTTAACTATCGATTAGTCATGAATAAACGAAACAAAACAACCAATAAAAATAAACAAAAACGCGGACGTGGACACGATCTCCACTTATTGTAAAACCGTATACCAAAAAAAGTGCACTAATCATAAAAATAAAATCAATGGTATGACAAGACCATGTCGGAGAAGTTGATCAACCATGCATTTCTTTATCGGAATAACAGAGCAGATACATTCTTGATATGGTATCGTTTTATATGAATATGTTGCATTCATTGTAAAGTTTGACATTCGAAAATTGAGCAACATTTTGTTGTTTTATGAATCAAAACAATGAAAGAATTTAGCTAAAGAAAATTCTGAGTTTTGGGAAACAGCAGCAAGTATTGTAGACTGTATTCAAACAATTTGAACTAATAACTATCGGAAAACAATAACTGACATGTATGGAAATCAAGGTAAGAATAGAGGAAGAGATATAGGCATCATTCGACAACATATGAATAAGCATTCAGGAAGATAAAGATCATTTCCTTCTGCCAATTGCTAACATAACATATTATTTATCAGTGGCATCTACGTATATGTGTATTATCTCAAAGATGAGAAATCGTTCCAATCGTGTTGTTTGTTGATTAAATAATTGAAAATAGGTTTTGTAATAATCACTAGTGACTTCATCGAATTTCATTGAAAAGATTTGTAAATGTTCGTTCAGTGATGAAAATTGGATTTGAAAGAATGAAATAGATCGAAAGAAAATAATTATCGAAATAGGTTTGACTTAATTCATAAGCAAATCGACGACGAGGATCGGTTTCAATACGAAAAAAGAATTCATCGATTTCAGTGAGCTGATTGTTCGATGCGTAATCTTTTAAAGCAGTGAGATACGCACCGATAGAACAAGAAAAATAAACACAAAAATAATAACACCGACGACGTCTAGATTATTTCATTTCTTTATATGTGTATGAACCGTGAATACAAAAAAAGAGAAAGATGTTCTGTGCAGGTGTCGAACCTGCGACCTTCTGCGTGTTAAGCAGATGTGATAACCGCTACACCAACAGAACTGACTAGAATCTCGGATCATCTGGCAAGGATTTTAATTTTTTATGAAAAATAAGATGCAAAAATGTGTTCCGTGCAGGAGTCGAACCTGCGACCTTCTGCGTGTTAAACAGATACGATAACCGTTTCGTCAACAGAACTGAGTAGAATCTTGGATCATCTGGCAACGATTTTAATTTTTTATGAAAAATAAGATGAAAAAATATGTTCCGTGCAGGTGTCGATCCTGCGACCTTCTGCGTGTGAAGCAGATACGATAGCCGTTTCGCCAACAGAACTGACGAGAATCTTGGATCTTCTGGCAAGGATTTTAATTTTTTATGAAAAATAAGATGCAAAAATATGTTCCGTGCAGGTGTCGATCCTGCGACCTTCTGCGTGTTAAACAGACGCGATAGCCGTTTCGCCAACAGAACTGACGAGAATCTTGGATCATCTGGGAAGGATTTTAATTTTTCATGAAAAATAAAATGAAAAAAATGTTCCGTGCAGGTGTCGATCCTGCGACCTTCTGCGTGTGAAGCAGATACGATAACCGTTTCGTCAACAGAACTGACGAGAATGTTGGATCATCTCGCATCGATTTTAATTTTTCATGAAAAATAAGATGAAAAAAAGAAAAAATATGTTCTGTGCAGGTGTCGAACCTGCGACCTTCTGCGTGTTAAGCAGATGTGATAACCGCTACACCAACAGAACCCGAACTTGATGGGTGGAATTACAGTGCATGTTCCTAATAAGAACAGTTTTTAATGTAAAATGCATGGAATTGTTTTTTCTTTCACTAAATGAATAATCTGAGAATCAAAACATGAAAAATCCAATGTTGCTCCGCTAGAGAAAACGTTTATTAATGAATTTTACATCAAACTCCAGCGGTTGAGGTTTGACCAAGGTTTCTTCTGTCTTTTTACATACAGTTAGGAGATACAACGTAAGTATCGGTTTATACGGAGCGAAAATTCTTTCAAAATGACTTAAGCAAAAAAAGATGATCGCTGATTCGTTGTTCTTTTTCAATTGTTGCCTGTTGATGATCAAGTTTACGAAGTGTATCCTTTAAAAATAAAAATTTTAAATACAGAAATAAAAAAACGATCGACCATTTTACTTGTCGAAATTTAGCATTTTGTGTGACAAGTTGTTGTTGATTTTTTTGCTTAAAATATCGGTAGCCAACGTACGCATATTCAAACAGAAAGGTAAACATGCCGGCGATTATGCCCATTCGCTCCATCCAGGAACAATAGCCACGTGCCATTACTGCTTGGATTATTAAGACAGCTATTGCACAGACAAGATAAACGAATGGTGGGCCGTATGGACCAGAGAAAGTTAATATCATCTTTTGAATTGCTTCGATCAAGATTTTGCAAATCTTTGATGTGTACGAAATACCAACGAATAGAACATTTTTGTTCTTCTTGTCAAATGAAAATCAAAGTGACGTCTTGAAAAAGAAAACAACTGATAAAAAAATAATCTTTTCTTCTCTCTCTCTCTCTTTTTATCACCATTTAACTGCGAACGAATTAGAATTCAGATCTTGATTCACATATTTTTATTTTAATAAATATTTTAGAGAGCAGCACGAAATTCATCCATTGAAAAATTCGGATCGTCCTTTCGACCGATTGGATACGCTATTTCTTTATGTCCTCGAACAAGATCCGTCGAGACATTAAATGCTTTTTGAAGAGCGCGAACACCTTTCAAATAACTTTGATATTGTACTTCAGGCCAATAGATGTGACCAACATCTGTAGGCGGTTCACCAATTCCTTCGGCTTCAATACCAATTGCATGTTCATTCGAAAACAATGTTACATTAGTAACAACACCTGCATGATAGCAAAGACCTGCAGCAATAATATACCATAAACCACTTCGGCCAAGACCAAGTTGAGCTAGTGGACCAGAAAGATCTGGTCGACCATCACGAACGATTGGTAACGATGGATAATCACCTGTTGGAGGACCACAAGTATCATGAATGATGATACTTCGAATGTCGTCTATCGGACCATGAGCACGTGTTTTCCAACCATCAACTTCAGTCACATTTAAACCTGCATTACGCAAAATATCAGCTAAATTCGTTAACATTAAAGCATGACTTGTGAAGATTAACGAAAGAAATACCAACGAATAAAACATTTTTGTTCTTCTTGCTAAATGAAAATCAAAGTGACGTCTTTTAAATAAAAACAACTGATAAAAAAAATAATCTTTTTCTCTCTCTCTCTCTCTTTCTTCTTATCATCATTTAACTGCGAACAAATTAGAATTCAGATCTTGATTCACATATTTTTATTTTAACAAATATTTTAGAGAGCAGCACGAAATTCATCCATTGAAAAATTCGGATCAATTTTACGACCAGCTGGATAGGCTATTTCTTTGTGACCTCTGACGTGAACTGTAGGCACTTCAAATGCTCGCATAAGAGCTCGAACACCTTTCAAATAACTATCGTATTGTTTTTCGGGCCAATAAGCATGACCAGTATTTGTTGCTGGAATGCCGGTACCTTCAGCTTCAATACCAATAGCATATTGATTCGAATATAAGGTTGTATCTGTAACAACACCAGCATGATATGAAAGGCCAGCAGCAATGATAAACCAAGTACCACTTCGACCTAAACCGAGTTGTGCTAATGGTCCCGGAAGATCGGGTCGACCATCACGAACAATTGGCAATGATGGATAATCTCCAGTTGATGGACCGGCTGTATCATGACAGATAATACTTCGAATAGCAGTCATTGGACCATGAGCACGTGTTTTCCAACCATCGACTTCGGTTACATTCAAACCAGCTTTACGAAGAATATCAGCTAAATTTGTTAGCATCATTCCTGGTTCCGTTGCATTGTTGGCAACAAACGCATTTGCTAGACAAATTGTCACGAATAAAAGAGTAATACGAAGCATAACTTCAATTGAAATTAATGTGCATCGGGTCTCCGGTGCATTGTTATATAGTATAATGATAAGAAGAAAAAAAACTAGATCGCCACCTGTTATTTTCACAGATTCGAGTTTAAATCGAGAACAAAAAAAATAGTGCCCCGGGTGAGGATCGAACTCACGACCTTCAGATTATGAGACTGACGCTCTACCGACTGAGCCACCGCGGCGGCTGTTCAATATCCTTCCTTTTCACGAGCGAACATAATCAAATGAATTTAATAGAATTTATTTTTTCTTAATTATTAAGAGCAGCACGAAATTCATCCATAGAAAAATTAGGATCAGGTTTACGACCAGCTGGTACAGCCGCTTCTTTATGTCCTAAAACACGTGAACTTGGAATGCCATAAGCTGCTTGAAGAGCTTTAACACCACGAACATAACTTTGATATTGTTCTTCAGGCCAATAAGCATGTCCAACATTGGTCGATGGAACACCAGTACCTTCAGCTTCAATTCCAATAGCATTCGAATTTCCGAAAATGGAATCATCAATAGTTTTGCCAGCGTGATAGGCTCGACCAGCGGCAATAACATACCAAGTTCCACTTCGTCCTAAACCGAGTTGAGAAAGAGGACCGGGAAGATCCGAACGACCATCACGAACAATTTTCAATGATGGATATTCACCGGTAGCTGCACCAGCTGTATGATGAGCAAGAATACCTTTAACCGATGACATTGGACCATGTCCTCGTGTTTTCCAACCGTCAACTTCAACGACAGTCAAACCAGCTTTACGAAGAATATCAGCTAAATCCGTTAGCATGCCTTCGACTGGCGCTGGTGTCGAACCAAGATTACAACATTGAACATTAGCAGCACCTGGACAAATACCAGCATGTGGAACACCGCCACGAGCTGTACAAACTGCAGCTTCCATACACGTTGAACTACAAATAATAACAATAAAAAGCAAATGACTAATTTCAATTTCTTTTTTGTCTTTGTTACCATGAACAACATTGAATATTATTTGCACCACTGCAGAGACCTTTTTGTGAATTACCACCTTTGGTACTGCATACACCGACATCTAAACATGCGTTTGAAGACCAACAATCAGCAGCTAAGGTGACTCCAAAGCAGATAAATGGGAGACAAACGAGAATAAACTGGGAACTTTTACCGAACATTTTCTTTTTCTTCTTTACAATATCAATTAAATTCGATTAAAGTCCAATCGTTTTCGTTCTCTTATATACTGATTTCTTACGTCAATAAAGGATTAAAAACAAGCTCCGAATATATAATCTCAAAACAATCAAAAACCTATTAGAAGAATCGCATTTATCATTAACAAACATATTGTTTTCTCGCCATTAAATCTCCTACTGTGTGCGTGTCATTGCGTTGGTGTTTAAAAAAATGAAACAAAATTAAATTCTCAGTGTTATCTGTTTACAGATTTATTAATCAATTGAAAAACAAATAAAACGAGAAAAGAAAAGTTGCGTATTTTTAGTGGATCCAACGACGACTACGAATAAGAGCTGGAAAAGCGATTGTATACGGCGAATGTGCCGATGATGATCCTTGATAATAATTCATCCATTTTCGTTTGACTTGTCGTTTGTCGTTGAAATTTTCATCTTCATCACTATTTTCATCGTTAACATACGAACGATCATGCAATTGTTCGAACATTAACGCATCAGTTAAATGACTATTTTCAATATCGGCATTTCGTGTTGGTAATGCTGTCATCAAGAATAGATAATTCACTGTTAGCAATAGTAGACATATGTAAATACGAGTGAACATGATTGTGTGTTAACTTGGATCTCGATTGAATGAGAAATGACTTTGAAAAGAGGGGAAAAAAAAGAGCGAAGGCGAAGAAGACAGAGAGAGAGAGAGAGAACGTACTTGAAATTTCCGTTTTATTTCAACGAAGAGCATAGACAATAATACTTCAAAAATCAATGTTGTTAATGTCAAAAATTAATTCTCGATTTCAACTCAAATCAAGTTTGACATTTGGTAATTATTAATTTTTTTTGTTGTTGTTGATCGAATTCAATTACGAGAGATGTCGTCATAAATCAGGATACCGACTAGTAAAATTCATTTTCTATCGTTGCTAAGCAACACAAATAACAAGTAAAAGTAAATGGTTGTATGCGTGTGCGAACTGCTGCTATTCACATAATCAAGTCATTTGATCGAACGAAGAACAATGACTGATATTTTAATCAATTGGCTTGTTAGTGATGTTCAACTATCGAAAAAAATCGGTAGAAAACAACAATCATCCTTTTTTCGTTTTATTTTCATGTTTTTTATTAAGAATCAACAAATGATCTTGCCGTTGAATTCGCAACAGGCTATCTCTTCGGTGAAATTCTCTCGAAATACGGTCTCCAAGAAGATTTTGCACAATTTAGCACCAATAAGTTCGTCGAATTTTCTTCTTTTCCTTTCAAAAACATCTTCAATCACATAGAAATTCCGTTTCACAATTGAATAATTTCACTCGAATCGAACGCACACTTCATCTTCTCGGCATTCCATTTAACACGAACAATGCTCGGCAAATAATGACAATGGAAAAAGGTGCTGTCACGCAGTTACTCTATCAATTGTATACATCATTGAATCGAAAAAAGAAACGAAATCTAACGGGAACTGCCATGGAAACAATGACAGCACCGGCAACCAAAGTCTTAGCTCAAGCTGAAACGCAACAATATCAAAATGTTTGTTTCGATTTCATTTGAAATCCAAAGAAAGATAAATATTTTAGTTAATTCGAAAACGAACGACTCGTCAATGTGATCTCAGTTTGCAGCAATTAGTTGCCAAACATCAACAATTCAAAGCTCTTCAAGATGAAATTATCAATAAACAAAAGTTGAAAATCATTTCTCGACTTTTTCCCCAATCAAGTTTTTTTTTAGATGTGAAGAAGAAGAAGAAAAACGACAAGAGTTCGAATCGAAACGACAGTATCTCCTCAATCGTTCCAAAGAAAAACGAGCTAAAGACGCCGAAGTTATGGCGAGAATCAAGTAAGTCATTGACTTGAGATTTTTTGAGAACAAAAAAAAATCTAAACGAGATGTAAGTACAACGAAAAATTTAATTAGATCAGATCAAGAAGATCTTGGTTATGAGCTCGAAATCGAGCCGATGCCGTAAGTTTTGTCATCTCCTCATTCTCTCGTCTATTCTGCATGTTTCTTGAAATCGATGGATTCTATCTCGCTTTGCATGATCTAGGAGACTTGATGATCTCTGTTTCGTTTGTTGAATTGAAATCTAAGATCGATTTGATGGTCTTTTAGAGCAAGTGTGGTTATGATACCGAAAACGCCGCCATTATTTTCCAAACAAGCTCTCGAGAAAAAACGACGATTGAAAAAAGAACTCGAAATGCAAGACACAATGAGTGACATTCGAAAATTCGAACGACGAGTTTTACAACACACAGATTTCGATGATGACGAAGGTTTCGACGAGAATGCTGCAGGGTAAATCATCGTCAATTCATTTCGAAAAACCTTCGTTCTCGATTTTAAGTGAATCAATGAATCTCTCGGATATGGAAATCGCTTCGCCCTATGAACAAGAAAACAAAGATCCATCGAAGAAATCTCACGAATTAGTTACTTATACGAAAACTCTGCCAAGCGGACAAGTCGATCCGTATATCCTCGAGATTCGACGACGTTTACAAGAAGATATTCACGCTCGACGTGAACGAGAAAAACGTCGTCGAAAAGTTCTAGTCGATCAACTTCGAGCATTAGAAGCTATCGAAGTATTTGACTTGTTTTCAAAACAAAAATTCTCTTTTGATTCAATTCGTAATTCTTAGGATTCCAAACGAGAAGAATCACTTGTCAGCCATCTACTTCGTCAATCACAATTCGAACGACGTCTCGCCGTTGAATTGCTACAAACTCGACATGAAAAGGACGTTCTCCGACAGAATCGCATTGCCTACGAAAAACAATTAGAAATCCGACGACGACAAGACTTCATCGAAGCCATGGACCGAGAAGCCGTATGAAATCTCGATCGACTCGCATTTTTTTCTCAGTTCTCGTTTTTAGGAATTAGCACGTTTAGCTCGACTTGAATATGCCGAACAAGTCCGAAAAGACAAAGAACTCCATGATATCCTTCAAGCTGACAAAGCCGAAGCGAAACACAAAGAACACGTGGAATTCTGCACGCATCTTACTTGGCAACTCGTCGATTTCGCAGTGAAAATCGGCGAATATCGACAATTGACCGAAAAGTAAGCGATTTTATTCGTTTTTCCTTGGGAATTTCACGATGTTTTTTCTCGTTAGTCTAATTCCTGCGAAAGTCTGGCGTGAATGGAACGCGTTGTTCGTTAGTGATCGTCCGTTTTTCGACGATGAACAACAAGATTCCAACGACGGACAAAGAACTTTGGATCGACAAGATCAAAAACTCCACGCACAAACTGTTCTTGAAGAGGAAAGTTTGAAGATTCTCGATGAAGGAGATTTCAATGAATATCGAAATATGATCGGCGAATGGGAGCCACCTGCTGCCAGTCAAAGTGCAACCGCTATTACTCATATACCGCCTTTGGACAATCCGATATTCGGTTTTATTGTCAATCGATTGCATAATCTTGTTCATCCTCCAGCTGTATGTTTGAGTTTTGAATTTGTTTTTGAGAGAAAAGAACTTTTGTTTGTCAAGGATGTTGTTCCACCGCCATTGTTCCCGGCGTTTGGTTTGAAAATGCTCGTTCTCGGAAAATCATTTGCGGGCAAATCAACGATCTTAAAACGTTACGGCGAAGGTACTCGAATCTTTGAAACACAAACTTTTCTCTATTTTTATCTGATCAATAGAAAATGGCGTCACGATTCTGAATGTCGAACAACTATTACACGAAGCTGTCGAAGCTTTTAACAATGGCGAATTGCTCGATGGCGAACTGGTCGACGATACTGATGTTGATCAAACACCAAAACTCGATCATGATGATGTTCCAATTTCACACGGAAACACAACACTCGATCAAGCAGGTGAATAAATTGTGTGTGTTTTCGATTGGCTTTGTTGTTTCATAACTTATCTAGATAATTCGTATTATATAAATCGAATTGAAAATGATGATATTTTTGATATCTTTCGAAAAATTGAGACGGGTTCATTGTGTTTACGAATGTTTCAAATGAACACGAATGCGAAAAAGAAAAAACGAAAAAAATCGAAGAAGAAGAAGAAAGAAAAGAAACACGAAGAGATTAAGTTCCTACCTTTGAATACAACTATAACTAGTTCAGGTTTTCAATCGCTCTTGCTTTTGCACTATAAGTTCGTTTTTTTTCCTCGAACTATTCTCACTGTTTCGTTTGTTTTGTTATACAGACAGTGAAAATCCTCAAGGTCCACCGCCAACTCTTGCCGATCAAACCGAATCCATCGATTCTAAAAAGAGCAAACTGGATAAACTCAGTGATCGTGCTAAACTCGGCTCGATTATCACTCAATCGCTTAAACTTGGCGAGTCTTTAAGCGATCGTATGGCAGTTCAATTACTCGTCGAACGTCTTCGACGAATTCCCGAAGGCGAAGGTTGGATTATCGATGGTTTCCCAACGACATACGATCAAGTTAAATTACTCGAAAATGCTCTCTCGGGTTATGAAGAAGAACATATCAAAGATTTCGATCCACTCTTAGCACCAAATCCTCGTCCACCACCGCCTCCTGAACAGTACAAATCCATCATCGATCTCGTCCTTCTCTTTCACGTCAACAACGACATGGTTATCCGACGAGCTGCTGGCCGTTCATGTAAAAAGCAAAACAAAAAACATTCCTTTTCGAATCGTTTTCGTTTTCTAGACGCTCCGTTGGCCAATCGAGAATATCACGAACAGTACAATCCGCCACCAGCTGGTTCGTCAACGGGCTTCAACGGTCAAGAACAAGTCTTTCCAACAAAAGACGCAGCGAACGATATGGAACAACTGCAACATCGTATTTCACAATTTCAAGAATCCTATCCTCGAATCGAGAAATTCTATAATGAATATTCGAAAGTTGTGGTCGTCGATGAAGTCAACGAAGATTTGCCGTTGGATGAAGAACAATTGTATCATGAATTCTCGAGATCGATCGAAACCTATGTCGATGAAGAACAAGCGAAAATTCGACAGGCGGAAGAAGAGAAACAGAGAGAGGAAAACGAACGATTGGAGAGAGAACGACAAGAAGAAGAAGCGAAACGAAAAGCCGAAGAGGAAGAACAACAAGCTAAGGAAGCTGCTGAAGCGGTTAGAACGAAAAACGAGTGTTTAAATTGTTAAATTTCGTTTTGAATTTAGGCCGCTGCCGCTGAACGTGCTGCTCAAGAAGCTGCTGAAGCCGGTAAATAGAAGTTTGAGAGTGTTGTTTCTTCACATTTTCTCGATCAGTCTCATTTCTTGACAGTCTAAGTTTGAATAATTCAAGTCGAAGAAAACGAAAACATCGTCGTTCGAGTGATAAATCGCTCGCTTTTTATTTTGCATTTTTCTTATTTTTTTCGAACGAATTTCTTGATTTTATGTAGAAGCAGCAGCAGCTGCGAAAAAAGGCGGCAAAGGTGCGAAGAAAGACCGATCGCCAAGTGCCAGTGTCGACAAGAAAGAAAGTCCAAAAGCCGGTGGTAAAAAAGGCAAAAAAGACGAAGAACCAGCTCCAGCTGCTCCAGCAGCTCCTGCCGAACCGCAAGGACCACCACCGCCGAAACCAGGCACCGAAGAATGGGTCTACGTTCAAGAACCGATCGATCCAGAGATTTCAACGATACTTTCGAGTTATTACGATGCTGTCGAATTGAATTACATCGATGCGTGCAAATTAGTCTTTCGAAATATTCGTTTCGAACGTTCGCATTTAGTCGATCATTTCTATACGATTAAAGTGAATTTCAAAATCTTTCTCGATCGACCGGATACGAAACAGGAATACGTCGATGTTTTTGTCAAAGTAGATTTTCAAACCAACAACCAAAAAAAAAGACACGATTAAAATTCGATTTTCATAGGATTTCAATGCGCTACCAGACGACGCACGTGATGATGATGAATTCAAACAAGAACTTCATCAACGTGTCGAAGATCTAAGTGATACTCTACATGAAATTGCCTCACAACGTAAAGAAGAATCCGAAAAAGAACGTGAAATGATCATGACCGACGGATGGGTTCAAGATCATCTCGGTCTTCTCACAAATCATTACATCACCTTGTTACAGGTTCGAACAACAATCTCAACCGTCAAACAATTCTTTTTTGTGTATAGGGTGAAATCGATCGATATCAAGATTCGTTACGAATGCTCCGTGATTATTACAAATCGATGCAACAACCAATTCCCGATGAAATGAAACAAGAATACGCTCGTTTGCCGTTGTTCGAACTGATGGAAGCTGGCGAACGACCAGCATCAGTTGCTGAAAGTCTTGTCGATTACGATGCGGCTAAATCACCGGTTTCACCAGGTGCAAACGCCGATCTCGATACATCGTCTCAATTAGGCACGCCGAAAAAAGGCAAACGAGCTTCATCAGCAAGCAAAGGCAGTAAACGAACACCATCGCCACCGAAATCACCCAAAGGTGGAAAGAAAGGCGCAGGTAAAAAAGAACCTCAACTCTCAACTGACACAACCGCACAAACACTCGGACAAGATCCAACAAAAAACCTCAAACCAAAGTAAAAAAAAACGAGAAGAAGATGAGTATTGAGTTGATCTGTGTTAGATTGCCGTTGGTACCTCGTCGACCGTTGTCTGCATTCGAAACAACGGATAATAAGAAACGTTCGAATCAAGCAGCGAAAAAACGAGCGGATGATGCAGGCGATCCATCGCCGCCACCACCGGAAGATATGGACGAACGGTTGGTTTTCGATGCTCATCGACTCGCCAATCAATATGTCCATGAGATGGTTCGTTCGTTTCAATGAAATCCGAGAAAAATTCAATCATACTTTCATTTACAGTTGACAACTGAACAGGCCAGTATTGAAGTCGAGCCAGTTTCTGCAGCTCCAGCTGCTCCGGCTGCTGCCGCCGGTGGCAAAGACGCAAAAGGCGCTGGTAAAGACGCAAAAGATGCCAAAGGTGGCAAAGGTTCTGCTGGCAAAGGCGGTAAAAAAGGTGCTAAAAAAGAGGAAGCACCCGTCGAAGGTAAACTCGTGTTGACATTTCTTGAGAGTAAACTAATCCAAAGATTTCCTGTTTAGCTATCGTCGAAATCACTCCAGAAGAAGCAGCTAAACGTCAATTACGAGCTAAAATGAGAGAAGAATATCTCGCTGCACTTAGTCACGAAGGTTTGCAAATCAAATTCGAGAAAAAAAACAAAGAATGTTTTATTTCATTTGTTGTTCAGTTCGTATTTGTCAAGCACGTTTAATGCTCATTCGAGATGTTGCTTCTCGAGCTATTTCGGGTCTTAAAACGAAAAGTGATGAAACATACTCACGTATGTACGAATGGTTGGGCGAAAAATACAAACAGGAAACCGAAAGTATCGAAAATATGGCGAAAATTATTCGATATGCAATTGAATCGAAAGAGAAAATCGAACAACAACTTGTGCTTGATAAATACACATTTTACATTGCTGAAGTAAACGCAAAGAATGACTCGTATTTCTTAAAAATCATTTTCTATCGAAGGATGTTGTTGTTGCTCCACCGCCAGTACCACCACCACGGCCATTGCCAATGGAACAAACTATGTTCGAACAATTCACCATCGATCAACTGAGAGAATTTTTTAAACAAGTAGAATAAAAAAACAAATAAAAGTTTATTGAAGAAAACGTTTTTTTTATACGTAGTTTTCGTTAACTGCGCCCAGTGGTTTACTTTCGACGAAGACATTCATCGATTTGTATTCGGATTTGATCACAGTCACTGTTGGATCACGAACATTACCCGAATCATGGTGTAATTTCGAGCCAGTTCAAATCGAATCGTTAGCTCTCATGCTTTCCAACGGTTCAGAATTTATTAACTGGCGTCTTTGGCTTCTATTCGCGTCTCAACCATGGCCGTATCCAACTCAACAAGAATTGCTCAATCTTTTATATACTTACGCTGAAAATGATACTGATCAAACAGGTTTCATTTCTCGAACGATCTTCAACGAGGTATCACCACGACTCAAAAAAAGAAAAAATAATCCTAAATTTTGTTTCAGATTCCCCTTTGGTTCACTCTCGAGCGTCCGCCGACACCTGAAGATCCGTCTCAAGCGCGGCCGTACAATCGTGAACATCATCTCAAACAATTCTGGTTCGATCTATTCGCTCTCGATGATAACGGAACATTACTACCCTACGAGGACATGCTTCTCTATTTGGCTGCTGTACCAAATCCATTGCACGGTTTCTATCGAGCGTTGGCCATTGCCGAACGATCACCGATGCCAACATTGAAAGAACAATTGCCACAAGTGGAAATGCATTGTGGTATTTTGAATACGCAAGAATACGATAGACTCATCGATAGAGAACGAGAACAAGCACAAGAAAATGAAATCGAAATACCGAATGATGGTTTCGTTTCTGTTGATGGTTTACATCAAGTAAATTGGCTTTTTTTCTTTGATTATATTGATTTGTTAACTAAAAGGTTTTACATCATGGTGAACGCAAACTCGGCGATACACATCGATTTGCTACGACTGAAGATCCCGAAGATTTTGCTTCGAAAGTAAATTTTCATTTTTCAAAACAAACTTTATTCATCGATTTTGTCAAGGAACGTTTGTTTACTGTTTGGGATGAATTAGAATTCGATCGTGAATCGAAAGCTCCACTTTCTGCTCTACTCAATCATCCGATTATCGCAGATATCGTCGCCAATTGTTGCAAATACCGTGCACCGGTATGTCTTTGTTTGTTTTTCGTAATTGATTTTAACTTTTATTTTCTCTTTCTAAGGATTTCAAACAAATTCTTCACTCGAAACAAGCCGATGAACTCTCCGGTATCGATTCACATGGTCATCGTACGCCTGAACAAACCGTTCTTAGCTAATTGACTTCAATCGTCCCTCATTTTTTTTTCTTTTCTACAAATAAAAAAATCGCCAGTTTCAATCAATCTTTATTCCTTTTTTTTCTTCAAATAAAAAAACAAGTCCTTTCATCATATAGACTAAAATCTAATAAAGAGAATATGAAATCAATCAAGTTAAATGAGATTCATTCAGTTTATAAATAGAATAATTTATCAGCTAGACTTTCATGTGGTTGAGTGTGTAGACTTTGTGCAGCAAGAAAAGCCAACTTGTGAGCATATTGACAAACACCAGGTACACGGATTGTACCGGGCCAACTAAAAAACAAACTCATTCAAATGAAGAGAGAAAAACAGAAATGTTTTTTTTTATTACTTGTAATATAAATGACATAGTTTTTGTGTTAATCGTTGCATATGATCGACTTTTAAGCCTGTTCGATCCCAAATAACATTGAAATGTGTCGGTGCAACCGTTCCTTGACGAGCCATTTGAGAAATTAAATAGAAATCATACCATTCTATACAAAAGACCAATGAGAAACTTCATTGAAAGTCGAAATATTCGGTACCTTGATTGGTAACTGTATGATCGATGATCGTGCCAGGCGGTGGATTAATAAATTGTCGATTATTTCGCGGATCACGAGCGAAGAATCGAGCACTGCCACGTTTCTTAACAACAATCATGCCTAATTTCGGACTGAAAACAAAAACAATTTCTCTAGAATTCAATCGAAATCATAAACTTACTCATAACCTTCTTGAATTTTCATGCAAAGTTCATTCAAAGCCGGTAATTCACTGTCGATAACATCGAGTAATTGAAAGTCATTGACACCATCACGATAGACAATAATCTTTCCAGGTAAAGTACCGTTGACTTGATGATATTTTTGAAGTGCATCTAAATACGAAAATGATCGAATCGATCGAGAGAATGAATTCGATCGAACCTTGCATGCACGATTTCAATCCTGAAATGAGATCTTTTTGACCTCGTTGTTCGATAACACGTGAATAGTAACGTGTACATGTCGAATTAATCGACGCAACAAAACCAACCATTTGCGATGAACGTGATTGAGAATCTCGATAAGTATCAATACCAATAACCATGATAGTTTTCGACTAAAACAAAACTTGAAATTTACCAACAAAAGAAAACAATCGCCTACTGGAATCGGCACAGCCCAGATTTCACCACCTAGTTTCGCATTGATTTGAATGCCGACTTTCGTAGCAACCGACATCAATTGTCCTTGTCGTTGCAGTGTTTTTGTTAGCAAAACCTAAATCATATAAAATTAACTTTCAAAACTACAAAAAAAAACTCTTCGTCGAACTTGAGATGGTAACGGACAATCGACGCAAAGAACTTTCTTGATTGCATCGTATCGATCTTTTCGATTGTTCGTTAGAATACAACAAACTAAATCCAATTGCGGATGAGCTTTAGTTCGAATAGCATTGATATACGCGTCGGCACGATCATTCGGCAATTCGCATGGTTCAGGATAGGCAACATTCATGCCGAATGGCGTGCAAACTTTGTAGAGTGCTTCGACGAACGCATTTGCTACTTGAGCGTCACGTTGCGTGAAAATCAAAAGCCAACGATTGAGATGTTTAGGAACGAGATGTGGCAATGAACGGCCTTCTCGAGACCAATCAGCTTCAGCTGGATTGTATTTGACTGTTTTGTCTTTGTACATAATTGTCTCGCTTTCGATTGTTCGACCTTGAAGTTGAACAAGTTGTTGATCGAGACTGATTTGCCATTTGTTCAATTCTTTTTGTCCTTCTTCACGTTTTTGTATATCCTGAAGGAAGCCGTTCAATTGTTGAAAACGTTCGTTGGGTCCAACATGAGTGTAAGTGCTCATTTCTTTCATCAATGAAAAGTCCGATCGCATGGCGTCGGTGATGCCAGTCAACGAACACAATTCCGGAACGAGAAATATCACTCCGGGTTCGTCTTTTTTCGGTCCACGTTTAGCCATTCGTCGACTTGCTTTGACAGAAATCAATGGTTGCTGACAATCTTTAATCTGAATATGATATTTTTCTTGATAATACTGAACGAGTGTTTGTTGGGAACCATCTCGTTTGGTGAATTGATATGTTGGATCTTTATCCCAGATGATATCGAGGATTTTATAGGTTTCGTTGTTGTATCTAAACAGATCGTTGTGAGAGAAGAAATGAATGTTTTGAAAATACAAACGATGTCATGACGATTTGTCCAACGAGTTCTTTGATTGCAGCATCGTGTGTAAGTTGAACATTGTAATTAAAACGTTCCAATTTCTCGGTGAGACATGCGTAGACAGTTTGTTTGTTCATAACTTTGGTTGATAGATCAACATTGATCATGAGTTGACCTTCGTAGACATTAACAGCTGTCATAAAACCGGGAAAAAGTGTTAGTTTATATCGATCGAGATCGATTTTCTTGTCGAATGAATAATAATTTCGACCGAGAAGTTTCAAACCAGCAATTTCAAGTAATCTAATCACATCATTACTTTAGTTTTTTTCGAAGACAAATCGATCTTTTATTACTTTCGAACGATTAAATTCGCAAGATGAAAGAATTCCGGTGATTCCGGTGATGCAGTTGCTGTTTGTTTGAGTTTAATTTCAATCGCTTCATTTGTCACTGGATGTCGACTGGAAATTGTTGTTTCCTAAACAAAACGAAAAAGGCAAATCGATCGAGTGAAGAGAGAAATTTTTCTTTTACCGTTCCGAAATCTTCGAATGAATAGAGAAGTTGGCCATCGAAAGCTACATCTTTTATGCCAGCTTTGGCTAATGTTTCACGACGAATCTTTCGTAATTCAATCTGTCAGGCAATCAAAAATAGTTTTATGATTACAAACGAATAGACAAAACATACCTCTGGTTCGAACGTGCAGTGATAACGATATAAATCCCCTAGAAGAGAGAAACGTGTTGAAATAGAAATGCGAAATTTTCTTTTGAATACATTTAGGTGCTGCTAACATCTTGATGTAATTGGCAACGAGTTCGATTTGTTGGCCACTTTCACCTTGTTTTGACGTCAATTCAGTCGGTCGAGTTTTCGGAAATTTCGATGTCGTTGGATATCGGTCGGTATCATCCGTTGCCATCGATAAACTGTCCAATTGCGTCGTTAATCCTGACACTGTCTAAATATAAATTTCATTTTTCTATACGTGTCTAATGCGATTTCTCTCTCATTTTACTGATAAGGTTGGACTTGTTGCGCCTGTTCGAATACTACTGCCTTCGCCAGACACGAGATCTACGAAATAATCATCGATTTTTAGTAATTTTAAGTCGGCGAATTTTACCTTGATCACGCGAAGTTGTCGATCGACTAAGTCGACCTCGCGATCGTGCACATCCACGTACGTACATTCTATATGAAGAAACAATGTTTTAATACGTAATTCGAATGAATCGAAATAAATTCGCGATATTCTTTTGTTGTTCTCTCGTTTGTTTACATATCGACTATCTCGAATTTACTAACCAATTAGAATCAAATATAGAAAAGATATATTTGGCCCTCAAATTTCAGTTCTAACAACAAACGAATCAATAGAAATCAATTTTGAAATTCACTATTATGATTTTTTTACCGTGTCCGACGTAGACAAAGGAAACAAATGAACATAATCCGTCAAAAATGCAATCGGACAGTGTTCATAATTTCGTAGAATTGTATGAGAAGACGGATAAGTTTCTCAAGCAAAACAACAATGATAACATTTATGAGCTATCTCGGAGCAATTGATATGTTTCGTGCATTTTCTGGTCTTAACTATCGTATAAATTCATTGTTAACTGATATATCACAGTCTGGCTGCAATGTCATTCATTTTTCTGACATGTGCCAATTTATGGAAGGAAACTACATTTGACCAAAACATCTACGTTTATCAATCGATACCATTCGTCTTTGTGGTACGTGCATGGGCTATGAAGTCGTTAGGTACATGTCACGAAAGCAATAGTATTTAAACATGGTTTTGTCAATTTAAGTCGTCTCTTATCGTATTACTTACATGTAACATTTCATTCGTATACAGATAGAGAATCATATTTTAAATTTTTAAATTGACTAGACGAACATCAATTGTCATTCTATTCCATGATATTCGAAGTCATTGGTGGTAAATCATTTCATGCACTGAATTATGAATTCACTATAATTTCATTTTAGCTGATGCCAAGTGTTACTCAGATAGAGATAATTATCAATGGAAAACTATCAACTGGCCAAACACTGTACACGCATCACTATATATGAAGAATTTAAATGATCTATTTACTTTGCTTGAGAATAAGAATTTACTTCTTCTTGAACACCTGTCTGTTACTTTGTCAAAATACAAACAGCAACAAGTAGAAGAGACAGCCTTCGTTATCTTTGGGATTTTCAACGTTGTATTCGATTTCTCTTTCGTTTTCCTGGACAACTAGAAGTCGATTGGAAAAACATTGAATTGCTGAATATCGAATCTTCTCTCGAACAAGAGTATGCCAAAAATGCTATGTTGTGGTATAGAAAACGATTATTGCCAGAGAAATAAAATCATCGACTTTTTGGATCAGTAATTCGTTGAGAAGATCAGAAGATGTTCTCAATGCATTATCGAAATTGAAGACAGTAAACCAAATCGTTCTTGGCAATGTCTGTGGAATTAAAGCTAAATTTGTATGTTGATTGAAGGAGCTATTTGTCTTACAAATTATCGAATAGCATTTGTAGAGTTTGTCAAAATTAGTTGTTTTTTCAACGAATTATGGTCAACTTCAATTAAATCATCTTCGTTCACCCTCATACTTTAAACGAGGTGTCAACGAAGAATTTCTTTCAAAAATACTATTGTAATCGGTTGCAGTTGAGTAAATAGGCGGTTTCATGAGTCAAATCATAAGAAAGAAATTCATGTGATATTCTTTCTAGTGAACTTGAATATGTTGACATTGATCGATATTGCTCTATTATCTCAATCTCTGCCTGGATTTATTTCTTTTTTAACAAGTGGTCAAGATTTCTATTCAAATGACGACTTGGGAAAACTAGTGGTGTCAATATTAAGGCATTTCGAGAAAATTGTTGAAATCAGTATCAATCAAGATAGTCTTTCTGAGCATTATATACTTCATGATTGGACTATGTTAGGAAATAAATAAGGTTCGTTATTACTTCCTCGGCTGTAATGAGAGTGTATGGAGAAAAAACATCGAGTTTTGAAAATTGACTATTTTATGTGTTAGGTCAATCTTTAGAGATACTCGAGGAAAAGCTAAGCTTTCTTACCTAAGAATCTACGACGTGTAATGGCGAGGAGTCGAATGAAGGCGGAGAGAGTCAGTGGATGTCTATGAGAGGATCTTGTTTTTTTCTTTCTCAAAATAAAAATTAGAGAAAAAAAGACAAAAAGCAAAAGAAGAAGAAAAACACTGAGCGAATCATGTCTATGACCGCTTGACGAAACCAAGCGAGAAAGAAAAAAAACCTTGAACATATGTTTAAAGTTGATGTCGACATCTGTTGACACTAACATTATGACACATAGCTCGTTTATTCAATGTTAAAAAATAATTATCTTGACTTGTTTAGCTTTTTGATTTTTTTTCTATACTAGACATGAAAAAAGAGCAAGAACGCGTGAAATATATGTAGACATCATCTAGTGACATAAATAAGCGGTACCGTTTCCATGTATGAATGATTTTTACATGGTTGATAAAAAAAACATATTTACTGTTTTCTCTTTTCGAACACAGTATGTAAACAATTTTCCCTTTGCATTTAGTTAGGACAGAACGAGCTCTTAACAATGAATAAGAATTCTGTTTGTTGTAGATAGTCAATAATTCAAGTTAGCATCAAATGACACTCTCAAACAATCGGTTTATAACTGCTTCTCTCTCGAAACTTGAGACAGAGACTTACAATCCGATATCAGGTTTTGAAACACAACCACTTGTTTCCTTAGAAGAAGCTGTACAACCCATTGCTGGTTTAGTACTTGATGTATTGACACATGTTAAAACAGCAATGGAAAAGTGTATAAAAAATACGCCACTCTCTGTAAATGAGTCAGCAGCTATTTATCTTTATACAATGCCAGAGTCATTCTATGGAAAGTTAAACGAAACGCTTCGCAATGAAAATCGATCTGATTTAGTACTATGGTTTCCTTATCTGAAATTATTTCTCAATGCAGTTAAGAAATTACCACCATGTGAAGCTATGATCTGGCGTGGAGTCTGTGGTGTAGTTGCTTCTGGTTTTCAACAAAATAATATACATACTTGGTGGAGTATTAATTCATGTTCCCGATATTTTCAGTTAGCGCACCAGTTCACATGTGATAGAGGTACTCTATTCTCAATCAAGTCCTTATATGGTAGAGATATTAGTATGTATTCAGCAGAGACTGCAGAAGGTGAATTGATACTTCTACCTGGTACACACTTGTTGGTTAAAGACACAACCTCAGATCCTGTCGGTATTTCAACAGTACATTTGGAAGAATGGTAAGTTTTCAGAAGACTTATCAAAACACTAAAATCAAACTGTTGATGATGTAGCTATTAAAATATCATACAATAACTATATGTATAGATATAAATTTCTTAGAGGAACTATTGTACTTGTCAACTAATATTATGTTCATTTTAGCTCAATTATTCCTGAAAAAAAACATGTTATGTTATCGTATCATCAAAATGA
>ERZ778027.2076-NODE-2076-length-27649-cov-5.177430_pt1 | contig 27649 bp, 24 predicted proteins | sample MGYA00375757_ERZ778027 | MGnify/ENA primary metagenome ERZ778027 (study PRJEB29350, sample SAMN05389817) | bioreactor metagenome | isolation source: Ammonium sulfate bioreactor | place: South Africa: University of Cape Town | collected 2014-02-18 ...
GCAAGAACTACGACGGCGACGTGCAGTCCGACACGGTCGCGCAGGGCTACGGCTCCCTCGGCCTGATGACGAGCGTGCTGATGACCCCGGACGGCAAGACGGTGGAGGCCGAGGCGGCGCACGGCACGGTGACCCGGCACTACCGCCAGCACCAAGCGGGCAAGCCCACGTCCACCAACCCGATCGCGTCGATCTACGCCTGGACCGGCGGCCTCAAGCATCGCGGAAAGCTCGACGGCACACCGGCAGTCACGCACTTCGCGGAGACGCTGGAGAAGGTGATCATCGAAACCGTCGAGTCCGGGAAGATGACGAAGGACCTGGCCCTGCTGGTCGGCCCGGAGCAGGCCTGGCTCACCACGGAGGACTTCCTCGGCGCCCTGGACGAGAACCTCAAGGCGAAGCTCGCCTGAGGGTGATCATTTGTTGTGTGGCTTTTGTTGCGGATTCCGCAACGTAATCCACACAACTGGTGATCACCCCGCGGATGTGGATAACTCCGACCGGGCCGCGCCGAGTCATGCATTCTTTCCGACGTGCACAGAATCGACGTCGCTCGCCTGGATGAACTCATGGCGGCTCAGGACGGCCTGATCAGCCGAGCCCAGGCGATCCAGGCCGGAATGTCCCGTACCGCAGTATTCCGGCGGGCCGCGTCCGGTGCCTGGCGGGAGGTGCTGCCCGGCGTCTTCCTGTCGGCGCAAGTCCGGCTGACCACCTCGTCGCGGATCCGGGCGGTTGCGATGTGGGCCGGCGCGAGCGGCACAATCAGCGGTGCGGCCGCAGCGTGGTGGTGGAGTCTGACCGTCGTCGAACCGCTGGTCGTGGAAGTCACGGTGCCCGCTTCGGTGACCCGACGGGCGCCCGCCCGTGTATGCATCCTCCGGAGAGACCTGGATGAACAGGACCGGGCCGCGCTCAACGGTGTCGTCGTCACCGGCCTACCGCTGTCGGCCTTGCACGGCGCGGTGGCGATGGGGCCTCCCGCCGGTCCGATGATGCTCGATCGGGCGCTGCAGCGTCGGGTCTCGTTCAATGAACTGCACGCCGCGTACTGTCGGCAGATCGGGTCGCGGCGCTCGGCCGGCGCACGGCGTCTCATGGCGGCTGCAGGCGACCGGGCTGCAGCGGAGTCGGAGCGGCGCTTCATCCGCCTGATCAAGAAGGCCGGAATCCATGGCTGGTCAGTCAACGCGCCGATGACGGTGATGGGCGAGACCTTCTACCCCGACTTCTGTTTCACTCGCGAACGGGTGATCGTCGAGGTCGATGGCTGGGCCTGGCATCATTCGCCACAGCGGTTCCAACGCGACCGCAGCCGGCAGAACGCGCTCGTACTGCAGGGCTGGCTTGTACTGCGTTTCACCTGGTTCGACCTGGTCGACCGGCCGGAGTGGGTGCTGGCGCAGGTGCGCGCCGCGCTCGCGGCTCGCCACACAGGATGATCGCCAGTTGTGCGCGATTCGTTCCGGAAAGTGCACCGAATCCCACGCAATAGGTGATCATCCGGTGGGGAGGGCGACGGTGATGCCGTCGGAGCCGGGCCGGTCCATGGCGGCCAGTGCGGCTCCGATGCCGTCGAGGCCGATCGTCTTCGCGATCAGGGCTGCCGGCCGCAGCCGCCCACCCGTCACCATGTCCAGCATCGCCGGATAATCACGGGCCGACATGCCATGGGACCCAAGGATTTCCAGCTCCCAGCCGATCACCCGGTCCATGGGCACCGGCGGATGGACGTCGCCGCCGTGCAGCAGGCCCACCTGCACATGGCGACCGCGCCGGCGCAGCGAATGCACCGAGGCCGCCGCTGCCCAGGCGGAGCCGAGCGCGTCGAGCGAGACGTGGCAGCCGCCGGTGAGATCGATGACCGCATCGCCGATCTCGCGCGGCGCCGGAAGATTCGGGTATGACGCTCCGTGCGCCGATGGCGCCCCCACCGTGTCGCCGGTCCTGTACGCCGCGGGTCCTGAGCCGGCGAATGTCGCCGCGTTCAGCGTGATCTCGGCGCCGAGCCCCTTTGCCCGGGTGAGCGGCCCGTCAGCGACGTCCACGGCGACCACCCGCGCCCCGAGCGCGACGGCGATCATGACGGCCGATAGCCCGACCCCGCCACAGCCGACGACGCCGACCCACTGCCCGGGTGCGACGCGGCCGTGCGCCGTGATCGCGCGAAAGGCGGTCGCGAAGCGGCAACCGAGAGCCGCCGCCTCGGCGAACGTCACCGAGTCGGGCAGGTGCACCAGATTCGCGGCCGCCGCCGGCACCGCCACGAATTCGGCGAACGAGCCGGGCAGGTCGAACCCGGGCTGCTGCTGATTCGGGCACACCTGCGCGTCGCCGGCCCGGCAGAGGTCACACGCCCCGCAGCTACAGACGAAGGGCACCGTGACCCGGTCGCCGACCGCGAACGTCGTCATACTCGATTCGACCAGATCCGTTGCGAGCTCAGCGATCTCACCGGCGTACTCGTGGCCGCCGATATGCGGTAGCGCGACGGTCTCGTGGCCGCGCCAGGCGTGCCAGTCAGATCGGCAGATCCCGGTCGCCCGGACCGCGAGCACCGCGCCGCCGGGCGGGCAGACGGGATCGGGCACCTCGGTCACGGAGATCGGCCCGCCGGTGGCCGAATACATGGCAGCTCGCACGTGCCCCAGCCTGGCACACTGGATGATCGCGAGTTGTGTGGGATATGTTGCGGAATGCGGAACGAATCCCGCACAACTCGTGATCATCCGGGAAGGGGAGCGCGTGCTGCGGATTGCGACGCATAACGTCAACGGGATCAGGGCTGCGGTGCGGCGCGGCTATCGGGCGTGGGTCGATGCCCGGCAGCCCGATGTGATCTGCCTTCAGGAGGTCCGGGCGCCGCGGGAGGAGGTGCCGGCGGAAGTCGTCGACGGCTATCACATGGCGTTCGACGCGGGAGACCGGGCCGGGCGCAACGGCGTCGCGGTGCTTACGCGCGAGGAGCCCAGCGCGATCCGGGTCGGGATCGGCTCGGCGGAGTTCGACCTGCACGGTCGATACGTCGAAGTGGACCTGCCGGGCATGACGGTGGCCTCGCTCTACCTGCCGAAAGGCGATGTCTACGGCCCGAAGTACGAGGCCAAGATGCGGTTCATGGCGGAGTTCGAGGCGTACCTGAAGCGGGCGCGGACCCGTGCCAAGAAGGGTGGCCGAGAGTTGTTGGTGTGCGGGGACTTCAACATCGCGCACGCCGAGGTGGACATCAAGGCGTGGAAGGCGAACCTCAAGTCGGACGGCTTCTTGCCGGAGGAGCGGGCGTGGCTGTCCGAGATGGTCGGCGCGGCAAAGTTCGTGGACGTGATCCGCATGCTCTATCCGGATCAGGCCGGTCCGTACTCGTGGTGGTCGTGGCGCGGGAAGGCGTTCGACAACGACGCCGGCTGGCGCATCGACTATCACCTTGCGTCGGCGGGTCTGGCGGAACGGGCGGTGTCGGGCACGGTGGATCGGGCCGCGTCCTACGCGGAGCGGATCTCCGACCACGCGCCCGTCACCGTCGATTACGACATCTAACCGGGCGTCGAGCTGGTCCGCGAGCCGGTCCGCGAGCGCGACGATCCCCGTAGAATCGGACGGCGTGAAGCACCCCGACGGCGGAACCGGTCCCGCCACGACACATATCGGGTGACGGGCACGTGAACAACCTTGCCGCGGAGATCGCGCTGGTCGTGGTCCTGATCCTGATCGGCGGCGCGTTCACATCCGCCGAGATCGCGCTGATCTCGATGCGGGAGAGCCAGATCAGGCATCTCGCGGCAACTCGCGGGACGCGCGGGCGGCGGCTGGCTCGGCTCGTCTCCGATCCGAACCGTTTCCTCGCCGCCGTACAGATCGGCGTCACGTTCACGACCATGCTCTCCTCTGCGTTCGGCGCCGCCACCATCGCGGGCCGGGTGAGCACGGCCCTCGTCGGCGCCGGCGTGGCCTCCGACGTCGCCGTGCCCGTCGCGCTGATCGGGGTCACCCTCGTCCTGGCATTCCTCTCGTTGGTGCTCGGCGAACTCGCCCCGAAGCGACTCGGCCTGCAGCGCAGCGAGTCGATCGCGCTGGTGGCCTCCGGGCCGCTCTCGCTGCTGGCCGTGTTGTTCCGGCCCGTCGTGTGGCTGCTCGGCAAGTGCACCAACGGCGCCGTACGGCTGCTCGGCGGAGATCCGCACGCGCGCGGCGCGGCGATCAGCGAGGAGGAACTGCAAAGCCTCGTCACCGCGCACGAGTCGCTGTCGACCGTCGAACGCCGGGTGATCTCGGACGTGTTCGCCGCCGAGGACACCCTGGTGCGCGAGGTGATGGTCGCGCGCCCGGACGTCGAGTTCCTGCCTGCGTCCATGACGCTGTCCCGGGCGGCGAAACATACGGTGGGGATGGCACATTCGCGTTTCCCGGTGATCGGCCGCGACGCCGACGAGGTGGTCGGTGTCGTGCACATCACCGAGATACTCGCGCCCTCGCACCCGCTCGGGCGGGCGGCGACCGTCGGCGACGTGGCCGGGCCGGTCACCGTGCTGCCCGGCACCAAGACCGTGCTGGACGCCTTGCACGAGATGCGTGGCGCCGGACAGCATCTGGCCGTCGTGGTCGATGAGTACGGCGGCACGGACGGCATCATCACGATCGAGGATCTGGTCGAGGAGATCGTCGGCGAGATGCGAAGCGGCACAGGACGTTCCGCGCAGGCGGGTGGCAGCGCCGCCGGGTATGTCGATGAGGTGGACGGCCGGCTCAACCTGGACGATTTCGCCGAACAGACCGGGATCGAACTCGAGCCCGGCCCGTACGACACCGCGGCCGGTTTCGTGATGGCGGCCCTCGGGCGGGTGCCCGCCGAGGGGGACCGGGTGAAAGTGGCGGACACGCGCGACATCTGGGCGGACGGCAAAGCGGATGATCACGTCGCGGGCGTCGAGCATTCCGAGAATGCCGGCGACACCGAGAATGTCGAGGGCGCCGACGCCGGCGATGGAAAGGCAGAACCCGTACCGACCGGACCCCGCACGGTCGAGTTGGTGGTCGCCGCGATGGACGGCCGGCGCATCGCCCGGATCGCCGTGGCGGCCCTGAATCACACCGATCGCGCCGATCACACCGGCGCGAGGCCCGGACGGCACGACTAGCGGCCCGGCGCCCCGACAGTCGCGGCGCGGATGGGACAATCGACCAATGCCCGAACACAGCGTCATACCCGGCGGCGACGACGAAGGATCGACCACCCACCGCGGTGCCGATGTCCCCACCCACCGCGGTGCCGATGTCCCCACCCACCGCGGTGCCGATGTCCCCACCCACCGCCCGCGGGTGTTCTCCGGAATCCAGCCGACCGCCGATTCGTTCCACATCGGCAACTACCTCGGTGCGCTGCGGCAGTGGGTGTCGATGCAGGAGACGCACGAAACCTATTACTGCGTCGTGGATCTGCACGCGATCACCGTCGACCAGGACCCGGCACTGCTACGGCAGCGCACCCGAGTGGCCGCCGCCCAACTGCTCGCGCTCGGCGTCGACCCGGCGCGGTCCGTACTGTTCGTGCAGTCGCAGGTGCCGGCGCACACCCGGCTGACCTGGGTGCTGGAATGCCTCACCGGTTTCGGTGAGGCGTCGCGGATGACGCAGTTCAAGGACAAGGCCGCGCGCAGTGGCGACGGGCATGCCAGTGTGGGGCTGTTCACCTACCCGGTGCTGATGGCGGCGGACATCCTCGCCTACCAGGCCGACGCGGTGCCCGTCGGCGAGGACCAGCGCCAGCACCTCGAACTCACCCGGAACCTGGCGCAGCGCTTCAACTCTCGCTACGGCCACACCCTGACGGTGCCCGAGCCGTTCATCCTCAAGGAGGTCGCCAAGATCTACGACCTCTCCGAGCCGACCGTGAAGATGAGCAAGTCCTCACCCGGCGGGTCGCTGGACCTGCTCGCGCCGGTGAAACAGTCGGTGAAGAAGATCAAGTCGGCCGTCACCGACAACGACCGTGAGATCCGTTACGACCCGGCGGCGAAGCCCGGAGTGTCGAACCTGCTGACGCTGCTGGCGATCCTGTCCGACACCAGCGTCGCGGATCTCGAGAACTCCTATGCGGGAAAGGGTTACGGCGACCTGAAGGCCGCGCTCGCCGACGTGTCCGCGGCATTCGTCACGCCGCTTCAGGAGCGCGTGGCCGGGTACCTCGCCGATCCGGCGCAGCTGGACGCGATCCTTGCCGACGGCGCGCGCCGGGCCGCCGAGGTCGCCGACGTCACCGTGCGGACCGTGTTCGACCGAGTGGGCTTCCTCGCGGCGACGTGAACAAGCGCGACGGCGGCGCGACTGCGGCGCGGTGGTGGCGGGCCGCGAGGGGCCGCGCCGTCGCCCGCGGCACGGCGCTGTGGGGCCGGGTGTCCGCCCGGCCGGGCGCGGCGCACCTGCTGCGGGCCGGGCAGCGCTTCGCCGACCGGTTGGGCAGCCAGTTCGCCGCGGCCATCACCTATTTCTCCTTCCTCTCGCTGGTGCCGATCGTGATGGTCGGTTTCTCGGCCGCCGGCTTCGTGCTCTCCTCCCGGCCGGATTGGCTGACCGGCCTGAAAAGCCAAGTCACGGCCATGATCCCGGGCGCTCTCGCCGACTCCGTCGGCGGCATCATCGATCAGGCGGTCGAACAGCGGCTGACCGTCGGGATCGTGGGCCTGGCGATCGCGCTGTATTCCGGTCTGAACTGGATGGGCAACGTCCGGGACGCCGTTCGGGCGCAGTGGCGCCCACGGTGGGAGCGCGAGAAGAAGGCACAGGAGAACTTCTTCATGCGCTACCTGCTCGACCTGATGTCGCTCGCCGGCCTGCTGCTGGCGATCCTCGTCTCGTTCGCGCTCACGGCGCTCGGCACCGCCGCGCAGGACCTCGTCGTCCGCTGGCTCGGCATCGACGCGGGCGGGTTGATGGCCGTGGTGCTGCAGGTCGGGCCGTTCCTCGTGTCGACGTGCGCCGATGTGCTGATCTTCGGCTGGGTGTACTCGGTGCTCCCGAACCGCGAATATCGCGCGGACCGTCGGACCCTCGTCATCGGATCACTCGTCATGGCAGTGTGTTTCGAGATCCTCAAGGCCGCCCTGACACTGCTCGTGACACGAATGTCGTCATCCCCGTCGGGCGTGGTGTTCGGGGCGGTGATCGGCCTGCTGTTGTTCTTCAACCTGGTGGCGCGGGCGTTCTTGATAGTCGCCGCGTGGATGGCGACCGCCGAGCGACAGAGTTCTGACGTGCAGCGCCCGTCACCGTGACCGCATCCCACCGCCGATGACGTCGTCCGCTCGCTCCGCTCGATGGCCCTGAACTGACATTTCGTCAGAGATGGATATGAGAACGATTAGATTACGGTGAGCGATCCGGGCTCGCCCAACACCGGTCAATCCCTGTACCGTGCCTCCGATACCTGCCGCTCGATTGCAGCGGCCGCGCATCGGCATGACGCCGAGCGTGCACATGACAGTTAGGAGAACAACGTGCGTCGAGCCAGAAGCTTGCGGCTCCTCGTCGGGGTGGCCGTTGCCGGCATGGTGCTGGCTGCCTGCGGGTCCACCTCGTCCGGCAGCGGTACCGAGTCGTCGAGCTCCAGCCCATCGCAGAGCAGCAGCAGCCAGTCGTCGTCCGAGCAGAGCTCGTCCGATACCGGAAGCAGCAGCAGCGACACCGGCGCCACCGAGTCGTCCAGCAGCGACGCCGGACCGCAGATGACGGGCGACAAGACCGCCGTCAAGGTCGGTCTGGCCTACGACCTGGGTGGCCGTGGCGACCAATCGTTCAACGACTCCGCCGCTCGTGGCCTGGACAAGGCCGTCGGCGAGGGGCTCACCAAGGTCAACGAGTTGACCGCGGTGAACGGTGAGCCCGACTCGGCCAAGGTCGATCGCCTCAACCAGCTGATCAAGGACGGCGCGAACACCATCGTCGCCGTCGGCTTCGCCTACGCCGGTCCGCTCGGTGACGTCGCCGCCAAGAACCCGAACGTGCACTTCGGCATCGTCGACAACGCCGACCTGTGCGACCCGGCCCGGCAGGGCGGCCCCCTGAAGAACGTCGACTGCATGACGTTCGCCGAGGAGCAGGGCTCCTTCCTGGTCGGTGTCGCGGCCGGATTGAAGTCGAAGTCCGGCAAGGTCGCCTTCATCGGTGGCGTCGACGTGCCCCTGTTGCAGAAGTTCCAGGCCGGCTTCGACGCGGGCGTCAAGGCGGTCAAGCCCGATGCCCAGATCTCGGACAAGTACATCAGCGAGCCGCCGGACTTCAGCGGGTTCAACGACCCCGCCTCCGGCGAGAAGATGGCCAAGGGCATGTACGACTCGGGTGTCGACATCGTCTATGCGGCGGCGGGCGGTTCTGGCGCCGGCGTGTTCAAGGCGGCCAAGGCGGCCGGTGCCGACCATTGGGGCATCGGCGTCGACTCGGACCAGTACAACGCGAAGTCCCTGGCCGACGTCAAGGACGTCATCCTCACCTCGATGGTCAAGAACGTGGACATCGCTGTGTACGACTTCTTCGCGTCGGCTGTCAACGGTGCCGCATTGACCGGACAGCATGTGTACGACCTGAAGGTCGGCGGCGTGGCGTTCGCCACCTCGGGCGGTTTCATCGACGACATCGCGTCGCAGCTCAACGGTTGGAAGGACAAGATCATCTCCGGCGAGGTCAAGGTTCCGACCACGATCGGCTGATCACCGAGCATTCGGTCCGGCCCCGGCGGGCTTCCGTCGGGGCCGGACGCTACTGATGAACTCATTCGGCCGGGGTCCGGCGCGCCCGTCCCCGTACCGTGGTCAATGCCGCGCGATCGCCGCGCCGACCTGCGAGAGTAGATCCCATGTCGCAACCTGACTCGCGCGGCGTCGCTTCGGGCGGCACCGCGACCGGCGGTGTCCTGGCGGCCGACGCCGTGGAGCCGGCCGTTCGTTTGACCGGGATCACCAAGAGATTCCCAGGCGTCATCGCGAATTCGGACATCACGTTCACCGTGCGCCGCGGGACGGTGCACGCGCTCGTGGGCGAGAACGGTGCGGGCAAGTCGACCCTGATGAACACCCTCTACGGGATGCACAAACCCGACGAGGGCACCATCGAGGTCGACGGCCGGACCGTCGTCTTCGGCTCGCCGGCCGACGCCATCGCGGCCGGCATCGGCATGGTGCACCAGCACTTCATGTTGGCGGACAACCTCACGGTGTGGGAGAACATCGTGCTCGGCAGTGAGCCGGCCGCGAGGTCAGGCGTGCTGCGGGCGCGCGAGGCGATCGCCACGATATCCGGCATCGCCCATCGCTACGGCTTGGATGTCGACCCGAGAAGCTTGGTCGAGCATCTCGGTGTCGGCGCGCGGCAGCGGGTCGAGATCCTCAAGGTGCTCTACCGGGGTGCCCGCACCCTCATCCTTGACGAGCCGACCGCGGTGCTGGTGCCGCAGGAGGTCGACGAGCTCTTCGACAACCTGCGCGAACTCAAGCGCGAGGGGCTCACGATCATCTTCATCTCGCACAAGCTCGACGAGGTGCGTGCGATCGCCGACGAGATCACCGTCATCCGACGCGGCACCACGGTCGGCACCGCCGATCCGAAGACCGTGACCAACCGGCAGCTGGCGGAGATGATGGTGGGCTCGGAACTGCCCGTCCCCGAGACCCGGGAGTCCACCGTGACCGATCGCGTCGTGCTCGCGCTGGACGGCGTCACGGCTGTCGACCAGGACGGCCGCGCCGTGCTCACCGACGTGTCGCTCACCATCCACGCGGGGGAGATCCTCGGCATCGCCGGCGTCGAGGGCAACGGTCAGGCCGAATTGGTCGACGCGATCATGGGCATCCGGCCGGTGACCTCCGGCAGCGTATCGCTCGACGGGGCGGACGTCACCAAGGCATCGACGCTCGCGCGGCGGGAGGCCGGGGTCGGGTTCATCCCGGAAGATCGTCAACGGCAGGGGCTGATCCTTTCCGGAACGCTGTGGGAGAACCGGATTCTCGGACACCAGACGAGGCGGCCCGCATCCAATGGATGGCTGCTCACGCGGAGCGATGCGCGAGCCGACACTCGCCGGATCGTCGAACAGTTCGATGTCCGTACGCCGGGCATCGAGGTCAAGGCGTCGTCGCTCTCCGGTGGCAACCAGCAGAAGCTGATCGTCGGGCGTGAGATGAGCGGGGATCCGAAGCTGCTGATCGCGTCGCATCCGACGCGCGGGGTGGATGTCGGGGCGCAGGCGGCGATCTGGGAGCAATTGCGTGTCGCCCGTTCGAAAGGTCTGGCAGTCCTGTTGATCTCGGCCGACCTGGAGGAATTGATCGGCATGTCCGACACGATCACGGTGATCCTGCGCGGGCGTCTCGTCGGCCATTACGATCCCAACACCGTGACTCCCGAACAACTCGGCTCGGCGATGACGGGTGCCGGCGACGGCGGTGGCGACGGCGGTGACGAAGGGGGGGGGCCGCCCGGTCGGGGCCCCGGCGGCGACCCTTCCGGACCGGCCGACCGCCGCATGCCCGAAGAGGCAGGTGCGTGATGGGTGGGTCGAAGGTGCGTCGCATCCTGCTCGGCGCCGCGGCACCGGTCACGGCGCTGATCGGTGCCGCGATCATCATCGTGCTGCTGTTGCTCGCGGCGGGGCACAACCCGTTGGCGGCCTTCGAGGCCATGGCCGGCTCGTATTCCGACCCGAGTGTGGTGATGGGGGCGGTCAATCAGACGACGGTGTTCTACCTCTCGGCCGTAGCGGTCGCGATCGGGTTCAAGATGAACCTGTTCAACATCGGCGTCGACGGCCAGTATCGCCTGGCCGCGCTGATCGCGGCGGCGTTCGCGGGGATGACGGCCATGGGTTCGCTGCCCAGTGTGCTCCGCATCGCGGCCACGCTCGTCGTCGCCATGGCGGTCGGCGCGATCTGGTCGGGTATCGCGGGGTGGCTGCGCGTGACGCGAGGCGTCTCCGAGGTCATCTCGACGATCATGCTCAACGCCATCTCCACCGCGTTGATCGCGTTCCTGCTCACCACCGACCGGTTGGCGATCCAGCAGGGCTACAACGTCATGACCCGGCCGATCACGGCGGGCGGGAAGGTTCCGAACTTCGACGTCGGCGCGGGTACCCCCCTGTACAGCCTCATCCTGCTCGGCGTTCTGGTCGGCGTCGCGTACTGGTTCCTATTGAACCGCACCGTGTTCGGCTTCTCCATCCGGGCCACCGGTATGTCGGAGACCGCCGCGATCGCCAGCGGTATCAGCGTGAAGAAGATGGTGTTCTCGACGATGCTGCTCTCCGGCGCCGTCGCGGGGTTGGTCGGCATGCCGGAGCTTCTCAACGGCAGCGCCGGTAGCTATTCGCTGAACTTCCAGACCGGCATCGGCTTCACCGGCATCGCGATCGCGCTGCTCGGCCGGAACCATCCGGTGGGCATCGTGTTCGCCGCGGCGTTGTGGTCGTTCCTAGCCTCGTCGTCCAACGCCCTGCAGTCGGTGCAGGTCCCCAAGGAGATGGTGGCGATCATGCAGGGCATCATCGTGCTGCTGGTCGTCATCGCTTACGAGATCGTCCGGCGCGCGGGTGTGGTGCTCGAACAACGTGAAGTCGCGCGGCAACTCGCCGTGGCGGAAGTCGTGGCCGAGACTCCTGCGGGGGTGACGCCATGACGACGCTGGAAGCCCCGCCCGTGCGGAGGCCCGTTGCCGCCGCGCGGCGGCGGCAGATGCCGGCTGTCGGCTGGCTCGCGATCGTCGCGGTGGGGCTGGCGGTGGTCTCCGCGGTCCGGCTGTTCTCGGGTGCGACGAACCTCACCTCGGCGGGTGCGGTGGAGGCGGCCATCGCCGCTGCCGTGCCCATCGCCCTCGCCGGGCTGTCCGGCCTATGGTCGGAGCGCGCGGGCGTGGTGAACATCGGCCTGGAAGGCATGATGATCCTCGGCACGTTCGGCGCGGGGTGGGCCGGCTACCAGTGGGGCCCGTGGGCGGGGGTCTTCTTCGGCGTGGTGTGCGGCGCGCTTGGGGGCCTCTTGATGGGCATCGCCGCGATCACCTTCGGGGTCGACCACATCATCGCCGGTGTCGCGGTGAACATCATCGCGCCGGGTATCACGCTGTTCCTTTCGGAGCTGTTGTTCACCAACGCGCCGGGCGGCGGGCAGCGGCAGTCGCCGCCGGTCGCGGACGTCTTCCGGATCACGATCCCCGGGCTGACCACCTGGCTGGGCACGATCGAAGCGAAGCACTGGTTCTTCGTCTCGGACCTCGCCGGCATCGTCCGCGGAATGACGACGCAGCTCTCCGCGCTCAGCCTGCTGGCGGCGATCCTCATCGCGGCGAGCGGCTTCGTGCTGTGGCGGACCCGGTTCGGCCTGCGGCTGCGATCCTGCGGCGAGGCTCCGTATGCCGCGGAGTCCCTGGGTGTGAAGGTGATGCGCTACAAGTACGCGGCGATGACGATCTCCGGCTCGATGGCTGGCCTGGCCGGTTCGTTCCTCGTGATCGGGCTCAAATTTCAGGATGGCCAAACGCGAGGGCTGGGCTTCATCGGCCTGGCGTCGATGATCTTCGGTAACTGGCGGCCGGGCGGCCTCGCCATGGGTGCGGCGCTGTTCGGCTACACCGACGGTGTGCGGCTGTACGACTCCGCCAACACCGCACTGCATGCGGTGGTGCTGCTGCTCGCGGTGGCGCTCGTCATCGTGGCCGCCCTGCAGCTGAAGCAGGGCAATCGGCTGGTGGCGATGTCCGGGCTGATCATCGCGGCCGCGGCCGCATGGTGGTATTTCTCCACCGACCAGGTTCCACGGCAACTCACCATCGCCGCCCCCTATGCGATTACGTTGATCGTGATGGGCCTCGCATCGCAAAGACTGCGAATGCCGAAGGCCGACGGCCTGATCTACCGGAAGGGGGGATCGGCATGACGGCATCCTCGGCCGGGCAGGTGCCGGACGCCGCGGCACGCGGCGCGAACAGCGTCATACCCTGGGATGCCTTGCGCGACACGGCGATCGAGGCCGCACGCAGCGCCTACTGCCCGTACTCGAAGCTCCAGGTGGGCGCCGCGGCGATCGCCGACGACGGCCGGATCATCACCGGATGCAACGTGGAGAACGCCTCGTACGGGCTCGGCCTGTGCGCGGAGTGCACGCTGGTGGGGCAGCTGCGACTGTCCGGCGGCGGGCGGCTGGTGGCGCTGGCGTGCCGGTCCGGCAGTGGTGACCTGCTGATGCCGTGCGGCCGGTGCCGGCAGGTGATCTACGAGTTCGGCGGGGCGGACCTGCTCGTCGATACGCCGGAGGGCCCGCGGGACATGACCTGGGTGCTCCCCGCCGCATTCGGTCCGGAGCACCTCCCGGCTGCCGGTTCGGGGTCTGGGTCAGCGTCTGGGCCGGCCGCCTGACGGCAGCACGCACCATACGGCCTCGCGCGGCGCGCGTGGGGCGACAAGGAGATGAGAACAGCAATGGCATTCGCTGCGGTCGACGTGATCAGGGCGAAGCGGGACAAGCGCGAACTCACCGCGGAGCAGATTTCGCAGATCATCGCCGGATACACCGCCGGAACCGTCGCCGAGGAGCAGATGTCGGCCCTGTTGATGGCGATCCTGCTGAACGGCATGTCCGCCGACGAGATCTCGCGGTGGACGAGCGCCATGATCGCGTCCGGCGACCGGATGGATCTGAAGGGTCTGCCCAGGCCCACGGTCGACAAGCACTCCACCGGCGGCGTCGGCGACAAGATCACGCTCCCGCTGGCCCCGTTGGTCGCGGCGTGCGGTGCCGCCGTGCCGCAGTTGTCCGGTCGGGGGCTCGGGCACACCCGCGGCACGTTGGACAAGATGGAGTCGATTCCAGGTTGGAGGGCCACGCTGTCGCCGGAGGAGATGCTCGCACAGCTCCGCGACATCGGCGTCGTGATCTGCGCGGCATCCGACGACCTCGCGCCCGCGGATCGCAAGCTGTACGCGCTACGCGATGTGACCGGAACCGTCGAGTCCATCCCGATGATCGCCGCCTCCATCATGAGCAAGAAGATCGCTGAGGGCACCGCCTCGCTGGTGCTGGACGTGAAGGTCGGTTCCGGCGCGTTCATGAAGGACGCCACCTCCGCGGCGCATCTCGCGCGCACCATGGTGCGGCTCGGCACCGATGCCGGCGTCAGGACGTCGGCGCTGCTCACGGACATGTCCGAACCGCTCGGTCTGGCCGTCGGCAACGCGATCGAGGTCGCGGAGGCCGTCGAGGTGCTGGCTGGCGGTGGCCCGGCCGACGTCGTCGAACTGGCGATCGCGCTGGCGCGGGAGATGGTCCACCTGGCCGGCCTATCGGTGGATCCGGCCGAGGTGCTGGCGTCCGGTGCGGCGATGGATTCGTGGCGGGCGATGGTCGCGGCCCAGGGCGGCGATCCGGACGCCGCGTTGCCCCGGCCGCAGGAGGTGGAGATCGTCACCGCGCCCGCGGCCGGCGTGATCTCCAAGATGGACGCGCTGGCGGTGGGGATGGCCGCATGGCGGCTCGGGGCCGGGCGCGCCCGCAAGGAGGATACGGTCCAGGCTGCCGCCGGCGTGCTGTGTCTGGCGAAGCCCGGCGACGAGATCACCCAGGGCGCACCGCTTTTCGAATTGCACACGGATACTGCGGATCGCATCCCAGCGGCCGCGGCCGAGCTTGCGGCGGCCGTGGAGGTGGTCCCCTCGGGTCGTCCGGTACCGAGGCGAGCAATTGTGATGAACACGATCCGCGGATGACGCTGTTCGCGCCGCAGGCGCGGTGCGTCCGGCGTTGGATACGGTAGGGATCATGCCCGCGCCGATCACCCTTGACACCATCCGGAGCGCACCGAAGGCGCTGTTGCACGACCATCTGGACGGTGGTTTGCGGCCTGCGACGATCATCGACCTCGCGCAGCAGTGCGGCTATACGCGGCTGCCGACGACCGATGCGGCGGAGCTCGGTCGGTGGTTCGTCGACGCGGCCGATTCCGGATCGCTCGAGCGTTATCTGGAAACGTTCGCGCACACGCTCGCGGTGATGCAGACCCGCGAAGGCCTGGTGCGCGTCGCGTCCGAATGCGCTCAGGACCTGGCGGCCGACGGCGTGGTCTACGCGGAGGTCCGGTTCGCTCCGGAACAACACCTCGAGCGCGGGTTGACACTGCGCGAGGTTGTGGGGGCCGTGCTGGACGGATTCGCCGAAGGCTCGCGGCTGGCGGCCGGCGCGGGCCGCGGCATCCGGGTCCGCGCGCTGCTCACCGCCATGCGGCAGGCGGCGCGGTCCAGGGAGATCGCAGAACTGGTGGTCGCGTTCCGCGACCGGGAGGTGGCGGGCTTCGACATTGCCGGCGCGGAAGCCGGTTTCCCGCCGAGCCGGCACCTGGACGCCTTCGAGTACCTGCAGCGCGAGAACGAGCATTTCACCATCCACGCCGGGGAAGGGTTCGGGCTGCCCTCGATCTGGGAGGCGATCCAGTGGTGCGGGGCCGAGCGTCTCGGCCACGGAGTGCGCATCGTCGACGACATCACGGTGGCCGACGACGGCACGGTGACGCTCGGCCGGCTCGCCGGATACATCCGCGACCGCCGCATTCCGCTGGAGATCGCGCCGACGTCGAACGTGCAGACCGGCGCGGCGGCGTCGATCGCGAAACATCCCATCGGGCTGCTCACGGCACTGAAGTTCCGGGTGACGGTGAACACGGACAACCGGCTGATGTCCGGGGTATCGATGACGAGTGAGATGGCAGCGCTCGTGGAGGCTTTCGGCTACGACTGGGCACGGCTGCAATGGTTCACGATCAACGCGATGAAGTCCGCGTTCCTGCCGTTCGACGAACGGCTGGCGATCATCGAGAACATCATCAAGCCGGGATACGCGGCACTCATGGCCTGACGCTGGTCCGGTCGCGTGGCGCGGAGGACCGCGCCGGTGTTACTTCCAGTCGACCGCGGTGCTGAACGTCTTGACCAGGGCCTGCCACGCCGCGACCTCGTCGTCGAACGGCGGGGACGGGGGCAGCCGGTCGGGATCGGGTTGCGTCGCGGCCCGCACGAGGTTGCCGAGCGGAGTCGCCGTGGACAGCGCCTCGGACACCTCGTCGTCGCCGCGCACGGCCGCACTGTCGGAGAGCAACTCCACCGCCAGGCCCAGCTGCGTCGCATCGACGGCCTGCGGGCCGTCGAGAAGCTGATCCGCCAGGCCGTCCAGGACGTAGGTGTTCTCCGGGCCGGCGATCACCGAGGCTTCGCCGCCGGCAACCGCCTCCCTGATCGTCGTCCAGGCGTCCAGCCGACTGAGCGCGTTCTCCGCCGTCGCGTCGGACAGGTACTCCTCGAGCGCGGACGGCGACGGGTACAGCTGGATGCGCCCGCCGACGGACAGGAAGACCGCCGCATCGTCCAGGTAGCAGCGCAGCGTCCACCCCGTACGTTCTTCGCAGGTGACCGACACACAGTCGATGCCGACCTCGTCCCAGAACCGGAGATCCGCGTCGCGCTCCGGACCCTCGTCGGAGCCGCCCGCGTCGGCGCCGGCTCGATCGTCGGTCGTCTCGACGGCGTGCTCCGCTTCGCCGACGGCGTCGATCTCGGCCTGCGCAGCTGCGACCGCGTCGGGATCGACGTCCGGGGTGACGACCAGCGCGTCCAGGGCCTCGATCACCTCATCCCATCGCGCGGCGACCACGGACCCGACCTCGTGCCAGAGCTTCTTGCCGGCGCGGCCGATGAAGGCGGTCGGACCCTGTGCGGCCAGGGCGAAACCGGCCGACTGCGCCAGCACCTCGTCGACGACCGGCAGATCGCACACATCGGCGAGCGAGTGCAGGATCGCGACGGTGTCGGACAGCTCGGCGAGCGACCATACATCTGGCGGCGCGGAGACCAGTTCGGGCACGCCGACGATGTCGAACCGGTGGTCGTCGTCGGGTTCGAGTTCGTCGGCCAGGGACCGGCGGGCGACGCCCCACGCGGGATGATCGGTCAGATCATGGTCCGCGTCGGAGCGGATGAACGCCGCCAGGTGTGCCGCATCCGGTAGCACGTAAAGGTTCTCGCCGTGCCCGAGGAACGCCTCCCACTCCTCGCCGTCCTCGGTCCACCGCGGCGCCCACAACGTGACACCGTCGCCCTGGGTCAGGCTCAGCTGGATCGGGATGATGTCGGCTGGCACGGTGGCGTCCTCTCGGGTCTCCGGCCGGGGCCGGTGTGGTGCCGGCCCGGCCGACGCGCCGGGCCGGTCACGAGCCTAGCGGGGCGGACGGGGCGCGCGCACTGCGGTCGCGCTGCTATCGCGCGGAGATACCGCGGAGATACGCAGCCGCTGCACCCCGGAACATCGTCATACTCGCTGCTGAAACAGGCGGGTGGCGACGTGCACGAGGACCGCGGTACCGAAGGTCGCGGGGATCCACATCAGCAGCCCCAATCGCTCGGCCTCCTGCGGGAGCGGATGCGCGGCGACCTGCGCGGCGCCGGCGGCGAACAGCGCCAGCGCCGGCCACAGCAGATCCCGCCGCCACCGCACGAGCGCCGCGGCACCGATCAGCGCGCACGCCACCACGGCCCAGGACGCCGACGGTGTCGCGAGCCAGGCCGGCCAGAAGTGGACGTTCGCCGCGGCGAGCCGCCGCCACGGGTCGGGCACCAGTGGGTCGGCGAAGTGGTTGGTGAACGTGTCCTGCAAGGTGACCGCGGCGCCGGGGAGGCCCAGCACCGGCATCGCCAGCATGGTGAGCCCGGTGGCCCCTGCGCAGACGCCCGCAAGGGTGAACATCGCTCTCTGGCGGGCGCGCGCCGCCCAGAGCCCGAGCGCGACGCACGCGGCGGCCATCGCCGCCGAGATCAGCAGCAGGCTGGAGAATCGGACGAAGCCGAGCGCGAGCCAGGACGCTGCCGTCACGGCGATGCCGGCGCCGGTCCGGCCGCGGAGGGCGAGCACCACCCCCGCCACGGCGCCGAGAACGCACAGGTCGCCGAGCCCCTCGCCGAGCCCCTGCAGCGCCCACCAGCCGAGCGGGCTCACCAGGTAGACGACCTGCCCGGCGCCGGCCGCGAACGCTGACAGGCGGGCGAGGCGAAGCACGGCGTAGGCGACCAGTCCGCCCGCCGCGGCCAGTGCGAACCCGAGGATCCGCATGCCGTCGATCACGCCCCACGCGGCGACGAACGGCGCGAGGAGAAGCGGGTAGCCCGGTCGGGTGGTGAAGATCGACTGGTATCGCGGGTCGAGTGTGGTGAGATCGCCTGCGGGGCCGTACTTGTCGAGGCACGCGGTGACGCTCTGCGCTCGCTCGGCGGGAGAGCTGTCGATCGGGACCCAGGTGTCGGCGCGAAAGGCTTGATCGGCGCGCGACTCGCAGAAGGCGTTGAGGGCCGTCATGTGCGCGTCGCCGGGGCTGGCGCCCAGGATCTTCTCGGCCTGTTTCGCGTACCGGTAGGAGTCCGGGAACAGGGCCCAACCGGAACCGAGCAGCGGCTGCAGCACCAGGAAGGCCACCGTGACCAGGATCGGCAGTGCCCACCAGCGCAGCCGTCGATGCCGCGCGGCGGGTTCATCGTCGGCCGCGAGACCGTCCTTGCGCGTGGCCCCCTCGCCGTCGGGGCCGGCGTCGACGGCCCTCACCCGTCCCGGCGCCCGGTGGTATCCGCCCGGAACGCGTTCGGATCCCCCCTGAACGTGGTCGGGTCCGCTCGGGCAATGGTCGTCATCTCCGTGCGCGAGATCACCTTGATGCGTTCCCGCGGCAGGCTCGCGCCGGCGGCGGTGGCGGCCCTGCCGAGCGAACGCTCGTGGGCGTCGAGGCGATCCCACCCGGTGAAGTCGGTGAGTTCGAGGCCCTTCGCGGCCAGATGATCGAGCACGGCCTGCCGGTCCCGTCGCGGGGCACGGCGCAGGCGGGGCGCGTCGGCGAGCAGGTTCGCGACGGTCTCCGCCGCGTCGGATTTCGTCGAACCGATCAGGCCCACCGGTCCGCGCTTGACCCATCCGGTGGCGTAGAGGCCGGGCACCCGCTGCCCGCCGTCGAGGACCCGCCCGGCGACATTCGGCAGCACGTTCGAGGTGGCGTCCCAGGGCAGCCCGTCGACCGGTTCGGACCGGTAGCCGACCGCGCGGTACACCGCCTGCACCTCCCAGTCGGTGAACTCGCCCGTCCCGTGAGCCGTGCCGTCGCCGCTGAGCTCCTGCCGTTCGGTCCGCAGCCCGGTCACGTGGTCGTCGCCGAGCACGGCCACCGGGTTCTGCAGGAAATGAATATGGATGCGGCGATGCGGGCCGGGCGTCGGCTCGCGCAGCGCCCACTCGGAGAGCACGTCGACCACCATGCGCAGCGACTTCGAGCCCTTGAGCGCCTTCTCCGAGGCCTCGTCGAACTCCATGCCGGCCGGGTCGACCACGGCCTGCACATTGGGCGAGCGATCGATATCGCGCAGCTCGACCGGCGTGAACTTCGCCTGCGCGGGCCCGCGGCGGGCGAACATGTGCACGTCGGTGACGGCCGACGTCTTGAGCGCCGCATGCACGTGCGGCGGGATCTCCGTGTACAGCAGCTCGTCACCGGTGCGCGCGAGTATGCGGGAGACGTCCAGTGCGACGTTGCCCACCCCGATCACCGCGACCGAGGACGCGCCCGTCAGGTCCCAGGCCTGCTCCCGGTCCGGGTGGGCGTCGTAGAACGACACGAACTCGGCCGCGCCGTGGGATCCAGGCAGGTCCATCCCGGGCAGCTCGACGTGACGGTCGCGCTCGGCCCCGGTGGCCACGATGATGGCGTCGAAGAACTCGCGCAACTCACCGATGCTGATGTCGACCCCGACGTGGACGTTGCCGTGGAACGTGATGCGCGGGTTGGACATCACGTGATGCAGCGAGTTGATGATGCCCTTGATCCGCGGGTGGTCGGGCGCGACGCCGTACCGGATCAGCCCGTAGGGGGTCGGCAGCCGGTCGAAGATGTCGACGGTCGCGCCGGGGTCGGACTTACACAGGATGTCCGCGGCGTAGATGCCTGCCGGGCCGGCGCCGATCACAGCCACCCGCAGCGGCTGGTGTTCGGGCATCGCTTTCGGCTCCTTCGGCGCGTCGGTCGGCATCTGTCGGGCCATCTCCTTGCTGATATTGATGCTGATATTTCCCCGCCCCTGCGGTGACGTGCGCGGCGTTGGCCGCCGACCGGCGCCGGGTCGACGCGCGGTGCGCCGCGGGAGCGGCAGCCGTTTCAAGGTTACCGGTCACGTCGGCCGCAAATCTGCGCAGCCAGCGGTTATCGTCGGTGTGGCCAATGGTGACCGCGTGACTGGAGTGACGCCAGACGACTCCGGATGACGCGGCTTGAGGAGACCATGGCCCTGCACGACCAGGGGAGAGGTTTATGACGGCACGAGGAAGCGGGGACGTGTCGGCCGCGGACGTCGCACAACGCGGCAGGCGCGCACCGGATCGAGCTCGCGGACGAGTTGCGGGTATGACGTTGTTCGTGGCCGCGGCCGTCCTGGTCTCCGGATGCTCCGTGCTCGGCCTGGACACTGCGGGACCCGCCGATCCCACGGTCACCACCTCCGCCGCGTCTGTCGCCCGCCCGGCGACGACGGCGGGCGCGATCACCGTGCCCACCATCCCGACCGGAACGACGTCCGCGGCACCCACGGCGACCCCGTGGGAGTCGCTGGTCACCACCTCGGCTCCGCTGACCGCCCCGACCACCAGCCGCACGCTCACCTTCACGAGTCTCGCTTCGGTCACCGCGCCCACCGTCTCCGCGCCGACCGCCGTCGCGTCGCCCCCGCCGGACTGCTATACGAAGGGCACCTGCGGATCGCAGTCCTGGGCTCCGGTCGGCGGAGGCAAGATCGAGATCGTGATCACCCCCGGGCGGGCGTCGGTCGCCGCGGTGCTCACCGTGCCCGGCCACCCGGCGACGGGGCTCACGATCCCGTGGGTCGACACCCCGGCGGTGACCTGCGCCGGTTCGTACTGCCTGGTGCAGGGCAGCAACTACAACCTGTACTTCGGCACAGTGATCAAGGTAGGCGCCGGCACCTTGACCGCGGTGCCCGGAACGCCCTCGTCGATGACCAGGATGCGGCTGCTGGCGAGCGGCCCGCTGCTCGTCGCGGGCACCTACCGGTTCGACAGCTACGGCGTCTTCCCCTCGGATTCCCCCGTGTCGAGCCGTACCTGGGCAATCTCCGGCGGCCAGCTCGTCTCCACCGGATGCGGTGTGCCGCACCTGTATGCGAGCCCACCTGCGGCGACCTCGGCGCAGCACGGTCCGTGCTCGGGCACCCCGGTGATCGCCGGCTACAGCGGATCGTCCGGGAACACGATGGTCCAACTCGGCGGGTTCGTGACGCCGTCCGGCAATATCGCGTGTTCGCTGCTACCCGGTGACGACCTCGTCTGCACGGCGAAGAAGTACTCCTTCAAGGTGCCGACCTGCACCCAGTCGGAGTCGGAGGTCCCGGTGGCGCTGCGCGGGTTGCGGGTGTCCGTCGTACGGTCCGGCCGGGTGAGCTACGACGGCTGCCTCGGGTACACGCTGATCGGCAGCCCGCAGACGAAGATCTCCTATCGCCGGCTCGCCGTCGGCCGCGGGTTCGTGTGCGAGGTGCTCCAGGACGGCGTGAACTGTACGGGGCCGTCCGGTCACGGATTCTCGCTGTCGCATGCGTCGCTGACCACGCACTGAGCGCGGCGAATCTGCTGAACCCTTCGCGTTCTTTCTTGTGGGATCCGCTCCCGGCACGTGACAAACGGAGCGTCTCGGGTCACTAAGTAGGTATGACTGCTATCTCCTCCATCGCCCAGCGACTCGTGTACACGTTCCTGGCATCCGCTTTTGTACTCGTGATGCTCGCTGTCTCGGCGCTTTCCGCCCATGCTGCAACGGTGGGACCATTCACGTCATCGGCGTGCCCCGCCAATAACATGTGCCTGTGGAGCGGCGCGGCCTTTACGGGCGCGTTCTTCAACACTATGACGTCGACCGATATTCCAACATTGTCGGTTGCCAAATCAGTCTGGAACCGCACCGCCAAGGCCGTGAGGGTGTATTCGAGCGCAGGGGGGAGCGGCTCATCGACATGTTTCGCGCCGGGGACACAGGTATCCAGTACGACGCTGACGGCACGATCGGTCGTCGTACTTCCGTCGACCACCTGCTAGAAGCTGAAGGCGACGCGGCGCAGTTCACCGAACTGTATCGCGCCGCCCGAGCGCCTGTGCGTCGCTATCTGCAGCGCATGATCGGTGTGGAAGACGCGGACGACTTGACCGCGGACGTGTTCGTGACGGTCTGGTCCCGCTGGTCCGAAGTGCCTGCTGAGTTCGTCAAACGAAGGTCCTGGGTTTTCAAAGTTGCCCACTTCAAGGTGCAGGAGACGATCCGTTCGCGGCGATACCGCCGGGGCCTGCTGCTGCAGCTCACGGCGCGCCGGGTCGAGACTTCAATGCCCGGACCGGAGGACGATGTCCTCGCGTTGCAGAGCGCTCGGGAGGCGTTGATGCTGTTGCCGCCGTCGGAGCGGGACGCGGTCGCGCTCGTGGCGTTCGGCGGGCTGTCGGGCTCCGAGGCGGCAGATGCGCTGGGGTGCTCGGCCTCCGCCGTGACCAGTCGCGTCAGCCGGGCACGACAGCGGTTGAAAAAGGTGCTGTCCACGGATGAGGAGGTGCACCGTGAGACCCGACAGTGAGCGTGAGATCGAGGAGATCCGCGGGTTCTTCCTGGAGCACGGCCTGCTTCCTCCCATCCCCGAGCGATATGCGGACGACGAGGAGGAGGCGGAGCGTGTCCGCCAGAGAGTCCTCGCGCGGGGCAGGACAACATCGCAGACAACATCGCATAGGAGGAAAGCGGCACGTTCCGGCAGCCGGCGCCGGCGCATGATGCTCGCGACGGTTGCGGCAGTTTTGATTGTGCTTGGTGGCGGCGCGCAGGCAATTGTTCGCAGCGCCCCGGCTTCGGCGGCCGAGGCACCCGCGATGCTGAGGTACAGCGTGGCCAGTCCCGAGTCCATCGACTCGGCGCCGCCAGCCGCTGCCACGTTGAAGACCGCGGCTCGCGCGACGTTCACGGGACCCCCACCCGTGGGTGTTGGAGAGGTGCAGTACGTCGCAAAATATGGATGGTCGCCTAACGTGCGGGTGGAAGCGGACAGGTCCTTGAGCGTCGCCATCTATCCCACGCGCACGCAATGGTGGTTGATGCGGGACGGTGCGGTCCGGGTGGACGAAACTCGCGGCAACCCCCTGGGTCTGGACGGGCACCTGACGGCGGATGCGAAGGACGCGCCCAGCCCGGTCACGAGCGAGACGAACCCGGCCGGCACCATCGACCCGGACCTCGCGGGACGCTTGTCGACGAACCCAGCGGCGCTCCGCGCGGAACTGCTGGACACTCAGGCGGGTCTACCCTGCGACCAAGACGCCCGCTGGCAGGCCGAGTGTCTGGTTCGCGCGGTCCAAATGGTCTACGACGAGTACGTTGTCACGCCGAAACTCGCCTCGGCCATGTGGAGCGTTCTCGCCGGCGAGAGCGCCCTGCGCTCGCTGGGGGCCACGGTGGACCGGCTCGGCAGGCCGGCTCGTACTGTGGCATTGCCGCCAGAGCCGGGCCAGCCCTCTGAGCAGGTCATCGTGCTGCTGATCTCCGAGAGCACCGGGGCGTATCTCGGCACGGAGATCGTCACGCTTCACGACGCCGCGCTGGGTATCAGCAAGCCCACCGTGACGGCGTTCAGCGAGCTGTCGGCCGCCCGCTGGGTCAAGGCCTCCGGGAACACCTCCTGACCCCATGCGAGACGGCTACCCGGAGCGCGATCTCGCGGCGTGATCGGAGGACTTCGGGGAGCGCAGCGGGCTGCGCTCCGACGAAATCCGCCTCCGTGAATACGATTCACGCGCCGAGAATGTGACAAACAAGTTGTCCCGAGTCACTAAGTTGGTGTACGCACAGAACCGTTCGGACAGCTAGATCGACATGCCGATGACCGAACGTCTTAGATGCCGTCGGGAGGTTCGATCGAGCCCACCCGTTGCCAATTCGTCAACGAACCTGGAGGTCTAGGGCATGATAAAACGCTTCGTCATAGCGGCAAGTTGCGTAACCGTATTGTTCACTTCGTCGGCAGTCGTTGCTAGCGCGCAGTCCGTCGACGCGACTGATGAACCAGCTTCCGAGAGGGCTTATTCCCTTGATGTACGGGCGCAAGACGTCGTCGATCACATAGGTCCAATTAACGACATTGGACAACCCGAGTCAACGTCAGGTCTGAGTTCGACTCGAAAGGGCCAGGTACGAGCCTCTACTTCGGTGACGCCGAACGGCGCGATTGTGACATTTTCACCAGCAGGATGCAAAGGATCAACTGACTATCCCCATAAGACCGACCTAACATATGCCTCTGTACATGGCAAAACTCAGTGTAACGCGATCGTTGCATACGTGGAAGTTTCTACTGATCTGTATCGTGACCGATGGTATGGGGAAGAATTCTTGAAAAATGGATTCAGCAGCCGTGACCATTACACATGGTCCGGCGAAGCAACCCCACACTGGTTGTGCCTTGGTACTGGTGAGTATAGCTATCGTGGATACTCAACGCATCGCTCGCTCGAAGGCGCTACCTGGTATTACGCATCGACCTCGAACTGGCAACTTCCCGGTATAAGCCGCTTTATATGTTGGTAATGCGGCGCCGGCTTGGGGCAGTAATTGTACTTTCCTGGTTCTTGATGGGCTGCAATTCACTGGCACCGATGCGAGATACGACTGTAACAATGGTCACGCCCGTCGATCGGCCGGCTTTAGGTAGCCGCCACCCCGTGTTGGTATCTGTCCCTTCCTCGCCCGATCGGCCTCCACGTGTGAGTGTCAACGACAAGGAGGTGGCGCTATTGTCCTTTTATTGGTACGATGCCACTGAAAGAATCGCGAAAGCAGAGCGCCCAGCCGACGATGATAATGTCGAGGACTTGGAGCCGGTAACCGTCGGCAAGGACCGCGCCATTACCGTAAGCTTTGACTCGCCCGGACCTCCTCTGCGAATTCGAATTCGGTTCTTTGCTTCAATTGACGCAACGAACCGCCTGCCAGCAGAAGAATTTTCTGGTGTGTCCTGCTCTATCGGAGAACCAACATGCGATTGGACGGCGGGCGCTGATGGCATATCGACACGGGTACAAGTCTCGGAACATACTGCGGTGGTAATCATTAGCGCGTTGTTTGAGAAGGCCGACGTCGCAGAAAGCCAAAAACTTTGCCCTTCAAGTAACTATTTGAGCTTCGGAGTCCGCATAGTACCGTGATTATGAAATGTGCTATTCCAAGTTTCGGAGCCGACTCGCGCCTTGTTTCGGGCTTCGCTGTGGATGATGATCGGCCGGTATTTCGAATATTCGTCCCCCTGGAACAATCTGATGGGACCTTCAGGAGTTGGACTGCGTGCACGGAAGCGGTTGGAATCAGGATGCACCCGCTTTTGCGCTGGAGTTCGGTAAGAAGGAAGGCTATGGCGAGGGGTATTGATGTTGGAACTCCGGCGATGGGTAAGGTGTGCAGATCATTCATTCGAGGATTCTTTGATCTTTTGCCGGAATTCGAATGTCTTCCAGGCTGTTTCGCGCTCTGGAGTGATTATGCTGATCCCGAGCCAGACGGAGCACATTTGACAGTTAATAGGATTCCACGATCTTCCTCGAACTTCTTGTGCGATGGGTCTTTCTACCTCTATCGTAACTTGCTCGGTTGGGCGATGTCGCGATCTTTCGAGAATAATCTTCGGTTTCCAGTGGCGCTGTGGCCTGATACCGGTCTATTTACAGTGGCTGCCCCCATCTACACCGACTCGTTATATATTACTTGCGAAGACTCTGTGTACAGTCGTCTTAAATTTGGCGGCCTGGATATACTCCCGATTGATCGAGCGGCGACGTGTCCGTCTGAGGGTGATTGAAGCGTTTCCAGCCCCGCTGACCTCGGTGGGATGACGTAGCGTAATCGGATCGTTCGACCTCCTCTAAGAGCGTAGAGCGGCACACTGGTCGACCTTCCCGCCGAGTGAGACGAGCAAGTCTAGCGCTCCGTTGCTCATATCATCCCGCGGCGATGTGACAATTGCCGCGCCTCGGGTCACTGAATAGGTAGGTCTCAGCTTCGTGGTTGGGACTGCCTAGGACCGGACCAGGGGATCATTCACACGGATTCGAAAGGGGTTTCTGATGAAGGTTATGTCATTAGCAAAGCGGTCATTGAAGCTGGCCACGGTGTCGATGTTGGCGGCTGGGGTGACCCTCGTCGCTGCGCCTATTGCCGCGAATGCGGGCGGGATCTCACCTTCAGCGAACCGATGCTACACGCAGTGGTGGAACACCTCGTGGGCTCAGCGGTGCGACGGGGCGACCCTTGCCGCTAAGTACACCTCGAACGTGAAGTGCAGTTGGCCAGAGATCCCAAACCGGAGCCTGACCGCCACTCGCTCCGTCGGCAGCACGGACACCTTCTGGGGCGCCGACTGCATGTACGGGGCCTACGGAGGCACGATCACCGTTGGATGATTCGAGTGAGCACGTCGCCCAGGTGATCGGGCGACGTGCTCACGCTTGTTCTACTTGGGTGATCGGAGCTATGCGGCGGTGTTGACGGTACTGAACGTTCAACAGGGGTACGGGGCGAGAGTCGTCATTGGCGACCTTTCGTTTTCCTTGGCACCGGGAGTTCATGCTCTGCTCGGGCCTAACGGTGCTGGTAAGACCACGCTGTTGCGCACTCTGGCGACGGTCGACCCTCACATGCGGGGGCAGATTCTGATCGACGGTGTTGAACTCACCGGCCGGACCCTGGACGAGGTGAGGCGGCGGATCGGCTATCTGCCGCAGAAGTTCGGCATCGATCCCGCGATGACGGTCGCTGAGTTCGTCTACTACGCGGCCTGGGCGCGCGGTGTGCCGAGACCCCTGCGGAGGGCCGCCGTCGGTGAGGCATTGGAGAAGGTCGACCTCCTCGTTGACCTACGAGCTACCAAAATGAAGCGCCTTTCCGGTGGCATGCGTCAACGCTCCGGTATCGCCTGGGCCATCGTCGGAAATCCGGCGCTGATTCTCCTTGATGAGCCCACCGTTGGACTCGACCCACTGCAGCGGATCCAGTTCCGCGGAATCATCGCTCAGCAGCGCGACAGCGTGGTCGTGCTCAGCACGCATCTGACGGACGATGTTGAGGCGGTCGCCGACTCCGTCATTGTGCTCGACGACGGTGCTATGCGGTTCCAGGGTCCGCCGGCGGAACTTGCTGCGGTGGGAACCGCGGCGAGTCCGGGAGACACACCTCTCGAGCGTGGGTTCACCTCGCTGATCGTCGCCGGCGCGCGGCGGGCGGAAACATGATCGGGGTTGTGCTGCGCCGGAGCCCGGCTCGGTGGTTTCTCCCGCTCGGCGTTGTCCTCGCACTCGGGGTGCTGATTTTTCGCTCGCGATATTGGATCGGTGTGTGGCCGCAGACCGCCGCCGCCGCCCAGATCCCTGCGATCCTGCTGAGCGGCCTTGCGGCGGCCGCCGCCGCGTGGTCGGTGACGGCCACCACGCGATTCGGCATGACGGAGCAGATGCGAGCCATGGTCGTTCCGGGGTGGAGACGGGAAATTCCGTTCGCTCTCGTCGTCACC
>ERZ778027.2077-NODE-2077-length-27641-cov-4.581962_pt1 | contig 27641 bp, 30 predicted proteins | sample MGYA00375757_ERZ778027 | MGnify/ENA primary metagenome ERZ778027 (study PRJEB29350, sample SAMN05389817) | bioreactor metagenome | isolation source: Ammonium sulfate bioreactor | place: South Africa: University of Cape Town | collected 2014-02-18 ...
CCGGCGATCGTCGTGATGAGCCACGTGCGCCCGGCCTCGGTCTGCACGAGCCACGAGCCGAGCTGGGCCCCGAAGGTGCTGTCGAGGCTCGGCTTCGCGGCCGAGAAGTCGAGGTAGCTCAGGTAGCCCACGAGGGCGCTGGCCACGGTGAACACGGCGGCTGAGATGGATGCGGTGTTGAGCGCGATCTCGAAGGGCTTCTCCCCCGCGCGAAGGGCGAACAGCGCCACCACGAGGGAGCCGCACATGCCCGCCGCGGAGAGGTTGACGGCCATCGTCATGAGGGGGAGACCCCATCGCACGACCGGGCCAGGATCGGCGAGCACCAGCGGCGCGGCGCCGCCTCCGTACGCGAGCGCCCACACGATCGCGACCAGTGCGGCCGCGACGAGGATCGCGGGACCGGCGGCCCGCAGCGCTCGGGAATTCACCCCCCGTCGTTTGCTCGAGCGGACGAATCGCCACGTGTCCGACGTTCGTGCCAGAGCAGGATCGCGATCAGAACAACTCCCGCACCCAAAGCGACGTCTGCGAGATTCCCTATGAACACATTGCCGTAAGCGAGGAAGTCCGTCACGAGGCCCTTCCCGAAGGACGGCGGAGCGAAAACACGGTCGATGAGATTGCCCACCGCGCCTCCGAGGATCAGGCCGATTCCCGCGGCCCATCCCATATTCCGAGTTCGTGTCGCTGCGTAGCCGAGCAGAACAACCGCGACAGTGCCTAATGCGGTAAACAGCCAAGTGGCGCCTGAGCCGATGGACAGCACGGCGCCTGGGTTGAATGCGAGTTGCAACCCGAAGGCGTTGCCGAACACCGGAATCCTTGTGCCCTCTACCAACTTCGTGATCGCGAGTGCCTTCGACACCTGGTCGACGAGGATTACTCCGGCCGCGACAGCTAGTGCGAACGCGAATCGCCGTGCGCGATCAGGAGGGGTTGTCATCATCGCTCTGATCCTGATCCTGATCCTGATCCTGATCCTGATCCTGATCCTGATCCTGAGCCTCGGCGCGGTCCCGCCTGCGACGGTCGCGCGCGAGCAGGAGCACGATCAGCAGCGCCGCGCCAACCACAACCACGCCGCTGAGGAGAGCCATGATGGGAAATGCCGCACCGCCTCCAGAGGGAACAGAGTCCGGCCGTTCGGAGGGCGACGACGAGCTCGATGACGTGATTGCGGGGCTAGGGGACGGGGACGGACTCGTTGCGGGTGACGGGCTCGGCGCGGTGTCAACCGTGAAGGTGTACTCGCCCGAGATCGGGTGTCCGTCGCTCCCGACGACGCGCCACCGCACCGTGAACGTCCCCGTCGCGTCCGATTCCCGGAGCGCCTGAGTAACAGTGGACTCCTCAACCGTCGGACTTCCGTCTGAGATGTTCTGTCCCTCCGACGTGACGACCTGGACTATTGTCCCTGTCGGGGACGGTTGCAGCTGACCGTTGAACGTCAGGGTGACGTCTTTCAGAGGTCCATAGGCTGTCGATCCTGCTGTTGGTGTTGTCGGCCCGAGTTCGTCGTGCGCGGCCGCCGGCTGCGTTGGGGTGAGAACGCTAATTCCCGCAAGAGCGAGCGTCAGGGCAATCACGAGGCTCGACCCAAGACCGGACCGCACCCCAGACTTGTCTGGGCGAGATTCAGAAGTCGAAGAGCTCACCGAGGAATCCCTCTCGCCGTCGACGTCCGTTTCGGCTCTGGTCTCGGCTGCCGCGGTCGTGTCCGTGCCCGGAGCTTCGGTCAGACTCCGGCGGGTAGTAGGAGGGTTGCGAGCGGTTCTCGCCGCGCGATTCGTATCCGCCGCGATCGATGATCTTGTCGAGTTCGCCTCGGTCAAGCCATACACCTCGACACTGCGGGCAATAGTCGATTTCTACTCCGGATCGTTCGCTAATGAGCAGATCGGTTGAGTCGATGGGGCACTTCATTTTGCTTCTCCGTCCATGTGCTGGTTGATGAGTCGACAGGGGATCTAACCGTGTGTCACGTGCTCCTCCGGGTGTGATCGTGGTTCGAGTTGAAATGTTGAGTGCTCGATGCTGACAGGGAAGTGCTCCGCAACACATTGCTGTAGGGAGGTCAGGAGAGCAGCGGATTCTTCGGGTGACAGACCGTCGTCCACCACGATGTGCGCGGAGAGTGTGGGGAGATCCGTCGATACCTGCGAGGCATGCAGATCGTGGATCTCCACGACGTGATCGAGATCGAGAAGGTGGGTTCGAACGTCGATGAGATCCAGACCCGGGGGTGTCGCCTCGAGAAGGACGCTGCCGGATGCGCGAAGCAAGATGACGGTTCGCGGGATGATGAGGAGGGCGATGAGGATGCCGGCCACAGCATCGGCGCGATACCAACCAAGCGTTGCAATGAGGATGGCGCTGACAATGACGCCGACCGAGCCGAGTGCGTCGTTGGCGACCTCGAGAAACGCGGCGCGCATGTTGAGGTTCCGCTGACGTCCACCCATCAGCACCAGTAGAGATGCGATGTTCGCGGCGAGGCCGACGATCCCGAAGAAGAGGAGACTGCCAGACGCGATCTCGGGCGGCTCGAGGAGTCGACGCACACCTTCGATCAACGCGAATATCCCCACGGCCAGCAGCAACGAGGACTGGGCGAGTGCACCGAGCACCTCGGCCCGGCGCAACCCCCATGTGTGGCGATTCGATGGCGGACGATTCATCAGGTGGGCGGCTGTCACCGCGAGAGCAAGGCCGATCACATCCGTGAGCATGTGCGCCGCGTCAACGAGGAGCGCGAGACTTCCTGTTATGACGGACCCGACTACCTCGATAACGAAGAACGTCAGTGTGATCGAGAACGCGATGAGCAGCCTCCGACGCGGCGTGCCTTGCCCTGCGTCGTGGCTATGTCCTGCTCCCATATCATGCTCCTTCCCAGAGCGTCCGTTTTGCTAACTCTTCGCCTCAAGCGCACGCACAATCGCGTCGCGAAGGTCCGTCGTCTTCGTCAGTTCGACTTCCTTGCCGTCAACAAAGAAGGTCGGCGTTCCGCGGACTCCCAACGCTTGCCCGTCGTTCAAATCGATCTGGATGCGTTGTTGTGTCTTCGGATCGGCGATGGACGCGTCGTAGCGGCCCATGTCGAGACTCAAATCTTGCGCGAAGCCGCGAAATTCGTCTGCGCGAGACACTTTGTCCTCGCCCCAGTTGGCCTGAGTTTCGAACAGTCTCCTGAACATGGGCTCGAATTGACCCTGGTCCGCCGCGGCCTGAGCGGCGAGCGCGGCGGCGCCTGAATTGAAGTGACCGGCGAGCGGGAAGTAGCGCACGACGTAAGTAATTCGGTCACGGAACTCTTGCCGGAGTTGGTCGACGACCGGGTACATCGCGCCACATGCTTCGCATTCGAAGTCGAGGAACTCGACCACGGTGACCGCGTTGTCGCCGCCCGCGTCGAGGACCTGCGAGTTCGAGCGCACGAGCTGCGCGGCGGGAGACGGCGAGGCGTTAGTCGTGGGACTCGCCAACGCGACGACGAACCCCCCGATGAAAACCACGGCAGCCAACACGATCGTGACGATCAGCGCAACTCGTCGCGAACTCACGGTCCCCTCCTCTGTCTCAAACGTGTCCGAACTGACTTCGCGCAACGCGCGACAAACGTCGGTGGGCGACCACCGTCGCCCACGTGAGTCCGATCAGGTTCGCAGGACGGAGAGCGAGTTACGCAGGGGTGAGAACGTTGGCATCCGGACCGCCACCACAGCACGCAGGATGCAACTGATCCGGGAAGCGGGGGAGCCTGTTCGTGGATGGCGATAAAGCCACCGGGCGAATGCGGTAGCAGCGAACGCGCCGAGCACGCACAGGAGGCAACCCGCGAGGCCCAAGAGCAGTCCGCCCGAATCAGTGTGTGATGCGACCTCGGCCGGTGGAGGGTCGCTGGGCATCGATGTGACGGAGGTTGAAACGGTAGCGGCGCCAGCCAACGAAGACTGCGAGGCATCCCGATGAGACACGAAAGATGCCGCCGTCACAAGGAGAATGATGAGGAAGGAGGCGGTAATGATCCGCGTTATCAGATGCCTATCATTCGAGTCCCAGCCACGCACACCGCTCGTCGGCACGGACATCCTGATCGCAATCATATACGTGTATCCCGAGCCTTCGCTCGACTGAGCTTCTGACTGCCCACGACTAGTTCGCGTTCGCGCGGAGCCACGCCAGTGAGTCGATGGCTTTGTTGCGGATGTACACCTCGAAGTGAAGATGGTTGGCCGTCGAGCGTCCGGTACTTCCGACCAGACCGAGCAGTTGGCCAGCTACGACCACCTGGCCCACGGCGACTTTTCGACTTCCGACGCGCATGTGAGGGTACACAGTGCGCACGGGCTGTCCGTTGACGACCGAGTCCAACGTGACGGCGACGCCGTACGCGCCGTACCCGTCTTGCGAAACTCGGACCGTTCCTGCCACCGACGCGTAGACCGGGGTGCCGCCCGCCGCAAGCATGTCAGTCCCCATGTGCGCCCCGCCCCGGGCGCCGAAGCCGTCACCGACCCTGAATGGTCCGCCGAGCGGCCATCGAACGGTGCCACTTCCCGGCGCGACCATCCGATAGTCAACAAGACTCGACGACGATACCCTGCTCCCTCCCGCACGTGTGGTGGCTGCGGCAAGCGCTGCGGCTCTCTTTGCAGCGATCTCCGCTGGCGTCGTCGCGGCGTAACTCGTGCGTCCAAGGCTCTCGTTCGACTCCTGGGCTCGAGCGACAAACGACTGGGCGTCGGTGATGGCAGTCTGTTCTCGCGTGACGCTGTTCTGATCGGACGACTGGAATGCAGCGTACGCCGGAAGGGCCATCGAACCGGTTAGAGCGATCACGACTGCCCCACTGAGGGCGGTGCGGACCACCCGATAGCGACTCGCGCCGCTCCGAGCCGACTTCACCGGGTGGACTGCGCGACCTGCGGTCGGAGGTCGCTTCTTCTCTCTCCGTTCGCGGAGTGCTCTGCGCGTCAGCGGGGGCGTCTCGGAGGAGTCAGCGAGGGGGGATTCGACGGTGATGCGGGCCAAGTCGGTCTTCCTGTTCATACCTAGAGGGTGATTCCACGTGCGGCCATGAACCCGATCGGATTCACCGGCGTTCCGTTGACGTACGTCTCGAAATGGAGGTTGCAGCCGAAGGCGTTCCCGGTGTTTCCCTCCCGTGCGATGAGTGCACCAGCCGTCACACGTTGTCCATGTCTGACGAGGAACCCGCCATTGCTTATGTGCGCGTAACCGGTTCCGACGCCCCCGCCGTGATCAAGCCTGATGTAGTTGCCGTATCCGCCGTTACCGCCGGCGTAGACGACAGTCCCCGATGCGGCCGCGTATATCGGTGAACCGCAGCCTGAACTGAGGTCGACCCCATAGTGATAGCTGGTGGAGCAATAGCCGTTGCCGCATTGGGAACTGCGTGGACCGAAGCTCGATGTTCGGCCGCCGCGCGTGGGTCGAGCCCATCCTGCTCCGGACGCGGGGTTCGCCCCGGCCGCCGCTGCGGCGCGACGCGCGGCTTCGGCTCTGGCGGCGGCTTTGCGTCGTTCGGCCTCAACGCCTGCTCGATACGCCGCGACCGTCCTCGTCGTCACGTCTTGGAGTGCGTTGAGCTGGGCCTGAAGTTCAACGAGTCGTAGCGATTGAGCAGTCAAGGCTGCGCTGGCGGCGTCCGCGGCCTTCTGGGAGGCGATCAATTTCTGATCTGCCACGCGCTGAAGGCGCTCGCGCTCCGTTCGTGCGACCTCTGCCTGGTTTGCCAGACTTTGCGCTGAATCGCGCGCGATGACGGCGTCGCTATAGATGAGCCTGTTCGCTTCCAGGAGTCGCTCTGAGGTCGAGAGCCGAGCGAGCAGTTCGTCGGCCTGCGCTCCATTCGTGGAGAGCAGTAGCTCCAATAGCGCAGTATTGCCGCCCTTGCGATAGAGCTGAGCAGCAAGTCGTCCGGCTCTCGCGGCGGCTTCGTCCGCAGTCGTTGCCTGCCGTTTCGCCTGGGACCCCAATGCAGCGGCACGCCGAGATATCTCGAAGTAATCCTGCTGTGCCGTGTACAGGTCATCGGCCGCGGTGGCCGCGGCTGCACGAGTCCGGGCGACCTGATCCGTAAGACCGCGGATCAGTTGCTGTATGCGCACGATCTGCGACGCTTTGCGGGCTTGATTGGATCGCGCCGCCTGTACCTCTTCCCAAGAGGGGTAGCTCTCGGCGACTGCCGGAAGTGCATGCGCGGTAAGAATGGCCGCGGCCCCGAGAGCGGCTGCGCCGATCGCTGCACGGCGCCCGACTGTCCGTCGCTCGAAAGGGATCGGTGCCCCAGGTAGTTGGCCCTCTTGGGGAAGTGAATGGGGTGGAGTGTCGGCGCGGAAATCGCGACATTTCGCTCGGTCCGGTTGCATGGTATCCGTCCTATTCCTCGAATCGCTGAGCCTTGTGGTGTGTCATTCGGCGCCACCGCAAGCCGAGGACCAGGAGAGCGGTCGCGCTCAGGAGGGGGGTGGCGATGCCGAGCAGGGGACTGACGATTGACGCTGGCGTTCGCCCTGCTCGTAGAGGGACAGTGTCGACCCCGGCTACGGCCTTGTTCGGCGCCGACGTGGAGATGATCGAGCCGTCGGGGGCGACTACCTGACTAGCTCCGATGGTTGACACGCTGACCACGGACCGACCGGTCTCGATAGCGCGCATCCGTGCGAGTGCGAGCTGCTGGGAGTTCTCGGAAGTGCCGCGGAAATCGGCGTTATTGGTTTGGAAGACAAACACTTGCGCACCCGATCGGACTCCGTCCCAGATCACAGCGTCATAGATCGCGTCAAAGCAGATGGCGAGTCCGATTGGGACGCCTTCCAACGTGACTACGGGAGGTCGGTTCCCTGCTGTGTAGTCGCGCTTGAGTAATCCGACGGTGTCTGGTGCCAACCACTCGAAGAACGATCGGTTCGGGATGTACTCCCCGAAAGGCACCAGGTTGACCTTGTCGTAGCCATCCGGAGTTCCTGGTCCACTCGTCCACAACAGGGAGGTGTTGAACACTCGACCATTCCGGGTCACCGCTGCGTTTATCAATACTGGAGCCGCAGCGTCGTCAACGATTCGATCCAGCGCCAACGCGGTTGCGCGGTCTGCTAGCGGGTCGGAGTCGACACCACCCTCTGGCCACACGACGAGATCGACTTTCCTGGATCGGAGGGGTGTGGTCGCCGCCGTCTGAGCCCGAAGGACGTCGCCGGGTGAGCGATCATCGAAGTATCCAGCAGGCCCGTTGCCCTGAACCCAAGCGATCCGCAATGTGCCGACATCTGTAGTGGGGAACTGGGGAGTCGCAACCAGTACGGATGCGGTGATGAAAGTCACCGCAACACCGCGTGCGGACCTCGGTCCGCTGTTTCGGATCCACTGAATGAGCCCTGTCAACGCCGCAACGACGAGGAAGGAAAGCCCGTTGGTGCCCACCCACGACGCTGCGTCGGCCAGCCGGCTGGGTGCGAGCGCGACCCCAAGTCGAGCCCATGGCAAGCCAGAGTACGGCCACGCACCCATCACGATCTCGCGAGTCACCCAAAGCCCGGCAACGACAAGTGGTACACCGATGAGTTGAAGCCTGTCGAATTGAGATCGGCGGCTCCCCCACCGAAATCCGAGAGCGATAGGGATCGCTCCGAGCCCGAAGAGACCGGCTTCCAGGCTTGTCAGCGCCACCCATGGCATCGGTCCGAGGAATGAGCTCACCCAGGACAGGAGCGCAGCGTAGAACGTCCCTCCGAAGGCAAGGCCGACGGCCAAGGCCCCGAGCACAGTGCGGCCGATCAGGGTCCACAGCGCGCAAGCAACGCTTACGAACATCAGTGGCCACAAGGCAAACGGCGGGTACGACAGCACCAAAATCAGGCCCGAGACGGCGGAGACGGGCAACGCAACTCGCATCGGGATCGTCCCGCTCGAAAGCCGTGAGAGCACGTGGTCGGCTGTCAATGATGGGACGAAGGACTGGTTCATGCTCACGGCCTTCTCCGATGCAGGTCGGCGAGGTAGGCGTTGTAAGCGTCCAGTTCGGGGTCCCCGTTTGCGTCGGCATGGCGGTCTGCTGCTTTCGCGCGCATGCTGTCGTCGCGAAACCATCGGTGCATCACGAAAATGAGGATGAGGAGCGTCGGCGCCTCCCCGTAGGACCAGGCCAACGCACCGGCGATCCGTTGATCCTCGACTGGATCTATGCCCAACGAAAGGGTGGGCGCGACGAATGCTGACACCAGAGGTGTCGTTGCCATCATGAGGAACACGCCGAAGAAGACATGCAGCGCCGTCTCAGCGAACACATCCAACGCCCTCCCGCCATGGCTCATTCGCACGGGCAATGGGTCTGCCGACAGGACGGGAATGGTGAAGATAATGCCAGTTGCGAGGAATCCCGCCTCGAGTAGCGTGTGTCCTGCCGCCGACGCCAGGAACAGGTCCGCTATGCCCCCGAGGTACATGCCGTAGAAGGCAAGAAGATATAGAGGTACTGCCACCCACGGGCTGAGTACATAGCTGGCGGTTCGGCTCTTCAGGCCAAGATGGGCTACTCGCAGCACCAACAAGCCGAGCCCACGGTGTGGTGTTGCGCGGAGAAGGAGCGTGCCGGGAGAACCTAGAACGAGAAGTGGGGGGACCGCCATCATTAGGGTGAGCTGCTGGAACATGAAGACGGAGAACAGCTTGTAGCCATAGGTCTCAACGCCCAGTCCGCTTATCGCGAAGAGAGCGGCACAGCCAAGCAGGAAACTGATGGTTCGCCATCGGGACCAGGGACGGCCGGTTGACCACATTCGGATTGCGCCGCATAGATAGCCGATCGCGAGCGCAACGCCCATGATTGGTAGAAGCGGAACCGCCACGGCGTGGAGGGTGACAAAGTCCTCGAACGTCGGCGCAGAAATCGGCTGCCCTCCCGTCACGGTGACCTCGTTGACGCTGGTTCGATGCCGAGCGATCGTTCGTGACGGCGGCCGAGCTCGGCGCCATCGTGTCGGCCAACCCGTACGCGGACGAGCGAGCCCGGCGTATTCAACATGGATGAGCCCCGAGGCAGGTCGGGCGCGGACCCACAGCCGACGACGCGGAACGAGAAGGCCCGCGAAGAGACCTATCGTGGCTGCGATCGCGAATCCCAATACCCACCAGCTGCTGGGGTCGTGTTGGATCTGAAGGGACGCGAATCGCTTGACAGGCTCGGCGTCGTCTGCGACATCCCAAGTGACCGTGCCCCACCCCTCGGGAAGGTTCACAGTGTCACCGGGAGCCAGTTGGAGCGACGGGGTTCCAGTCTTGCCCCCCGTCTTCTGCTTCAGTCCTTCGACGTCGAGAGCGTAGACGGATCGAGGCGTGCCCTGGTCGATTCCCAGATCGCCGCTGAACACGTTGAGCGTGATGATGGGGTTCACAAGATCTGGATAGACGGAGGTGAACGCCCCTGAGGGCAGTACCCCTTGCGTTGGATAGAGGAAGCCGACAAGACCAAGCTGCTGCGGGAGTCCATCAGGGACTTTGATGATGCCGAGCGAGGTCATGTTTCCGTCCTGCGGAAGGAATGGCTGCGACTCGGAGTAGACAACGTCACCTTTGGCGTTGCGCACAGTGAGTGTGGGCGCGTATCCGTTTCCGAGCAGGAATATCCGATCTCCAGAGATAGTGAGCGGGTGGTTCACTCGGATGTTTTCCGCTCGCGCAGTATTCGTGGCCGCGTCGCGGACGGACACGGCTGCGGTGAAACCGCCGGCCTGGCCAGCTCCAGGTGAACCGGGCAACTGGTAGGTGACACGGAACTCGTCGAGGCGGAGCGAGTAGGCGGACAAGCGGCTGCCGTCAACGAATCGCCCGGGGTTGAACGACGAGTAGTCGCTGAGGGAGTTGACGAACGTCGTGCCCTCGACCACAACCCGTTGACCGGTATAGGCGAAGGATCCACCGATCGCGATCGAGACGAGCACACCGACCAGTGCGATGTGGAACGCAAGATTGCCTGTCTCGCGAAGGTAGCCCCGCTCCGCGGAGACAGACAACGCTCCTTCATCGTCGTAGCGTTCGACCCGATACCCGGCACGTCGTAGCTGGAGCTCCGCGATCTCGATCAGTCTGGTGACCGCATTCGGGTCGTCGACCTCTCTCGGCATCAGCGTTTCGCAGTGCACCGGGAGACGGGACAGTCTCATGGGTGTGCGGGGCGGCCGGGCGCGGAGCGCCTTGAGATGGTGCCTGGCGCGAGGGATAACACAGCCAATCAGCGATGTGAATAGGAGGAGATAGATCGCGGAGTACCACGGCGAGGAGTACACGTCGAACAGCCCGAGCGCGTCCACGACTGGGAAGCTGGACGAATTCTCCCGCTTCCACTGAACGACACCGTTCGGATCAGCTGTTCTCTGCGGGAAAAGGGATCCAGGGACCGCAGCCACTGCGAGCATCAGCAACAGCACCAGGGCAGTGCGCATACTCGTCAACTGTGTCCACGCCCACCTCGCCAAACCGGAGATGCGAGTCGGTGGAGACGACGCGCTGGGGTGTCCCTCGGTGTGGTCCGGGGGGCGAAAGGGCTCTCCAGACTCGCGTGTGCTCGAGTGTTCAGAGAGGAAGCGGGACATTGATCACCACCTGCTGCATCGAAGACATCAATCTGGACCACAAACCCGTGACCATACAGACGCCGAGCAGAATGAGCAGCGCACCACCCACGATGTTGATGACGCGGACATGTCGTCGAAGGAACGTCGTCGAGCGCATCGCCCAGTTCCACCCGACTGCGAGAGCCACGAAGGGAATGCCGAGCCCCATCGAGTAGGCGAGACCGAGCATGCCAGCGCGTACCGGGTCGCCGAGGTTCCAGGAGATCGAGACGATCGCCGCAAGCGTCGGTCCTATGCACGGGGTCCATCCGATGCCGAGGGCCATTCCTAGCAATGGCGCGCCGATCAGCCCAGCTCGCTTCGAAATGGGAAGTCGAATAGTTCGTTGCCCTAGACCGAGGAAGCCTACGAAGATCAAGCCGAGCGCGATCGTGCCGAAGCCAAGCACCTTCGCAATCAGGTCCGCGTAGCGCAGGAGTAGGAATCCCAACGCCCCGCCCAGGATCGTCACCGCCACGAAGACGACTGTGAATCCAGCCACGAACAGGGCCGTGCCTAGCACCAATCGACGACGAGGCGGTTTGCCCGCTGGTGAGTCGCCGACGGCCACGGTGCTCGCCCCTCCGAGGTAGCCCAGGTAACCGGGCACCAACGGAAGAACACAGGGTGAGGCGAAGGACAACGCCCCCGCAAGCACCGCCAATGGGCCGGCGATCCACAACGTTCCTTCGACGATCACGGTTCCGGGGCTCACGGTGCCGGCTCACTGAGAGTGTCGTCGATCAGAGTCGCCAAGATCGACGTGCTCGTTAGTTGCCCGATGATGCGGGCAGCTACTCGGCCTCGGCGGTCGAGGACGAGGGTCGTCGGCGTCGCTTGGATCGGCGTGACTTTCGCGAAGGCAAGTTTGACCGTCCCGTTGTTGACATCGATCACGCTCGGATAGGTGACCTTGTTGTCGCGCGCGAAGGATCGTGCCGTTGGTGCCTGGTCATAGGTATTGACCCCAAGGAAGGAGACGTCCGCGTCGCGATACTTCTGCCATGCGGCCTCGAGCAGCGGTGCTTCTGCGATGCAGGGACCACATGCCGCGTACCAGAAATTGACGACCAGCACCCGTCCTCGATACTGCGCGGCCGTCACGGTCTTGCCGGTCTCGGTGACTCCCTCGAACGCAACCGGTTCAGCACGATCTCGCGGAGCGATCTCCACGACGCGAAAATCGCCTGCCACGTACCCCTTCTCGTTCCCACTCCGGTATTGCTGTGCCAGGGAATCATTGCTGGTACACCCCGTGAGGAGAGACGCCGATATAAGGACGACAATGCCGACCATCGCCGGCCGACGAGGGCGAAAGGCGATGGCGAGCGGACTCCGCCGAACAGGAAGGCCAGTCGGTCCTCTGCCTGCGAGGGATGCGGGAGGGGGCACGGCCGAAGAAGTGATGGGCATCGTGATGCTCCAAGAAGGGTTTGACACACAGAAAGGCGCCGGGTCTCAGCCCGGTCGAACGCGCAGTCGAGAGCGTGCGCTCGATCTCAGGTTCGGGAGAGTCCCAGCTGTGTCAAAGTGAAGCCGCTACGGCGCAAAGAATTGACCGCGAAGAAAAGGGTGCGAGGCAGCGTGGGGACTTCCACGGTGAGAACCTCAGTCCGACTCGTCAAGAGTTTGCGAGCCGCGATCAACATCGTCAGGCCGCACAGGACGCCGAAGACACACAACGCGCCTCCGAGGGCGCCGGATGCGGGAGGGGATTCGTGGAGTGCCGCGCCGGATTCCGCGTCGGCCGTCTCCGTTTGAATCGTCGCTGGCGCGGACGCGGGGAAGAGAATCGATGCCTGGGCAGACTCGTTCTGATCCGCGTGCGCGAGAAGTCCCACACCGACCAGCAACAACACCGCGAGGACCGCACTGATAATGAGCCGCGTTATCAGCAGCTGCTCATTCAGTGTCGTACCCGGCGGAGTTTGGACTGAGAACGGCATCACGTCCAAGATACAGGTAACACCTCTGCGCGTGGTTGTGCGCCCTTCCATCCCGCCTGAGTCGAGCCGGGCGGTTCGGCTCGTCGCCGACGTTCTCCGGAAGACAACAGGGCGTGCTCACCCGGGTGAAGAATCGTGCGGGCGTGGTTCCCGCACGCGGTGTCCGTCGAAGGGGGTCGCTCGTCGTGTGGGTCTTTTCCAGCATCCCCAGCCCGCCCGTGTCATGGGCGTCGTTCTCCATCGGACCACTCACGATCCATGCCTACGCTCTCTGCATCCTTGCGGGAATCTTCGCCGCGGTCTGGATCACCTCGCGAAGGTTGCGGCGGCGGGGAGTTGCCCCGGCAATCGTGCTTGATGTGGCGTTATGGGCGGTGCCGATCGGTATCGTCTGTGCGCGGTTTTACCACGTCTTCACGCACGTAGATGACTACTTCTACCGTGGCGCGAACCTGTGGACGTGTTCGCGATCTGGGACGGTGGCAACGCCCTGTATGGCTCGCTTATCGGAGGTGCGCTCGGTGTATACATCGGCTGCCGTCGCGCGGGAGTGAGATTCTGGACGTTCGCGGATGCTCTTGCGCCGGCACTGCTGATCGCTCAGTCGCTCGGGCGGGTCGGAAACTACTTCAACCACGAGCTGTTCGGCCCGCCCACCACACTGCCGTGGGGACTGCAGATTGAGAGCACAAACGCGAAGTTCCCCCCAGGTCTACCCGCGGGAACACTGTTCCACCCCCTCTTCCTGTACGAGATTCTGTGGAATCTCATCGGCTTTGGCGTGATCCTTCTTCTCGAACGCCGCCTCCAATTGCAATGGGGCCGTGTGCTCGCTCTCTACCTGATCTGGTACGGGACTGGCCGTAGCTGGCTCGAATCGATCCGCATCGATCCAACGAGCGACGGATGGCTGGGCATACCTGCGAACGTATGGGCGTCTTTCGCGACGGTCCTTATCGGAATCACCCTCTTCGTCGTCCAGACGGAGCGTCATCCCGGGCTCGAACCTTCACCTTTTGCGCAAGGGCATCACCACAGCTTCGAGGAAGCCCCGCAGTCGCAACGCTCGCTCGCGTCAACCCGCTGAGCACATGGTGTGGCCGCGAACGAGGACCCCCTTCAGGGGCGCGAACGCGGCTTAGCGAGGATCGCAGGCAGCTGCATCGTGAGACTCGCCGGCGCGAAACAAGCTGACTGCGTGGAGCGTCGACCCTGTGCCGAAGCCGACTCCCAGTAGAAAGGGTTCAGGGAGCTCCGCAGACGGAACTCCCTGGCCTTAGTTGGGCGTCATGGACGCTGAGCCCACGATAGCTATTCAAGGTCGATTGCGCGAGGAGGCTAGTCGATGCAATTGGACGATGTCCTGCCCGAGCGATTGCTTGAGCAGGTTGAGCCGTGGACAAGCTGGAGTAGGCGGGCCTGGGAGCCCGGCACAGTTCTCGCGCTTCGTGAACTGGACGAAGCAGTCTCGTGGCTGGATGCGGGTGTTCTGTCCTCGGGTTCCGTCGATTGGTACCGTAGCGCTCTTCGGCAGCGGATCGGCACTGATCCGGGCCTGCGCTCGGGATCGGTCAAGCAGCAAATCGACGAGATCCTTCGCATTCCGATCAGCGCGGGCTCGCAAGCGCACCGTCGATTCGGCCGTCTTATAGATTTCGTGGATCGCGACTACATGTCCGCCTGGCGTGATGCCATCTCAACCGCCCCGCAGTCGATCGAACTCGAGCGCGCCAGTCGACTCCTCTCGGGGTTCGTGATCGATCATGGTCACCACCCCGAGTGGCTCGTCAAGGAGATCCGATCCTTGGCTCAGTCAACCCCAACGGCGCTGAACTTGCTGGAAGAGCTCGCCGGACTATGTCAGCGGAAGCCAAGTGTGTTCGATGGTCTCGTCGTCGTCACACACGCTCCCGAACTCGAATCTCTAATGCAACGACCGAATTGGGTTGAGCCTGCGCGTACTCGGGACTTCGTTGAGGCGAACGGACACAGCTTGGAGGGGGTGAACTATGCCGGTGCACTCTGGTTTAAGGTGAAGGCTCTCGACCCAATCTCTGCTGCCAGGGAGGTCGAGGCGGAACTCACCCGATTGGTCACGCGGACGCGGTTTCGGCGAGGCCGCGGCGTTCTTGAATATCTGCCGACGTTCTATGGCAGGCGCGAGAAGGTCTCGCTCAATACGGGCCGAAAGGGCGTGGAGCTTCTCACTCTCGCAAAGCGGGCGTACGCGCCAACGAGCGCCGACGAAGTGGAAGCTCGTCTTGACGACGCGCTCCAACTCGCGGCTCCCCTACTCGGTGACCCGGATACCGTAGCTGTGGCAGGAGGCTGGGCGGCGATTGAATCTCTTCTCATCACGGGGGCCGACGCCAGCGATCGGACCATTGGTCGTGCCGCCGCCGCGGACCGCGCGGCGAGCGTGATCACCGCTAGTTGGCCGCGATCGGAGCTCACGCGGCTCGCCTACCGCCTCGCCGGCCGACCTAGTACGTTGCCGCCCCGACTAGCAAGTGCGTTGGCGAATCCGGACGATGGTGGTCGCATCGCGGGAGTGGTACTCGACTGGCTATCTAGTGGCGAAACGCTCCGCATGACTAACGCTCGCGATGTCGCAGCGGTCGCGCGTATCGAGGCGCTTCTCGCCAATCCTCGACCCGTATTGGGCCGCGTTCGGAACTACATCACGGGGTCTCTGCGTCGTCTCTATAGACAGCGCAACCTCGTGCTTCACGGCGGCGCCGTGCGCCCAGTCGCATTGAACGCGGCACTACGCACCGCAGCTCCACTGGTTGCCGTGGCGATCGATCGACTGACCTTCGCCTACGTTCAGGGCGGACGCGTCCCGCTGGATGCGGTCGCGAATGCCGAGGTTGCGATTAGATCCGCTGGTGACCCAAACGCCTGGGGACTCGCCGACCTGGCCGGATCGCACCAGGCGCGATGAGAACAGTCGGATGACATCAGGCCGCGTGATTCCTCAGTCGGGACCGCGGGTCGAGTAAATCGTCGACTATCCGGTGGGCTTGTCTTCGTGGGTGATGCCGGCGTGCTCCTTACCGCGCTCGAAGTTGAGCAGCCGCAGCGCGTTCGCGACGACGAGCAGGGTGGAGCCTTCGTGGATGACAACGACCGCACCAATGTTCAGACCGAGGAAGGTGGCTGTTATCAGGAACGCCACGATTGCGAGGCTAGCGATCAGGTTCTGCCGGATGATCCGGCTGGTGGCGCGACTGAGTCGCACCGCGAACGGCACCCGGCCAAGGTCGTCGCTCATCAGAGCGATGTCGCAGGTCTCCAATGCGACGGTCGATCCGGCGGCACCCATAGCGATACCCACGTCTGCGCGGGCCATCGCGGGGGCGTCGTTGACGCCGTCGCCGACCATCGCGATCGGTCGATGAACTTCCGCGAGCCGAGTGATCTGCGTGACCTTGTCCTCGGGCAGAAGTTCACCGATCGCGGTGTCGACGCCCACCTCCCGTCCGACTGCGTCAGCGACGCGTTGGTTGTCGCCGGAGATCATGACGAGCTGACCCACACCTGAATCCCGAAGGGCGCGTAGCACCTGAGCTGACTCGGCGCGAGAGGCGTCCATTACTCCAACGATTCCCAAGAACCGCCCGGCCCGCCGGACGATCATCAATGTCTGTCCGGAATTGCGTGCTTGCTCGTAGGCGGTGGCAACGGTGCCTGGCAGGGTCAACTGCTGCTCATCAAACATGCGGAGGTTGCCGACCTCGACCCGCTCACCGTCGATCGACGCGGTGACGCCGCGGCCGACGATCGCGTTCAGATCTGATGCGCTCAGCCTGCCCGGCGCAGGGACGCGGGGGGAGAGGTCGCGGACGATCGCGGCGGCGAGGGGATGATCGCTGAGCGATTCGACGGCCACAAGTGTGGCGACCAGGTCGGCGTCGGAGCCGTCATCGGCGGCCCGGACCGAGGTCACGCGCGGCGCACCCCACGTGAGGGTGCCGGTCTTGTCGAACGCCATCGCTTTGACCTGACCAAGCGTCTCCAGCGGAGCGCCACCCTTGACCACTACACCCGCCCGCGCAGCGCGCGCCACTCCCGCCAGCACGGCCGCGGGAGTCGCGATCGCCAACGCGCAGGGGCTTGCCGCGACAAGCACGGTCATGGAGAGGTAGAACGCATCCGGAAATGGCTGCGCGAACGCGAACCAGGAGATCCCGAGCGTGGCCGCGACCCCCAGGATCACGGCGGGCACATACCAGCGCTGGAACCGGTCGATGAACTGCTGTGTCGGAGACGTGGCCTGATCGGCGTTGCGGACCAGTTCCACGACCTTGTTGAGGGTGGAGTCAGAGGCAGTCGCGGTCACCGAGATCTCGAGCACGCCTGATCCGTTAACGGTGCCCGCGAAGACACGGCTCCCTGCGGGAACGGCGTCCACGGCACGAGCCGCCCGTTCCGGATCGGACACCGGCTCCTTCTCCACTGGGATCGACTCACCCGTGACCGCCGACTGATCCACGGCGGACACTCCGGACAGCACGAACCCATCCGACGGGATCCGTGAGTTCGGTCGTAGAACAACACGGTCGCCCACGAGGATCTGCTCCACCGGCACCTCTACGGGCTCAGCATCACCTCGGCGCACCAGGGCGCTGCGCGGGGCAAGCTCGGCCAGAGACTCGATAGATTTGCTGGCGCGGCCGAGCGCGTACTCTTCCAATGCATGACCGAGGCTGAATAGGAACAGCAGCACCGCACCCTCCGCCCACCGCCCGATCAGAGCGGCGCCGACCGCGGCGACGAGCATGAGGAAGTCGACCTCGAACTTCCCCCGCAGCGTCGATGCGACCGCCGAACGGATGGTGAAGAACCCGCCAAAGAAGTACGTGGCGAGAAAGAACGCCAGCGGCACGCCCACCATTGGCATCTGCAACACGAAGTCCGTGATCATCCCGCCGGCGTAAGTGACTCCAGCCGCGATTGCGAACCACAACTCCCAGCGTGGAGAACCATGCGCATGGTCGTGCGAGTTCTCGGTAGGCGTGATGGTTGTCGGAGAGCTATCCATGTCGGATACGATACATCACAATATAATGATATAAAGTAACTGTGAATGATTATCGTCCTCGAAGGGCACAATGGTGAGTGTGACTGCTGCTCGCGCTACTCAATTTGCAGGTCCCATATCTGTGGCCAACGCCGAACGGCTCGCTGAGATCATGCAGGCGCTCGCTTCTCCCGTGCGCCTGCGCATCCTGAGCGCGCTGAGGATCCAACCGAGCACCGTGACAGAGCTCGGCGAAATGTTGCAGGTTGGGCAGACGACCCTGTCGAATCATCTGCGTCTACTGCGGCATCTCAGTCTTGTCAGCGGCAGCCGCGACGGTAGGCACATCCACTACTCACTCTTTGACGACCATGTCACCGAACTGCTCGACGAGGCCATCGGTCACCTCGAACACCTGCCCTGAGGGGAATGAGCCCGACCAGCCCACGGGTGCCCGAGGCTCAGCAGATGGTTTGAGCACAGCCTCATCGCTCACCGGCGGCAGCACCACGAAGGCCGCCGATTCCTGAAACCGCCTTATCCGTCATCTCCCGGGAGATTGGCTCATGCCCGCAGATCACGACCACGGCCAAACCGTTCACGCCACGAACCGGAAGCGGCTCACAATCGCGCTGTCGATCACCGCGACGATTCTTGTCGCCGAAGTGATCGGAGCGATCGCAACCAACAGCCTCGCACTGCTGGTCGATGCCGCGCACATGCTTACCGACGCGGCAGGCCTTGCGACCGCACTGATCGCAGCCCACCTTGCTACCCGTCCGACATCCGCGAGGCGGACGTGGGGGTTCGCGCGTGCCGAAGTGCTCGCCGCGACGGGGCAGGCGGCGGTGCTACTGGGAGTGGGTCTCTTCGTCCTTATCGAGGGCATACAACGACTGTTCGAGCCGCCGGAGATCGCCTCCACGGGACTGCTCGTGTTCGGGATCATCGGCCTGGTCGGGAACATCGCATCCATTACGGTTCTTGCCGCAGGCCGGAAATCGAACTTCAACTTGCGTGCGGCGTTCCTTGAAGTTGTCAACGATGCACTCGGATCCCTGGCAGTGATCGCCGCGGCGATCACGATCGCTGTGACCGGATGGGCCGGCGCGGACGCGGTCGCCGGCTTGCTCATCGGGGTGCTCATCATGCCGCGAGCCTTCAAGCTGCTCCGCGAAACTCTCAACGTACTCCTCGAATCCACGCCTGCCGGCCTTGACCTCGACGACGTGCGCGCCCACATTCTCGCCCTGGATAGGGTTGTCGCCGTTCACGACCTACACGCCTCCCAGATCTCCTCCGGCCTGCCCGTGCTGACCGCTCACGTCACCATCGAATCGCGCTGCTTCACCGATGGGACTGCACCGGCCATACTCGATGCGCTCCAGAAGTGCGTTGCCGATCATTTCGCGGTCAGCATCGAACACTCCACATTCCAGCTCGAACCCGTCGACCATCAAGAGCACGAGCACGTCCCGCACGCGTGAGGAATGCGCCGATGAGTATAAGTCCGTTCGAAAACACTCACCTGGTCGCGGCGAGCAATCGAGGCGGAGCGAGGATGCGTCCGCGCTCGCCGGCGTGATCTTCCTCGCCACCGGCGAGCATATGCTGGCTCGACACGAGTCCTCTCGGTCGCGGTCCTCATCGCGATTCGCCGCCGCGCAGCTTGCCCGCAAGCGATCGCATGGCTACGCGGTGGGAAGTCGACTTCGGCGACGACTGAATCGCGGAGTGCTGGTAGCGTATCTGCGTATGAGTGCAGATAAGCAGGGATGTGGTGCGTCGCCGGAGAGCCAGTACGTCGAGCTCGCGGTGGAGGTGTTCGGCATGCTCGCCGATGCCACGCGAGTGCGCATCGTCCTCGCCCTCGGGGAGTCCGGCGAGCTCTCCGTGAACCATCTCGCGGATATCGTCGACAAGTCGCCTGCGGCCGTGTCGCAGCACCTCGCGAAGCTCCGGTTGGCGCGAATCGTCGCCACGCGTCAGGACGGGCAGCGGGTGTTCTACCGGCTGGAGAACGAGCATGCGTCGCGTCTTGTCGCCGACGCGATCTTCCAGGCCGAGCATTCCCTCGGTGGCACACCGCGCCACCACCACCAGGATCGGGCCGGTCAGTGACCGCCACCCACGGCCACGCGCCCCACGAGCACGGCAACTCGCACCACGAGCACGACCACGGTTCGCACGACCACGAGCACGCGCACCACGACAGTACGGGTGAGCACGAACACCACGACCACGAGCACGGTGCTCACGGCCACAGCCATCCCACGGGCTTGAAAGGCTTCTTCTACGGCTTGTTCGTCCCGCACTCCCACGACGCGGCTGATTCCATGGACGATGCGCTCGAGGCGAGCACGGCGGGCATTCGCGCGCTGAAGATCAGTCTGGTCATCCTGCTCGTGACGACCGTGCTGCAGGCGGTCGTGGTTGCTACGAGTGGCTCCGTGGCGTTGCTCGCCGACACGGTCCACAACTTCTCCGACGCGCTGACCGCGATCCCGCTCTGGGTGGCCTTCGTCTTGGGGCGCCGCGCCGCCACACGCCGCTACACGTACGGACTGGGCCGCGCCGAGGACCTTGCGGGGCTGTTCATCGTGTTCGTCGTGCTGCTGTCTGCGGTCGTCGCCGCATGGCAGTCCATCGAACGCATCGTCCACCCCCAGCCGCTGGAGAACATCGAGTGGGTGATCGCCGCGGGGGTGATCGGCTTCCTCGGCAACGAGGCCGTCGCGATCTACCGCATCCGCGTCGGCCGACGGATCGGCTCCGCCGCGCTCGTCGCCGACGGAGTCCACGCTCGTACCGACGGGTTCACGTCGCTCGCCGTCGTCATCGGCGGCCTCGGCGTTCTCGCCGGCTTCCCACTCGCGGATCCGATCGTCGGCATCGTGATCTCGGTCGCGATCTTCGTCCTCCTCATCGGCACCGTCCGCAGCATCGGTCGCCGGCTCATGGACGGCATCGAACCCGAACTCGTCGACCGGGTTGAGCACGCCCTCGAGCACGTCGACGGCATCGACTCGATCGACAGGATCCGCCTGCGCTGGGTCGGACACCGCCTCGAAGGCGACGCGTCGGTGCAGCTGGCCCGTAGCGCGTTAGCAAGCACGGCTGAAGATGCCGAGCGAACCGTGCGCGATCACCTGCCCAATCTCGATGAGTTTCTGATCCGCGCGAAGAACGCGCAAGTGTGACGCCGCCAGCTCAGCGAGCCTCTCGCGGTGAGGGTCGTGATTCGCGAGAGGTGTCTCTTGCGGACGTGTAGATCTCTTCACACGAGAGACATCCATACGACGTGACCCTCACCCCGACGTGTGTACTGAGTGTGTACCGGCGCCGCGGAGAATGCCGTGTCGGATGTGGATATCGCCTGCCCCATGTGCGCGAATTCGGCCCTGATGGGCATTCGGCGACCCTGCTAAGGTGGAGACCCCTCACGGGGTCCGAGGGTTCAAATCCCTCCGTCTCCGCAGTTTTATGCCCGGTCAGACCCTGTTTTTAGTTAGGCGCAGCTCCTGCCTACCTAACTAGTTTGATGCGCGCTTCGTCCCAAGTGTTCCCCCGGGTGTCCCTGTGTTCAGGTCCAAGACTGCGCAATGTGGTTACTCGGAGGACGGAGCCATGAGCAGATCTCCAACTTGGCGACTGATCGTGCGAGCGTGCTTCCACCCTCGTAGGGTGGCGCACCCCGGCACCTCGCCCCAATCGCTGTCGGCATTTCGAGTGCTACGAAATGTAGGCGGGCGGAGCCACGATGACAGCTGACATCGCTTCGAAGCAACCGCATCGGCCGAGTTCTGGCGGTACTCGAAAGCAGCTGCCTCAGTTCACATCGCGGGTTCATGGGGTCGGCTCAGGCCGGATGAATCAGCTATGTGCTGTCGGTGCGGCGCGCAGACTTACGGTTAGCCTTCGAGCATGGCCACAGACCTCACTTGGCAGTTGGTGTCACTGCGCGATATCGAACGGAGTGCCTTGGTTCGGGCCACGGTCATGTCGGCGAAAGCCCTTGATGAATTGGTGCTCTCTGACGCACTCGAGAACCCGAACGCCAGCTCGCGGGCCGCGAAAATGCGCGATACAACGGTCAACCGCCGAACCTCCCAGGGTGATACGCACCTAGACAACGCGAACAGCATGATATCGAGCTCGTGCCTCGCCGCTGCGGACCATATGCGAGCCTTCGCGGTTAGCCTGCGCAGCAAGCGGACAACGGTGGCGAACTGGACAATCGCGCGCGGAACGATTGAAGCCCTGAGTCGCGCGAATTACGTACTACTGGCAGAAGACTCTGCCGCGCTGCTCGCGCGATACGTGGCTCTGGCTCATCTGGAGTTCGCTTTCGCCGGTCACAGCACCTACGTCGTGCGAGATGCCGGCGTGATCGATCCGAAGGAGTACCTAGTGCATCTCGATGAGATGCTTGTGGAGCTCGGCATTGCACGAATCAAACCACCGCGCATCACTGAGATGGCTAGCGACCTACTGGAGTCAACCGCACCGGGCAGCGGCGGGCGAGGCCGATACTCTCAACTCTCCGCGGCCGCACATGGGCAGTCGCCGGCGCTGGGCATGTTTCGCGCGGCCGACAAAGGACAGCTGATGCTGCCTCGAAATCTCGCGCTGGAGGTCGTACACATGCAGATCGGGTGCGCTCTCGCCGTGGGCGACCGGATCCTGCGGCATTTCGGAGTCGATGGCGAGGGTCGCGTGAAGTGGAGCGCGGCGCGAAGAGCGAGCCTTGAACAGCTCGGAATCGGGCCGTAGTCACCACCACTGCGGGGATGGCGCCTATAGGGGTAGCTCGGGGTCTGATTCGTGAGTGCCAGAACTAGATCGTTTGCATGCCTCGAATATGAGAGCCCTCGACTCATCGCGGGATGAGGCCGGAAAACTCGCTAGGCCCGGGGTAGCTTGAAAGCTACTTGAAAGCGGCGAACGGCTCGAGAGGCGCGAAAACACGCGGGATACCGCCCCATTGCGTCGCCACTCAAAAGCTACTCTGAACCTATGAGTTCGAAGGATGTCGACCGCGCGTTGGCATCCCCAATGGCCGAGGTCGGGTCGAGGCTTCTCGCGATCGCGGAGGGACAGTGGTTCGACCGGAAGTCTGTGCGCGCTGAGGCAAAGAGCCTCGCGCCCGTGCTTGTCGCTCTCGCCAACGCTGACGGAGGAGTGATCGTCGTCGGCCTGCACAATGGTGTCGTCGAGGGCATCAAAGACCATGCCCATCGCATCAATGACTTCCGCCAGGCAGCCATCGATCACACAGTCCCGCCAGTCCGATGCTCTGTCGACCAGGTCGGCTGCATCAACTCGCGTGGGGAGGCCGACACACTGATCGTTATTCGCGTCGACCCTGGTGAGGTCGTTCACGAGACGAAGTCCGGTGACTGCTACTTGCGTGTCGGCGATGAGTCTCGCCGGTTGACTCACGAGATGCGGCAGGAACTCGCGTTCGATCGCGGTCAAGGTCAGTTCGATGGCCACCCCGCTGACGGTGCACGCGTGGATGATCTCGACGAACGCCTGCTCCGACACTTTCGCGATGCAACTCGGGCAACCGGAACCTTTACCCAGTTGCTCCAAGCGCGGAGTCTCTTGACCCGGCAGGGAATTGTGACAAACGCCGGTTACCTGCTATTCGCGCCTCATCCAGGTGAGTTGTTCCCGCAGGCGCACATTCGTGTGATCCGCTATCTGTCAAGCCAGCGCGGCAGCGGTTCGCGCCTGACCGTCGACGCTGAAAATGACGTGCGCATCGAAGGGCCGATACCGAGGCAGATCGAAGAAGCCGCCAAGACAATCGAGCAACTAGTCCCTAAACGGAGGGCGTTGCGGTCGTCTGGGCTTTTTGAAGATGAGCCGATCGTGCCTCGCGACGCATGGCTTGAAGGCGTGGTGAACGCTGTCATTCACCGGTCCTACAGCCTCGGAGGCGATCACATCCGAGTGGAGATATTCCCGGATCGAATAGAAATCGAGAGCCCCGGTCGTTTCCCGGGGCTCGCTGACCCTCGTCGGCCACTTGAGATCGGGCGATTCGCGAGGAACCCACGGATTGCACGAGTCTGTGCTGACCTGCGCATCGGCCAGGAGCTGGGTGAGGGTATTCGCCGAATCTTCGACGAGATGAGACGCGTGGGTCTAACCGACCCCGTCTACCGTCAAACGCAGTCCTCAGTCCGCCTGACCTTGGCGGCGATCTCTCGTCTCGATCCCGCGCTTGCCGCCAGACTTCCCGCCCGGAGCCAAGAAGTACTGGACCTCCTCCGTGCCACTGCCGGAGAACTCGGAACGGGCGAGATTGCGGAGGCGCTCGGGATGAGTCGACCGACGGCAATGAATCGTTTGAAGGCTCTGCAAGAAGAGGGGCTCGTCTTGTGGGTCGGAAAGTCGTCCCGGGATCCTCGGGCGGTCTGGCGGCTTGAGTAGAGGACTAGCGGTTCTTGCTCGGCGTAGATCGATGGACGCGGACGCGAGGCATGGTATCCGTGTGTGTCCCTCCCCGTGTAGGTTGTCGGCGTGAACCTTCCAGAGTCCCTGCCGCAGGTGCTCATCTACATTGCAATGCTGGTTCCGGGATTCAGTTATGTCACCGTGCGCACGTGGTACGTCGGGTGGCGATCACCGGACTACGGCGCTGGATCGCGCATCTTGGAGACCATTTACGTCAGCGCAATCTTCGCGATTGTCTATGTGAGCCTTGGTCTCCTCGGGTTCGGCTTGGCAAGCGGCGTCACAGGAATGAACGACCTCGGCTCGTTCGCCACTTGGATCGACCACGGATGGGAGTCCACGCCGGCGTGGTGGATCGGGCTGGTGGCGCTCGTCCTGCTCGTGCTGATCCCTGGCGGCACCTCGGCGCTGATGAACTGGCGAACGAAAGTTGTGTCGGTCGAGGAAGATGGCTCGCTAACGACGACCAAGAAGCCGGTCAATCGAAACCAGGCAACACCTCGCGCGTGGGACCACGCCGCGTATGGTGCCGCCAGCCCGCGATGGGTCCGGATCAAGACATCGACCGATGTCTACGTTGGCGGTTGGCTCGATGGTGCGGGTTACATCAGCACTTACCCCTACGATCGAGACATCTTCATTTCCCATCAGTGGAGGATGAGCAAACGAGGCGACTTTCTGGAACCGATCGAGAACTCGCTCGGCGTGTGGGTGCCCATAACGGATGCGTGCCACGTCGAGTGGATAGACGAGAAGCCGGCCGCCGAGACGGGCTAGTGGGAGGGTTCGTGTCACACGATAAAGAACAGTCTGACCACCTTGAGCACGGGAGCTCACCGCGGTGGATACAGGAAGGCGCGAAGCCGTCGCAAGTCGTCAAGCCTCCGACCGTGGGGCCCGCTGGTGGCGCCGGTGATTCGGGCGCTTCGTCGGAGTGAGACGATGACGGAGCGAAGCAGCGATGATCGCGGAGCCAAGCCCAAGGCTACGTCGGGCGGCAGTTTCGGCTCGCGGCCGACCATGATGAAGCCGGTCAAGCCGCCGACGCAAGGTCCGAAGGGCAGCGCCGGCGACTCCGGCGCATCGAAGAAGTAGGCAGGCGACGGACACCCAGTCGTGGTGGCAGGAACGCGCCACGGTTGCCTTGAGGCTCAACCTACAGCCGTGAGAGGGGCGATCCGCCGCTTCCCTCGAGGCGGGAGAGACGTCCCTTAGGAGTCACTCACTCTGGCCACCCACGGGTTGCGCTTAAGGGATCTCCTAAGGCGGCCCCACCCAGTCGGAGACTGCGCGTGGCCCTGGTCCCACAGCTGCGCTTCGAGTCTGCAACGTTGTGCATTTGCCGATTCCAGTTCCGCGGTCATGAGCCCGTACGCGCGACCCGCGAGCAAGAACTTCCACCGATGAGCGTCAGCGCTCGCGTGCCCGCTTTGGCGTTCTCGCCAGCAGGGAACGACCCAGACAACGGTCGGGGCTAGGAGCGATGCAGAGAGAAACACGGTCCACGCAGGGTTGGACGCGCCGTAGGCCAGCACTAGAGCGACTGCGATTCCCACGGAGACGATTCCTTGAACGAAGAGCAACCCCCGGGCAAGTGCTCTATCCGATGGTTCTGCTGACCCCAAGACACCTGCTACTCCGGGCACCGCACACATCGAGCCGACGAACGTGAATACCGCTGCCAAGATACACAAGGCGCCGGCCGACTTGATCGTCACGCCGAAGTCCCAATGGTCGGACACGAGTTCGGCGAGGGCGGCGAGCACAAACGACGCCAGGAAGCCTCCGATCACTCCATAGGTCCACAGGCCGCGTCGCGGAGCAACCGACTCTGCATGTCGACGGCTTGTGCTGCGTGCGAATGCGACTCGGGGCTCGATCTTCTCGATCCGATCGTGCAGATTGATGACCCGCTGGCGAACTCTGACAAGATCCAGTAGCGGCTCCGCCGAGCTCCTGGCGAACCGGCCGGCAGACATGCCGAGACCAGCGACAATCGGGGCGGCTACCACTACGGCCGCGAGTGCCTCGCCGCCTGGCGGCGCAGGTCTCTGGCTGACGAGGGGTTCGACCAGCCAGACAACGCACCACAGCGCCCAAGCGACATAGCCGGCGACGACGATGATCGACCATTGGCTCATGAAAATCCGCAGTTCGATCAGTCCCCTGATGCCGTCGGAATCATTGATCTGAGCTTCGTCACTGCCAGACGAATAGTCGGTCCGAAGGGTGAGTCGCGCGGGGATCGCCAACCACACGAGAAGCGTGGCAAAAACGGCTACGAGTAGGGGCACGAACCAGGAGACGTTGGCTACCGTCCAAGATCGACACAGAGTCTCGATCGTCCCCCAGTGAGCCCAGAATGCATTGCCTCCGGCATCGAGCGGTTCGCTGGACCGAGCCACAGCGAGGAGCGCAGTGATGATCAAAGTGATGATCACCATGATCATTGCGCACAGGGCGACCATCCTGTTCACGTCGCGCCAGGAGTGCATGTCGCCTTTGCTTCCCACGTAGTAGCCTCCCTGACTCTGTCACTCGCGGTGCTTCGACTTTGCGAAGCTGGGCACGTTCCTTCGTCGCACCACGGGCCGACGTTACGTATTCCATCCGACTCTGGCAGTCATCAGCGAGTTTCGATCAAATGAGCTGTTGCAGCCTCGCTCGGCACTAGCCGTGAGTCCGCGCTGCCACCATGATTCTCTAGTAGAGATCAGACCGATCGTGTGATGGGCGCTGACCCATCCGCTAACCTCAGGGCCGAGGATCTCTTGCTATCGAACCGCGAACTTCCATCGCTGATCTGGCTTTGAGGGGTCGCCATGGCCTGTTCTTGGTCCCAAGAGTTCGTCGCGCGATTGCCTCGGAACTCGTTCAGATATGGCAGACGCTGAGAAGCGGATCCATCCTCCTGGTGTTTGCTCTGTTCCTCGGATGGTCGGCGCTCCTGGTCGCGGCTGCCACCCGGATCGGCGTGTGGAACGTTGACCTTGCCAAGGACACAGTGTTCATAGTCGTGGGAGTGGGCTTTCCGCTTTTGTTCCGCTCGATCCAGGCAAAGTCCGGCACCGGTATAGCTCGCCGCATTCGACACGAGACTCTCTCGCTGTCCGCGCTTGCACTCTTCTACCTCAACCTCGAATCGCTTCCGCTCTGGGCTGAACTCGTCGTCCAACCGCTCATCGCGCTCGCGTCGATCTTCCTGGTGCTTGCCAGCGTCAGTCCAATCAAAAAGGACACACCACCCGACTGGCGGAAGAACGACGGATCCCGCTCTGACGCCTCTTCGGGTAGCCAGCCATGCAGATCAAGGAACCCCGATTGGTTCGCGTCGCAGGTGTCCCCCATGTGTCCCCGAGGATGTTGAGCCCACCGATTTCCACGATGCCGGAGGGTGATCAAGTGTCTGGAGTGCATAGGTCGACTCGCGGAGAAATCTGAGTTCAAGGGACATTTCCAAGGACTCTTGTCGAGCGGTGCCGCAATTGGGCGGGGCGCGATCCTGTGGTCGCTTTACCCTGCTAAGGTGGAGACCCCTCACGGGGTCCGAGGGTTCAAATCCCTCCG
>ERZ778027.2085-NODE-2085-length-27487-cov-5.732940_pt1 | contig 27487 bp, 30 predicted proteins | sample MGYA00375757_ERZ778027 | MGnify/ENA primary metagenome ERZ778027 (study PRJEB29350, sample SAMN05389817) | bioreactor metagenome | isolation source: Ammonium sulfate bioreactor | place: South Africa: University of Cape Town | collected 2014-02-18 ...
CGGCCGCGATGACGGTCTATCTCAAGTATCAGCGCTACGATGCGGACGTCGAAGGACTGTCCCCGACTGTCGGCAAGCTCGACAGCGCCGATTTCGTCAGCACCGGCGCGCTGATCAACTTCTGAGACTACTCAACCAATTGACGGTCGCGTCCGCGCGCCGCGACCAGATTTGGGCTTTGGCGTTTCGCAAGCTTCGTCGCGGGCAGGCGAAGTCTCGGCACAATTTGCGCGCAGAGCCCTTCCGCGAACTCGATTTCCTGCGTGCAACGTCCTCGCGAGCCCGGCCCCGAAACAGGCAGACACAAAAAGTTGTAGAAGCCCATTTCCAGCTTCACAATCGATACCGCTGTGCCGGACAAGGCCCGCTGAAACTTCATGTTGCGCCCAGCGGAAGGCATCTTCTTTTCGATGCGGCCGACTGTCAGGATTATATTCCAGCCAGTTGTTTTCATCTGACGTGGACGGCAAGAGAAGGGTCAGCACACTCAACAGAAAGGCCCGTTCTTACGGGCCTTTCCATCCTATGCGCGACGCCCGCGAAGATAATGTTCGATGAGGTCAGCGTACCGATTCATGCCCCGTTTTCGAAGTTCGCGAACCATCACAAACCACGGTGGTCTATTGGCGTAGTGATCGCCGGGGCCGGTGTACATGCCCCCGCCCGGACCAGTGTACAATCCGCCGCCCGGACCGGAATAAAGCCCTCCACCAGGCCCGGTATAAAGTCCGCCGCCAGGCCCGGTGTAGAAGCCGCCGCCAGGCCCCGTATAAAGTCCACCACCAGGGCCAGTGTACATGCCCCCGCCTGGTCCCGTGTACAATCCACCGCCCGGACCAGTGTAAGCGCCTCCACTAGGCCCTGAGTACAGCCCACCGCCGGGGCCAGTATATGCTCCACCGCCGGGGCCAGTATAAAGACTCCTAGGCCATGTCATTATGCGGCCTCCATCGTTGTGCGGAGGGCATTCTCGCTGGATATTTTCTGCCATGCCGATGCGCCGGTTAGCGCTACGACAAGAAGCCCATCGTTGCCGTCAATGAATCGCTGAAGATCGTTGCGCACTTCGGCGACGCTCGCGTTGACGTTCGCCACCCACACGGACTCAAGCACGCGAGATGCGGACCATTCGGCGAGCCGACTGTAGAGAGGTTGATAATTTCTACCGGGTATGCGCAGGTCGTAACTAATAAGTATCTTGGTCATGGTGGCTCCATTTGTGATGGAGCCCGGCGCTTGACGCTTACGGTCGAGTCAGCAAACTAGCGGTTGTGAATAGTGTCTGCGCCGGGCTGGTGACGAGACGCGAACAGGGGTTGGCGCGCTAACGCCAACCCCTTCAATTTCACGATTCGGCGCTAGACGTCGATCCCCCAATATGCCGTCTTTGTTCCCATTATGTCCGCGAACACATCGTGCGGGCCGGCGCGCTTTAAGATGCCCTAGATGCGTGGCGGGCATCTGCTCTTTTTCGCTCACTGAGCGCCGCACAAAGCCCGGTGCTTGGCCCCACTCCTAACTTCTGCAGCCGTAAGGGGTGTTTTGGCCTATGAAGAAAAACCTCATAGAAGCCGAAAAAACCGTTGATTTGTAAGGGTAAAATGGACGCCAGGACGGCAGCAGATGGGTAGTTGGTGGAGAGGGCTGGATTCGAACCAGCGTAGGCGAAGCCAACGGATTTACAGTCCGTCCCCTTTAGCCACTCGGGCACCTCTCCATGGCCTGTGGCGCGTGCCCAGTCCAAATGAAAGCGCCCCGCCGATCAAGGCAGGGCCTCCGCCCGCGTTATCTTCACGAGGGCCTTTCCTGTCAATCAGAAAAGCTGCAAGGTCTAACAGTTACGCCTTCGCAGCCTTCCGCCGGGACACGCGGCAGCCGCCCTGAATTCTCACGGCGACAGGCGCGTCCGGCTGGTTAAACCACACATTCGCGAGAAACACCCTGTCCAAGGACCATTTCAAAAAGCCGTGGCGCGACAAAAATCGCTTCTCGGCATCAGGCGGCCAACGCTACGGCAGACCCCTACGCGCAAAAACGCCGCACAGAGGCGGACCGGCAAGCTCATCCGGAGAGAACGCCGAAGGGCCGCTCGTACTCTTCGGCCTGCACGCCGTCGAAGCGGCGCTGAAGAACCCGAAGCGGCGCGTTCATCGCCTCATGCTGACGGAAAATGCAGAACGCCGGCTGATCGAGGCCGTCGGCCCCATAACCGCGAAAATCGACCGCGTGACCCCACGCGACTTGGACCGCCTTCTCGGTCCCGACACGGTGCATCAGGGCGTGGCGCTCGAAACCGAGCCGCTGCCGGAGCCGGATTGGGACGAGCTGGCGCGCGCCGCCGATGGCCGGCCTCTGATCGTGCTCGATCAGGTGACCGACCCTCATAACGTCGGCGCGATCCTGAGATCATCGGCAGTGTTCGGCGCGAGCGGTCTCGTGATGACGCATCGCCATAGCCCGCCGCTCAACGGCGTCCTGGCGAAATCCGCTTCCGGCGCACTGGAACTCATCCCCGTCGCGCTGGTCGCAAATCTTGCGCGTGCCTTGGAAGAACTGCGCGAGGCGGGCTTTGCGCTCGTCGGCTTGGACGGCGAGGCGGACACCGCAATCGAGGATCTCGACTGGTCGCGGCCGACGGCGCTCGTGATGGGCTCCGAAGGCAAGGGCCTCCGAGAGCTGACGCGCAAGACGTGCGATACCCTCGCGAGAATTTCGACGGACGGCCCTGTCGCGAGTCTCAACGTCTCGAATGCGGCCGCCATCGCGCTCTACGCAGCCATGCGCGCACGCCGGAAATGAAAAAGCCGGTGCGAAGAATCGCACCGGCTCATCGCATTCGTAATCGGCTGACGTGTCAGTCGCAGATCAGCGGGCGATCGCAGACATAGCTGCCGCCGCGGCAGATCGTGTCGCCGAATTCGTTCTCGAAACAGCGGCGCGGCGTGCGACGGCAGCGCTCCGGTCCACGGTAGCAGCGGTCGTCATAGCGCGAATAGTAGCGCGGTCCGCGTGCACTGTCCGCAATCGCGGCGCCGACGCCGAGACCGATAATGCCCGCCGCGATGCCGACGCCAACGTCACGCCCGCGAGCTTCAGCACTCGGCGCTGCCGCCAGTGCCATGCCGCCGGCAACCGCAAGCGCCATCAATCCATGTACAAATCGTTTCATCATTGGCCCTCCTGGTGCCGCGACGGCCGCGCATCATCCGCGATGCTCGGCTCTATGCCTGTGTGCGGCTCGAATCTCTCAGTATCGATGAGGTTCTAAAAAACATTGAAATACGGCGCGATCACGCGGAGCTTGCGGCCGCCCCGTGGCATAATTCCGTACGGCAGATGAACGGCTTACCAGTCGCCCCGGCGATGACCGCCATAATGGCGGCGATGCCATTCGACATGCCGGTAGTTGCGCTTGTTCGCACCCCATGCCCCGTAATACGGCGGCAGGTTACCGCGGAAGCGATTGACCCGGCGCGGCCCCCACTCGCCTGAGTTGTAGTAGGGATAGTATCCGCGCGGATCATAATAATAGTGGTAATAGTCGTCGAGGGCGTCCGCCCGGCCGGGGTCGAACTCGTGTTGTCTGAGGTCCGGCCGATGTAGCGCGTCAAAGGCTGACGCAGCCTGAGCGCCGGCAAATAGCGCCGCAGCGATCGCGGCCACGGCGAGCAGGGATTTCGTGGGCATGGCATACTCCCAGGAGGACATGGCGTAGCGGCGCGTACACAGCCCCAGCGCTTCAGAATCGTTTGCCCAAGATTAACTGAAGATCGCCTTAACGCCCATGACGGACGGCTCGGCCGTGCGCAATTTCCGGCCGCCGTAGCATTCCTGCCCGCCTTTTGGCACTCCGACGATCGGCCTCGCGATACAGCGCCGCTGTCGCGAACGAAAGAGGGAACCGGCTCCTGCTTATTGATCCCCCAGAAAGCGCGCCGCGGTTGACATCGAAACCCCGATGCGCGAGGTCTCGCCCGTCGCCTCGGACGGATGCCCGTGCACGGGTTGCGCCGGCTTAGCACAGTGGTAGTGCACCTGATTTGTAATCAGGGGGTCGTAGGTTCAAATCCTACAGCCGGCACCAATCATTTCTCCCAAACTCGGCAGTTCAATACTTCGATTGCCCACCGTCCGCGAAGCTCGCCCCCGAGCGGCGCCCAATCGCATCACTCCGGATTATCCGGCTCGACGAGTCGCGCGAGCTGAGCAAGCGACTGCTGCCAGCCGATGTAACATGCTTCGACCGGAATGACGGCCGGCACCCCAGACTGCTCGATGTTGACTTCGGTGCCGACCGAAACCGCCTTCAAGGCGATCGTCACGTGCAAGGTACCGGGCAGATTCGGATCGTCGAACCGATCCGTGTAGCGAAGGAGCTCATTGGGAACGAGTTCGAGATATTCTCCACCGAACGAATGCTCGTTCCCGGTTGTGAAGTTGGCGAACGACATTTTGAACGTGCCGCCGACGCGCGGCTCCAGGTGATGGACAGTGCACGTGAAGCCGTAGGGCGGCAGCCATTTGGCCATGGCCGCGGCATCGAGGAACGCCCGGTAGACTTTCTCGGGCTTGGCCGCGAAGACGCGATGCAGCCGGACGGTGTTCGTGGACGTCGACGCTGTTTTCTGTTTCTCAGACACAGGCATTCCTCCTTCGTTTCCAGCGCGCGAGCCGCAGCAGCGCTCCGCATCATGCCATGAAGACGCCCGGCATGCCGCCGATCCGACAACGGTCGCATACTTCTTGACGATTTCTATGGGGCAGCGGCCTCTGAAATGCCGCCTACCGCGTTTTTAGCATTAAAGACAGGACCGCTTGTCGGAGCTTCACGCCCCCAATCGTCCTCGAAACGCATAAAGGAGAAACCATGCTCTACACGCTGCTCTGCTACAATAAGGAAGACGTCGTGTGGTCCTGGAGCAAGGCCGAAGACGAGGCGGTGATGAGCCGCCTGAACGTCGTGCACGAAAAGCTCGTGCAGGAGGGCAAACTCGGCCCGGCGCTCCGGCTCTTGCCGACCACGACAGCCACGACGCTGCGTGCCCCGGACATGGTGATCGACGGCCCCTTCGCCGAGACGAAAGAGCAGCTTCTCGGGTTTTACGTCATCGACGTTCCCGATCTCGAAGCGGCGCTCGACGTCGCGCGTCAGCTTTCCGCAGCCAATCCGACGAGCGTTTACGAAATCCGTCCGATCGCGCTCTACGTGCCGGAATCTCGACCCAACGCTTCGAAAGATCGCGTCAAGGCCTACTGAGCGATGAGCCAAGTCATTCACGACCCCGACTGGATCAATAGCGCTCTGACGGCGGCGCGGCCGCAGGCTGTCAGCGCGCTGCTGCGCTATTTCCGCGATATGGATACGGCGGAAGAAGCGTATCAGGAGGCATGCCTTCGCGCGCTCAAGAACTGGCCGCGCAACGGACCGCCGCGCGATCCGGTCGCGTGGCTGATCCTCGTGGGACGCAACGCGGCGCTAGACGGCACGCGCAAGCGCAGTCGCGACGTGACGCTGCCGCCGGATGAACTGATTTCGGATCTGACCGACGCGGAAGCGCCGCTCGTCGAGCGCTTGGATGACTCCCACTATCGCGACGACGTCCTGCGCTTGCTGTTCATCTGCTGTCATCCCGACTTGCCAGCGACGCAGCAGGTTGCGCTGGCGCTCCGCATCGTATCCGGCCTTTCAGTCGCGCAGATTGCTCGTGCGTTTCTCGTCTCCGATGCCGCCATGGAGCAACGCATCACGCGCGCAAAGGCACGCATTGCAAAAGCCGATGTGCCGTTCGATGCCCCCGGCCCCATCGAAAGAAGCGAGCGCCTCACAGCGGTCGCGACGATGATCTATTTGCTCTTCAACGAAGGCTATACCGCCGGCGGCGATCCGGCCCGCGCCTCTCTCTGCGACGAAGCCATTCGGCTGGCGCGATTGCTTTTGCGGTTATTCCAGACCGAGCCCGAGATTATGGGACTGACGGCGCTCATGCTCTTGCAGCAATCACGTCTGCCTGCGCGTTTCGATCAAAACGGCGAAGTCGTTCTGCTCGAGGATCAGGACCGCGCACTCTGGAACGCCAATCTGATCAATGAAGGCATCGCGCTGTTGGATAAGGCGATGCGCCACAACCAGCCCGGAGCTTATCAAGTCCAGGCAGCCATCGCCGCAACGCATGCACGCGCGGCGCAGTTCTCCGAAACGGATTGGGCGGGCATCGACGCGCTGTATGCCGCGTTAGAACGAATGCAACCGTCGCCGGTCGTCACATTGAATCGAGCTGTGGCGGTGGCAAAGCTGCATGGTCCGTCGGCAGGTCTTTCGATGATTGCGCCCCTGGAAAAAGCGTTGTCCGGATACTTTCATTATTTCGGCGCGCGCGGCGCTTTCCTTTTGCAGTTGGGACGGATCGAGGAAGCCCGAACTGATTTCGATCGCGCGATAGCGTTGGCCGGAACACCGGCACAGGCCGCCCATATTCGCAACCACCTGGATCGGCTGCTCCAAGATGCCAAGCCGAACGCGAAATAATTCCACGATCACGCAATCAGAGAACAACGCAAAACGAGCCGATCCTTGAATCGGCTCGCAGTTGTTGTTCGCTCGTCAAGTTCCAGCTCTTTAGCGCGTTGAGCCTGGGCTCGTTGGACTCGGGCTGGTCGAACTTCCGCCCGTACCCGTACTGCCGCCGCTTGCAGAATTACCGTATGGATCTTGCGCGCTACCGGGAACCGGCGGCGCTGTCGGAGCATAGGGCGTCCGATTGCTCTGAACGGCTCCTGGACCGGTATTCGGCGCAGTCACTCCGGCGCCGCTCCCCGTCGTGCCGCTTCGCATGCCGGGATGAGTTTGCGATCCGGTCGCTCCGCTACGCGAGCCGCTGGAACTCGACGAGGCCGCCAGAGCAGGCCCCGCGCCGAAAACCATCAACGCGACAGCCGCTGTCATCAGTTTTTTCATAACATAACCTTTGAACTGTTCAGCCATCATTGCAGAACTGAGATCGCCAGCAGCCGTTCCAGCGGTACGGAAAACCACCGAGCGCACGGGCTTTTAGCCGCTCATCTCGTCGCAAGCGCTATCGTCGCGATCGTCGAAACGGACCGAGGACAAAAAGTACGTCGACAAACGCACGGTTAGAAATCACGGGCTATTTTCGAAGGCGGAGTGCGCGAAGGTCAGGACGCGAAAAATCGCCCTTGAATGCTGCCGTTCGCCGGCTCGCTCAGATAGCGCTCGACCATCGGCAGATGTGGCTCGATGGCGGCGCGACCGGCCGCGATCAATTCGTCGGCACGATGAAAATCGAGAACGCCGATACGCGCGAGATCCGGTGCAATCAACAGATCCGGCGGATCTCCCATCAACCGCGCGCGGGCGATACGGTCGTGGAATATGCTGAAAGAGTTCAGGATCACCGATGTAATTCCCGGCGCCGCCTCTTTCTGATGTCCAAAGATTTGCCGATGCAGAAGTTGCAGGGCCCCCTTGCCATTCCACCGCGTGATCGGCGCAACGTCCTCGACGACCGGCGCGATCTCGGCCTCCTCGACATCGTCATCGACGAGAATGCCGCCACGGCCGAACTCGCTCGTAAGGTTGATCGCAATCACCGTTCTCGCGCCTAACGCGCGGCAAACGGAAACAGGGATCGGATTGACCAGGCAGCCGTCGATCAACCAACGTCCATTGAGTTTGACGGGACGAACGATGCCAGGAATCGCTGATGACGCGCGCACGGCGTCGTTAACATTCCCGCGACGCAGCCAGATTTCATGCCCGGTAGAAAGGTCCGTCGCGATCGCGGCGAACTTGGTCGGCAATGTTTCGACGCGCAATCCCGTAAGATGCTCATCAAACCGGGAGAAGAGACGTTCGCCTGCGATCAACCCCGACCCGGATACGCTCAGATCGAGATATCCGAAAACGCGGCGGCGCGTGAGGCTGCGCGCGAAATCCTCGAGCTGATCGAGGCGGCCACCAGCGTAATGGCCGCCGACGATCGCACCGATCGAAGTGCCAACCACAATGTCAGGTTTGAGACCGGCTTCGGCAAGAGCGCGAAGGGCTCCGATGTGGGCCCATCCGCGGGCGGCGCCGCCACCAAGGGCGATTGCCAGTTTGTCTTTTGCCATGTGCGCTTGTCGAAAAGTTGCCCTGGCCGAGTCAGCTCAGCATATCACAACGCGCAGGCAAATAATTTGGTTCTCTTGTTCGACAGGTTAATTGGGCGGCGAAGCGCGGGGACGAAGCCGACTAACGGACCTTTCCAGCACGCCCTTCCCGCACATTACCGATCCGTATCATCACAATTCCCTTACCGAGGCACGGAATGCAGCGGCGCGAGCGACGGAATCCTTACGGTGTCTCGTTCTCTCTCTTTGGTGGCGCAGTCATGTAGGCCGAAAGCGCAAGCACCACATCGTACGGTCCCGGGCGCTTCTTCTGAAGCAGCTCATCGACGGCCATCGCTTCAGCAAGGATGTCGTCGATCTCCTGCGCCGACAACTCCGTCTCGGATCCGGCACCTGAGCCGTTACTTTGCGGTGGACTAAGCATAGTGCAAACCTTCAATTCTCGGTGACGTCTAAACGCGCCAAAGGGCAACGCAATCAGCAAGACTCAAACAGCAAAGGCGCAGCAGCTTCGCCTTGCACGACGCGCAGGAAAGCCGTCATCGAACGGCCCAGAAACGCAAAAAATTGAAACCTCGATTTACACAACGATATTATGTCCGATGATGCAAGACGTATACGGACAATTTCCGGTTTTGGATGTTCGTTCCGTGGCTCGGACCTAAAAGTAATTCGGGAGCTTTGCATTGAGTGAATATAGCGTGCTGGCGGCGAACTCTCGCGCTCGCAATCGGTAAAATCTTCCGCGATCTCAAGGAACCGTGCACACGGACTGTTGTTTAATTTATCGGCGGGGGCTTTGGAGGAGGTAGCCCATGAACTCTCGCTTTTACATTATGGCCATAGCGTCACTGATCGCGACAACGCCCGCCTTGGCCCAAACAGCCACAAATCCTGGCACGACGGATTCAACAACGCCGCCGGCATCCGGTTCTAGCAGCGCACTAACTCCGTCACCCTCAACAAGTACGACCACCACAACAGGTTCTTCCGAACCTCCCGTCACCGCTACACCATCCCCGGTCGAACCGAGCAGGCTTGATCCCTCTGCACCAAGCGAGCAGCGGTTGATAATTGATCCCGGATCGGGAGCCGGAAGCACGACAACAAATCCCGCCGATAATTCGTCAAATCCGGGCGCCCCAGGGAGCAGCTATAACGCTATTCTGGAAAATGGCTCTTCGAGCAACGGCGCGAGCACCGGAAGTTCCGGCCTCGGCGTTACGCCGGCACCTTCGGCTTTGTCGCCGAGCATGTATCCGCGACCTTTGACGACCCCCGCGTTACAGAACCCAGCGAGCAATTATCCCGCTGCGCTGACGGCGCCGGTATTCCCGCAACCCAGCATGCCGACATCCACAGGCATCGGATCGTCAGCCCTGAGATCGGGGCTATCGGCACACAGCTTCATGCAAAGCCACCCGCTTTCCGTTAGCCACGCACATTCTGGAAGCCATCGGTAATGCAGGACAAAGCGAGCGGACCGATTGGGAGCCCCGTGCTGCTCTCGGATACAAAGGTTTAATACGCTAAAAACCGAGAGCGCTACGCCCGCTTTTGCGGCGGCAGATCCGTGCAAACGCCTTCGAAAACCTCGGCGGCCATTCCGACGCTTTCCGAAAGCGTCGGATGCGGATGGATCGTCTTGCCGATATCGATCGCATCGGCGCTCATCTCGATCGCGAGACAAATTTCAGAAATCAGATATCCCGCTTCGATCCCAACGATGCCGCCGCCGATGATACGCTGCGTCTCGGCGTCGAATAGAAGTCTCGTCAGACCGTCGTCCCGTCCGTTGGCGATGGCACGTCCGGATGCCGCCCATGGGAACACGGCTTTACGATAGGAGATACCCTGACGCTTCGCCTCGGTCTCGGTGACGCCTGACCACGCGATTTCAGGGTCCGTGTAGGCGACGGAAGGAATCTGACGCGCATCGAAAAAGCTCGTCTTCCCGGCGGCGTTCTCAGCCGCGACATGCCCCTCGTGAACCGCTTTGTGCGCAAGCATAGGTTCGCCGGAGATGTCACCAATTGCGAAGATGTGTTCGATGTTCGTCCGCATTTGCTTGTCGACGGAAATGAAACCGTGCTCGCCGACGGTAACGCCCGCTTTGTCCGCGCCGATCAGCTTGCCGCTCGGTTTTCGCCCGACCGCGACGAGAACAAGATCGTAGGCGAGCGCCTCTTCCGGCGCATTCTTGCCCTCAAAGCGGACATGAATGCCGTCTGGCTTGGCATCGGCGGCAACGACCTTTGTTTGCGTCATCACACGATCAAAGCGCCGCGCATTCGTTTTCTGCCATACCAAAACGAGGTCGCGATCGGCGCCGAGCATCAGCCCGTCGAGCGCTTCGACGATGTCGATGCGCGCGCCGAGCGTCGAATAGACGGTCGCCATTTCAAGCCCGACGATGCCGCCGCCGATCACCAGCATCCTCTTCGGGATCTGTCGCAACTCCAGCGCGCCGGTCGAATCGACGATACGCGGATCGACGGGCAGGAACGGCAATGTGACCGCTTCCGAGCCCGCCGCGATGATTGCCTTGTCAAACCGCACACGCGCTTCGTGCTGGTCTTCAGCCGTAACGACAAGATGATGAGGATCGGAAAACGTCCCCGTTCCTTGCAGAACCGTGACCTTCCGCGCCTTGGCCATCGCCGCGAGACCGTTCGTCAACTTCTTGACGACGGCATCCTTGTGCGCGGCGAGCTTTCTGAGATCGATCTCAGGATTTGCGAACGCCACGCCGTGTGCCCCCAAGCTGCGCGCCGCGTCGATAATGAAAGCCGTATGCAGCAACGCCTTGGAAGGAATGCAGCCGACATTCAGGCAAACGCCGCCAAGCACGGGCCAGCGGTCGACAAGAATCACGCGCGCGCCGAGATCGGCCGCACGAAACGCCGCGGAATAGCCCCCCGGCCCCGCACCGAGCACGACGACATCGCAGGTATGATCCGGCTCCCGCGTGCTTTCTGCGCTCATCGCATTCTCATTCCTTACAGAACCAGCTGACGCACATCGGCCAGCGCCCCGCAAATCTTGCGCAGAAAGCGCGCGGCTAACGCACCATCGACGGCGCGATGATCGTACGACAGACACAGCGGCAGCATCAGCCGCGGCTGAAATGCAGTACCGTCCCAAACGGGCTGCATCTTCGCGCGCACGGCGCCGAGGATCGCGACTTCGGGTGCATTGACGATCGGCGTGAACGTCGTGCCGCCGATCCCACCGAGGCTCGAAATCGAGAACGTGCTGCCGCTGATATCTGTCGGCGTGATCTTACCTTCGCGCATGCGCGCCGAGACAGCCGCCAGTTCCTGGCTGAGGCCGAGAACACCTTTACGGTCCACATCGCGAATGACCGGAACCACAAGGCCGTCCGGCGTGTCGACCGCAACACCGATATTGTAATAGCGCTTGAGGATCAGCGCGTCTTTCGACTGCGACAGCGATGCGTTGACGTCGGGAAATTCCTTCAAGGCGGAAACGGCTGCCTTCAGCAGAAACGCGACCAGCGTCACGCGATAGCCTTTGTCTTTCGCGTCGGCATCGAGTTCCTTGCGATAGCCTTCAAGATCCGTGATGTCGGCTTCGTCGGCGTTCGTGACATGCGGCACGTTGAGCCAAGCGCGATGCAAATTTGGGCCGGTCAGCCGCTTCAACCGCGACATCGGTTTGGTTTCGACAGGTCCGTATTTTGCGAAGTCCTGTGCTGGAATTTCGGGGATGCCTAGGTTACCGCCACCCTCGCTGCGCGCGATGTATTTCTTTACGTCCTCCTTGGTGATGCGACCCTTCTCGCCGGTGCCGGAAATTTTCGTGAGATCGACGCCAAGCTCCCGCGCGGTCCGCCGCACCGATGGGCTCGCATGCACGGAGCCAAAGTCCTTAGGCCCAGGCAAGTCATCGTCTTTCGTGTCCGGCTTCGCAGCTCCGGACGGCGTCTCATCAGAAGCTTGAGGAGGTTTCTCTGCACTTGCCGCTGACGCGTCACGATGAGATTCCTCATCGTCGCTTGCAGGTTTGTCTTTCGATTTTTCGTTGCCGTCAGAAGAGACATCGAGTCGAATGATCGCGCTGCCCTCGCTGACCTTGTCGCCAATACCAACAAGAATTTCCGCGACTTTTCCCTGCTGCGGCGACGGCACATCCATCGCCGCCTTGTCGCTTTCGAGCGTAATCAGCGGATCGTCGACCTTCACTTCGTCGCCCGCCTTTACCTGAATTTCGACAACCGGCACGTTGTCGAAATCACCGATGTTGGGGACCTTGACGTCTATCAGCGGCATTTCATTCGCCTGTCGGTCAGCTGCGGGCCGGGTTCGGCTTGTCGGGATCAATCTGATACTTGCGAAGCGCTTCAGTCACCTTGATCGATGGAATTTTGTTTTCATCGGCGAGCGACTTGAGTGCCGCAACCGCGATGAAATGCCGGTCGATCTCGAAGAATGCGCGCAGCGTCCGCCGATAGTCTGAGCGGCCGAAGCCGTCGGTTCCAAGCACGCGATAGCGGTTCGGCACGAACGACCGGATCTGATTGGCGTAAAGCTTCATGTAATCGGTCGACGCGATCACTGGCCCGTCGCCGCGCTCGGAGATCTTTTGCGACACGTAAGGAACGCGCGGCGTCTCTTCCGGATGCAGCAGGTTCCAGCGCTCGGAGTCATAAGCTTCGCGCGCAAGCTCGGTAAAACTCGTGACACTCCAGATGTCTGCCTCGACATCCCAATCGTCACGCAGAAGATCGGCCGCCGCAATCGCCTCGCGCAGGATCGCCCCGGAGCCCATCAACTGAACCTTGTGGCGAGTGGTATTTTCTGGCGCAGCCTTGAACAGATACATGCCCTTGATGATGCTCCCCTCGACACCATCAGGCATCGCCGGATGCTCGTAATTCTCGTTGAGCAGCGTCAGATAGAAGAACACGTCCTCCTGATCCGCAAGCATGCGCTTGAGACCGTTCTGAATGATGACGGCAACTTCATAGCCGAACGTCGGATCGTAGGAGACGCAGTTCGGCACTGTCGCCGAAAGAATATGGCTATGGCCGTCCTCGTGCTGCAAACCCTCGCCATTGAGCGTCGTGCGCCCCGATGTGCCGCCGAGCAGAAATCCGCGGCAGCGCTCATCGCCAGCCGCCCACGCGAGATCGCCGACGCGCTGAACCCCGAACATCAAATAGAAAATGTAGAACGGCACCATCGGCACGTTCGAGGTCGAATAGCTCGTTGCGGCAGCGATCCACGACGCCATCGCACCCGCCTCGTTGATGCCCTCCTGCAGCATCTGCCCGGTCTTGTCTTCTTTGTAGAACATCAGCTGATCCGCATCCTGCGGACGATAAAGCTGCCCGACCTGACTGAAGATGCCGAACTGCCGGAACATGCCTTCCATGCCAAACGTGCGGCTTTCGTCCGGCACGATCGGTACGATGCGACGGCCGAGTTCCTTGTCGCGCATTAGCGTCGTCAGGATGCGCACGAACGCCATCGTCGTCGAAATCTCGCGCCCTTCCGAGCCCTTGAGTTGCATCTCGAAAGTTGACAGCGCGGGCACCGCAAGCGAATGCGATTTTCGTCTGCGGGCCGGTAAAAATCCGCCGAGCGTCTTGCGCGTCTTGTGCAGATAGTCGTTCTCGGCCGAGCCTTCCGGAAAACGGATGAACGGCAGTTTCTCGATCTCGCTTTCGTCGATCGGAACCTTGAAGCGGCTGCGAAAATGCTTCAGCGCATCGACGTCCATTTTCTTTGACTGGTGCGCGAGCATCGTCGCTTCGCCCGCGTTGCCCATGCCGTAACCCTTGACGGTTTTCGCGAGCACGCACGTCGGCTGACCCTTATGCCGAACGGCGGAATGATAAGCCGAATAAACTTTCGAGGGATCATGGCCGCCGCGCGTGAGCCGCCAGATTTTATCATCCGACCAATCGGCAACGAGCGCCGCCGTCTCCGGATACCGACCGAAGAAGTTCTCGCGGATGTAAGCGCCATCACGCGATTTGAAGACCTGATATTCGCCGTCGACGCACTCTTCCATCAATTTCCGGAGCTTGCCGCTCTTGTCGCGCAACAGAAGTTCGTCCCATTGCGAGCCCCAGATGACTTTGATGACGTTCCACCCTGCGCCGCGGAAATTGCGCTCCAATTCCTGGATGATTTTACCGTTGCCGCGAACGGGACCGTCGAGCCGCTGCAGATTGCAATTGATGACGAAGATCAGGTTGTCGAGCTTCTCCCGGCCCGCGAGAGAAATCGCGCCGAGGCTTTCCGGCTCGTCCATCTCGCCGTCGCCGCAGAAAACCCAGACTTTTCGCCCGTCCGTTTTCGCGAGACCACGATCGTCAAGATACTTCAGGAAGCGCGCCTGATAGATCGCCATCAACGGACCGAGGCCCATCGAGACGGTCGGAAACTGCCAGAAGTCCGGCATCAGCCACGGATGCGGATAGGACGACAATCCGCGCCCGCCGACCTCGCGACGAAAATGGACCAGCTGATCTTCGGTCAGTCGCCCTTCGAGAAACGCGCGGGCGTAAATTCCCGGCGACGAATGCCCCTGAAACATGATCAGGTCGCCGCCGTGTTCGTCCGTAGGTGCACGCCAGAAATGCATGAAGCCGGTTTCATAGAGCGTCGCTGCGGACTGATAGCTCGCGATATGGCCGCCAAGCTCAGTTGACTCGGCGTTGGCGCGAACCACCATCGCTGCCGCGTTCCAGCGGATCGCCGCCACAATGCGGTGCTCGAGTTCCCGATCACCCGGATGCTTGATCTCGTCCCGTGAAGGAATGGTGTTGATGTAGGCCGTGCTCGACGCGAACGGCAGCGCGGCGCCACTCCGACGGGCGCGCTCGACGACTTCCTTCAGAATATCATCCGCTCGCCCCGTGCCTTCGAACGCGATGACCGACGCGATGGAATCGGTCCAATCGCGTATTTCGTCATCGTCAGGCTTGAGAGATTTCTGCTCGCTCTTGCCCATGACATTCCTTGTCGCCATTCCTTGGCATTTGCAGCGCGTTAGCCAGACTTTATTAAACTCATCAGAGGCATTTGAGTTCGAGTCGTTAACTTTGCAAATGCGCCAACGCATCAACTCAGCGAACGGAACGAACCACCTCTTTCTTAGATAGTAAGGCAGGCAGGCTCTCTGAAGGATCAGGTCTTCAGTTCAGGTTGAAAAATCGTAACTCGTTCCATGGCGTTCGGCGCCCCGCCGATTGCAACGCAGCGACGAAAAGCATTGACGCCGGGGCATCCCGCGCAGACCTTGATCAAACGTGCGTCGAGAACAGCGCCCATCGAGCGAGGAAGTCTGACCATGCCTCCCGCCTCCAAATCGTTTGTGCATGCAGTTCATCTGAGCGTTGCCGGCCTTGCGCTCAGCGTGATGCCTTTTTCATCATCTGCCTTGGCGTATGAATCGGCATCAGGACCCCGCGTGCGCGGACTGGGCGTTGTCTCGGCGCCGGTCGATCGGCGCGGACCGACGCTATTGCCGGATCCTTTGATCACGCCCGACTCCGGCTTTTTGGGAAGCGGCACGGGCGGAGCGGTGAGCAATAGCAATGCCGCCGGTCTGCCCTCGATCGTGCCGCCGCCACCGAAACCGGTTCGCATCGTCACGCCTGTCGTTCGCAAGGCGACGCCCGGAACGGGAAACAGAGGACGGAAATCACGCGGGCGGATTATCCTGCAGAAGCCGAACGGCTGACGAGCCGTCTGGTCGAAGCACCTCCGTGCGATGCACCAAAGACGCGATGCAGTGGAAATCTGCACGCACGGCCGCAAATTTGTCTGTGATCGTCAAACTCGTGTGGCAGGTTCGGCGCCTCAAACCCGATTGCGCAACTCACAGGAGTTTCAGCACATGCGTCAGGTTCCTCTCATGATGGCAGCCGGCCTGCTCGCCGGCGCGTTAGCAGGCACTCCGGCCGAGGCAAAGTCGTGCTTCAAGAAAGCGGCCGTTGGCGACGCGCTGACGCAAGACCTCGCCAAGTTCCAGGTCGACGCGATGCTCTTGCAGTCCACCGACTGGAGCATCTACTTCACGTACATTTCGAGCGGCACGACGCCCGGCTACACGTTCGGCAAGCGCTCGTACCAGTGCGCGCCGGGCAGCGTCGGCTGGGAATGTCGCGGATCGGCGACGCTCTGCAAGCTCTGAGACTTATCGCACGTTACGAGAAACGCGCGAGATGCCGTAGGACTACGGCTTCGCGCGTTTTTGCTTGCTGGCATTGGCTGCCACCTGCGCTCCGATTTTGGGAACGCCGCATTTTTCCATCGGCGACGCCGTCGTCGTCCAGTTGTCCATCGTGACGGTGACGACGTACCTCCGGCAATCCGGCCCTGCGCCCTCGACGAATTTCACCTGGAACAGCGCATCCTTCGGCTTGCGCTGACGCGGCCAGACGAAGACGCCGCCGTCCGGCGTCTTAGCCACCGCACGCTCAATCGCGATGCGCGCATTCTCAAAATCCCGCGCGGAAAACCGCATCAAAAGCGATCGTGAAATATCCGGATTAAGCCCGGCCGCCTCCGCACGCGCGCGATAGGCGTCCGGCGAACCGGCATCGGTCTCGCTCGGCGCATTCGCGGCAGGAGACTCCATCGGCTCCGATTTGATGGGAGGCGCTTCCGTGACTGGCGTTGCCTCTGGCAATGGCACGGGAGCCTCCACAGCCTGCGGCGGCTGTTGCGGCGCCGGCACCAGAGGCCGGCTCGCGGCGATTTCATCCGGAACGGCCGACTCCGGAATCAAGCCGGCAATCGCGCTTGAAACGCGTGCGGCCAAATCCGGCATACGCCTCAGCAGCGCGCCGTCATCGTGCGTAAAAACCCAGGCGCCGCCAACGATGATCGCAAGCGACGTACACCACGCAAGCACGTCATTCGCGCGCGCGACGGGACCGCCAATTCTCTCACCGGCGTCCAACTCGAATTCGGTGGTGTAAAGATCATCCTCGTCATAGATCGAATACGTTTCGAAAGCTGACGAGCGCAGCGGAACCGACATGACGACCCTTCCGTCTCATTTTCTGTCGATATCCCGCTGGCGACGAAGAAATCAGGGACTTCGGGGCAAAAAGATGACCCGCCGTTCAACTTGCACGGCGGGTCTGAAATTTCGTGAAATGTTGCGGAGTTGGAGAGCCGCGCAATAGCGTGCGAATTAATCCTATCGCTACGGCTATCAGGCGCTTACTTGGGATGCTCAGGCAGCTTCAGTCCTGCAAGGTATGTTGCGAGAGATTTGATCTCGCCCTCATCGATGGACTTCATCAACGCAACCATGCCCGGGTAAGTATTGCGCTCACCCGTATGAAAGTCCGTCATCGTCTTGAGCAGATATTCGTCCTGCTGCCCGGCGAGGCGCGGCCTGACCATATCGCCCTGATAATGCTCCTGATGACATCCTCGGCAATTCAACGGATTGAGCGCCGCACGTGCCCTCGCCTTGACGTCATCCGCTGCGGCCGGCTGCTGCAAATCCGGCCAGGGCAAGTTCGCGAAGTGGGTCGCAAGCGCCTCCATGTCGGTCTGGCTGAGAGGTTCGACGATCGGAGCCATCTGCTCGTTCTTGCGATGCCCGATTTTGAATAGGCGCATCTGATTCAGCAGGTAATAGCGTTTCTGCCCCCAGATATTCGGAATGGTTTTGTCGATTGGAACGCCGTTCTCGCCGTGACAGCCGGCGCAAACGGTGGCGAGTTCATCTATCGATTGAGCGGATGCTGAATGCGGTCGCGAAACTGCAATGCAGACAATGACCAGAATGCCGATAAGAAACTCGCGCGCGGTGAGCTTATTCATCGATCCCTCCTGAATACCCGCAAGGAAAGCGTGGCGCGGAGCAAACGTCACCAAGCGGTGTTGAACGCGGACAATTTGTGGTGTCTGATCTTGAGAATGGAGATTTACGAAAGCACGCCTCTACCGACAGTCAGTGAACACGCAATCGAATAGTCAGGCAAGCCCAAGTCGCAACGCCCGAGGGCTAGACCCGGTTGCGCGGCAGGACAAATTCCAGCCTAAGCTGCATTCTGATCGGCTCTTCCGCCGCGTCCCCGCAAGACCGGAAACCGACGGCACGATTTATGCGAAGCGCTGCATCATTTCCTGACTTGACCTCACTTTCCAGCGTCTCGATGCCCAACCCTTCGAAGGCAGCTAGGCACGCACGGAGCAGCGCGGCGTATCCGAGGCCTCCGCCCCTGCCCTCCGCGATGATCAGCCGGCCAACCGCCGCTCGCTTCGCGTCGCGATCGATCTGATAAATTGCGATGGTGCCGACCGGCAGTTCGTCAGCCGCACGCCGGACAATGAACATCACGTCGGACGGATTATCGATGTAAGCGCGATACCAGGCTTGCTGCTGCGCCGCCTCGATCAATCGTCCATCATTGAACCAGATCCGGATGTCGTCGCGATTGCGCCACGCCCGCATCATTTCGAGATCGTCGGCACCGATCGGCGTCAGATGAACGGCGTCGTCGACAAGAAGCTCCGACGGTATGACCGGCTTCGCCATACTCTCTCCGGCGTCTCCGCTCATGGCATCCACTCAGAGCGCCCGCTCGAGCCTGTCCTCAACGCACGTGCACACGGCTTCGACGACACGGGCCACGTCGCCATCTGAAAGCTGCGGATGCAAAGGCAGAGACAGCACATGTTGCGACAGCCTTGCCGCCTTGGGACAAGCCGCGTGCTGATCCGCAAACATCGGATAATCGAGGTTATTGCGGTAATGAACGCCCGTGTTGATGCCGCGCGCATTCAAGTCCGCGATGAGTTTTTCGCGATCGTCGATCAGGATTTGATACAGGTGCCGCGACGAGAAACATCCGGCCGCCGTCGGCACGGTTGCGATTTCCGCGCGCCCTGCGAAACCCTTGTCGTAAAGAGCGGCAATCTCCCGGCGACGCGCGTTGTGCGCATCAAGATGAGGCAACTGCGCCAGCCCGATCGCGGCCATGATTGAATTGCCGTGATACTTGTAGCCGACGGATTCGACCTCATACTGCCACTTGTAGGCCGACGCATCGGCAGATCGCGCGTACGTATCCTTGTTGATTCCGAGCCAGCTCTTCCGGCGCACCAGCACATCGAAGTCTTCGTCGGCGAAACAGATCATGCCGGCATCCGCCGTCGGCAAATTCTTGACCGCCTGGAACGAATAGACCGTCACGTCTCCGCGCGGCGTTTCGCCGTTGAGCTTCGTCCCCGCCATGTGCGCCGCATCGAGCACGAGGACGAGCTTATGCCGCGTGCAGATTTCTGTAATCCGCGCGAGCTGGCCCGTATTGCCGCCAAGCCCGACGAAAATGAGGGCGCGCGTGCGCGGCGTGATCTTGCGCTCGACGTCATCCGGATCGAGACACAGATGCGCGTCGACGTCGGCGAACACCGGCTTCAGGTTCGCATGCAAAATCGCGTGGTTGGTCGAGACGAACGTGATCGGCGTGGTGATAACTTCATCGCCGTCCGCCCAGCCGTGCTGCTCTTTGTAGATGTCGAGTGCCAGATGCAGGCCGCTCGTCGCCGAATTGAGAAAATGAGCATGCGGAAGGCCGCTGTAGCCCTTCCAAGCCTCTTCGAACGCGATCGTCTTGAAGCCGGCGCCGGTCCATCCTTTTTCCAGGCATTCGCGAATCTCGCCAAGGCAAGCCTCGACATCGAACGTCGGGACGAACAGCTGGATCGCCATGAATGCAGTCCTCTCGGCCTTTGCGGTCCGCCATCGGCGCGCGACGATCAGCGTGGCTGCATGTGACCGGTCGAGGGACTGCGCAACGTGCTCGCTGGCGCGCAATATCCAACGATTCGATGGCGGCGGTCATTGATTGACCGTCGTTCAATCTGACAGGCGAGCGAGATTGGAGAGAGCGCGCCGAAGGTCGGTTGGCGGAAGACTAGGCTCCCGCCACCTTCGCTCCAAACGGATCGCGTCGTTTAGGCGTGCTTTGCCGAGACAGCGCTGCGCGCCATCGTCCAGACCCACTGCAGAACCAGCAACGCTCCGAAGGCGACGAAGTCGACTTCAAATACGCGGCGAACGACATCGGCCGACAGCGTCGCCTCGGAACCCTCGAGCGGATAGCCGGTCACGAACAGCGCCATCTGATACGTCGCAAACGCGACGGCGAACGCGAGAGGCACCGTCAGCATGGGCGAGCGGCCTTGCAGGCGTTCGACGACGAGGTGCGCGACAAAGAACGCGATCAGCGCCGAGACGCCCATCGCCGCGCCCCAGGCGAACGTGTCCACCGTTTGCGGGTAATGCAGAACTCCGAAACCGACGAGCTGATTGGTAAGCAACGCCGTGGCGACGAGAGCCAAGCCCGTCGTCCGCCCCATCATAAGCGCTGCAAATGCCGCGATTGCCGCCAGAGGCGCCGCGCATGCAAAGGCGAGGCTGCCCAGGACGCTGAGAGCCGACACCAGAATGATCATGACAATCGTGCTTCCCGAAAAGCGATCCAAACTGTCGTGCATGAGCATTCCTTTCTTGCGTCGCGGCCGAAAACGTATCGGTGCAACTGTATTTCTACGGCGGTGATCATAACAAAACAAGGGCGGGCAACGCCTTGCATCGGCCGTCAAACCCGCGAATTGCTGTTGCCTTGCATGCTCCGGGCACGTTATGTCGGCGATGGAGCGCGGCAACTAACAGCAGCGCGCTTCTGTTAAGCCTTTGGAATGGGACTGCGGGCCGGCACGGCCTTGCTCCTAGCGGAACGCGCGACCGGATCGCGCCGCGAGGTACCCAATATGAACGTCAATCGACGCACCCTCCATCCCATGAGCCCGCATCGCCTTGAGGCGACCGGCCGCGATCGAATGCGGATACGGCTGACGCCGCATCTATAGCCGCCGGGCTGTCACCGGCCTTCGAAGCACCCTCATGAGTCAAGCGTGCACGTTCCTCAAGGGACCGCACCCCCGTTCGGCAAAAGGATGAGACATGCAGGATCGCGCACCGCTTGAGGATGAGGCGCAGGTCTTTTCCGGCATCGTCAAGGTTTGGCGAAGCGACTACGGCGAACTGCTGACCGACAGCGGCGTGACCGTCCCATTGGTCACCAGCGGCTACCGGCCGGTGCCGGTCGGCGCGCGCGTGACGCTCGTTGCCCGCAAATATAAACCGCTTTTCCAAATTGATCGCATCGTCGACGGCTCCTGACCTTCCCTAACCTCACAAGACTTGTAAGTGTTGAGCGTCCGAGGCTTCTCACCGGAACACGCCCAAAGGGATAATCATGAGATCGCTCGTCTGCATACTGATGGTGTGTTCCGGCATGGCATTCGCTCAGCGCGCCATTGCCGCGGAACCTGCCGTCGAAACGATCTGCACCAATCCCAAGGATGACCTGCCCGGCCCCGACACGACGGTCGCATGTTATTCGGACGCGGGCTGCGCGCTTGCCGAGACTCTCGGAGCAGAGCCCATCCGCGACTATGACGTTGGCAGCGCGCCGTTCGCACTCGCCCGCGGCAAGATCAGCGCCATCATCGCGACGTCCAAGGATCTGATCAAAACCGCGCAAGCCAACGGCGCGAAGTGTCAACCGGCGAACAAATAGTCTGGGCGCTTCAATCTGCGCCGAATGTGCCCGTCGCCTTAAACGCGCATCAGCGAACGACGTCCGTCACGACGTGAGCCCCGATTAGCTCGTTTTGATTGGGATACCAGGCGCTGGTTGTCGGCGTCGCAAACACCCGCTCTATGAAGGCGTCCGGAATTTCTGCGGCCTGATACAGTGCCCGGATTTTATCGGTGCCTGCTCCGATCGAATTGGCGCTCTCTCCGCCGACCGCGTGAAAGCCGAGCTTGGCGCCCTTGCGCATCGTGCGAGGATTGCCGCCGAGAAACGCGAGCGTGCATGCGCTTGCGCACAACTCGTCGGCATAGGTTGCAAGCGAATGCGATTTGATTTGATCATGCAGCCGCGTGCCGACGCCTACGTGTCCGCCGGGACTGTTCAGCAGAACGGTTTCAACCTCGGGATTCGCCGCGAGCGCGCGAGAGACTTCGCCGAGAACGCCCCACGACAGATAGCCCTTGATCTCAAGAGTCTTGTCGTCGACCGACACCGTATGGCCCTGCAGGCCGACCCAATCCTGATCGGTGGCATCTTTGTAGAGCGAGATCATGCCGGGCGGAAAAGGGATCAGCAAAAGCAGACCCGCCGCTCCGATCAGCGTCGCGACGCCGCGCGCGAACCACCGCGTCGCGCCCCACCTGCCGGGGTTTTTCTCAGCCGTACTCGCCCGCCACATGCCGACGAATTGCCAGATGGCGACGATCCCGATGACCAGGAATCCCAACCCGCCCTGAACCATCCGCGAGACCGGCGTGTCTTGCAGCGACCACTGCGTCAACCAGAACGTCACGATCGTATAGACGAGCAACGGCAGAACGATCGTCCACGCCAGCAGGCTCGCCCAAAAAGCGCAGTCACCTCGCCAGTTCCGAACGATGACATTCGACAAGGTGTTCACCTTCGCTTGCTACGCGCCATTCGCGACGATCCGATTCCGCTGTGGTCCGTGTTATGGCCCGGCGAGACGTGTCGGCTCAAAAAAGCTCGATCAAGGATTAATTTCACGCACGGCGCCTTTTCTTCCCCAGGCATCGACGAGATGATCGGCAACGACCGCGATCACACCGTCGTCGCGCATGTAGGCATTGTGGTAGAGCGCATCGCTGAGACGCTTCCACATCGTGTCGGCATCGGTGATGCCGCCTTCCGGGCCTTCCGCTGCAACGATGCTGTCGTAAAGTTTCTGCGCCGCCACGAACACCGCCGCGTCGTCGACCCCGCCGAAGCTCAGCGCATCGATGCGCTGCTCCTTGGCTTCGCTGAGATATGGCGGAAGACGGCGAATGCCTGTCAGCTTGAAACGGCCGTCGTCGCCGAACGCCGCGCCGAGCACGCCGCCATGAATAGCCGAACTCAAAACCTGGGCATAAAGCCATCCGCCTCCGGCTCGCGCCAGCCCAGCGATAAGCAGAAAGTCCGCGCCGTAGACGACCGGCACCAGGAGGAGAAACGTGAAATCGGCCGCCATGCCGAGCCCGAACTCTCCGGCAGAAATCTTGTCGATGATCGGTCTCAGGAAATAGCCGCCGTAGAGCAGGAACACCGCCGTCGTCACCACGACACCCGCGAGCGCCGCGAATGCCGTCAATGCGCGGACGGCGGCTTCCGTCTTGACATAGTGCGGCGACAGCACGGCCGCCTGCTCGAGCAAGCGCATGGCCTCGTCGCGCGGGCTATGGATCACTAGCCAATCCTTCGGCGACATCGATTTTGCGAACCGCCGCATTGCGAAGGCGCGATGAAAGATCTTGCGCACGCCAGCGACGAGGCTCCACAGCGAAAGCGCAAGCAGACCGCCGAACACGACGATCGTCTCGATGATCTTGTCCGTGCCTTCGCCGAGAATGGAAATGAGATACCAGACCATGATCGGAGCAACGACAGCGCCCATGACGATCTGAAACAGCGCAATGGCGAGCGGCACGGCTTTGAGACGCCGGGTAAAGAACGGCGTTCCGAATGACACGACTCCGCCGCGGCGTCCGGCGCGCGACGTCTGCGCGAGCGCTTCCTGTGTGACGTTCCCGCCGTGACTATGCGCGATGACGGCGTGCGGCCGGCCGTCCTTGTCGAGCCGATGCAGCAAGCGCGCGAGGTTCGCCGACCCGGTCAGCCGGTCATAGTCCGAATTCGCGCCGGACCAGTGCATCGGCACGATCTCGGCGCCCGCGATGCCCCGTTGCGCCAGCTCACCGACAAGACGCTCGGTGAAAGGAGAGCCCTTCTGCCACCAGCGGCCGCCGTCATCCTCCGGTGCAGCATCGTTCGTGCCATGCACGGTCACGATCACCGCACCACGTTCGGCGCGCTCCGCCCTTCCACCCAACATCGACGTCCCCTGACTTCCCCGTTATCTCGGTTGCCGAACTTAGTCCGGCTCCGCCGCGGCGGAAATGGGGTGAAGCGGAGAGATGGGCGACAAAATCCGCCCGCGTCGCTTCTCGATTAGGTGGTCGACACCGCGATCGGCGGCGATCGCCTTCGGGACAAAGCGAACGAAGTCTTAAGAGAAAAAAAGCCTTTGCATCGTAGTTTGCATTTCATGAACTTTGCGATCGCATGAGTTGACTATCCCATTCGGAAAGCCGGCTTCTCGCGCGCATTTGGACATCGTCGAGACCAGAAAACTGGATTGGCAGAAGTGTTGAAACGGAGAACAATCAGCGATCTTGATGGCGCCACAGTTATCCCGGAAGTAGATCGGGGCTTCGGGGACTTTATCGTGCGTATTACTTTGTGTTTTATTGCCATCACGTCCTGCGTCCTCAACGCCCACACCGTTGCCGCCGAGCCGGTCCCGTTGAACGCCGATGCGATCAAGGCGACGCTCCCCGGATCGGTTCTCAAGCTCGACACGCCGCTCGGAATGGTGGTCCCCATCAAGTTTGATGGCGACGGTCTGATGTCGGGAGATGCCGGTCAGCTGGCGTCGTATCTCGGTTCGCAAAAAGACCGAGGCCGCTATTGGCTCGCGGAAGACCGCATCTGCTACAAGTGGTTCCGCTGGTTCAGCGGCGAGCAGCATTGCCTGGCCATTCAACGCGACGGACAACGGATTTTCTGGCAGCGCGAGGACGGCGAAACCGGAACCGCGACCCTTGAGGAACAGCAGAAAGCGCCGCCGGCACCCGCCGCTCCGACCAAGATCGTCAAGGCCGTAAAGACCCCAGTCAAAAAGCAGCATGTGGCGCAAATTCAGCGGCCGGTATCGGAGCCCGAGTTGCCGGTCGATGAGCCGATGCTCGCCGAACCTGTTCTGATCAAGCTTCCGACGCTGGCCGTACGGCCTCGGAAGCATGCTGCGGCGCTCACCGCAGACAAAACAATGGCCCTCGAGCCGAACACGTCGGTTCACGCCAAATCATCGCAATAAGTCTGGACGAAATGCGAGCCCGTGCGCGCGTTCACGCTCGTAGTAACAATTGTGCACGCTGCTATTTGCTGACGCTCGCCGCAACCTGTGACGCGCCGATAAACTTCCGTAGTCCGAATCCGAAATCGATCGCGCTTGACGATGCCGCAGGAGCGCCTTCGGCTTGCGGTTCCAGTTCAGCATCGCCAGCGGCATCGGCGGGACGTGCGCGACGCGCCGGCCGCGGCAACAATTTCAGCATGACGAGTTCGCGCGCGAGATACGGCGACACAGCCGGGCGCGGTTTCGGAACCAGATCCTCGTCTGAAGTATTCTCGCTGGTCGGCTCGGCGGAAGCGAACGTTTCCGCATCCGCAGCCAGCGGCTCATCGAGATCGAGCTTCTTCAAGCCCGCCGCGTAAGCCTCATCGAAATTGCCGAAGCTGCCGAGAAAACCTGGCACGCTCGGATAAACGCGCCGCCGTGCGTACGTCGCCTCTTGCGCGGTCGGCGCCTTCAAGACGCTGACGACGAGATGCGCGACGCCTTCTTTCCGAAACCCGAGACTATCGGCGGCGGCGCGCGAAACATCGAGCTTGCGCTGTCCGCTGTAGGGGCCCGCATTGGTGATGCGCAGAACGGACGCGCGTCCGGTCCGAGGATTGTAAGCGAGGATCACCGTCCCGTCAGGAAACAGCGGGCTTGCTGCGTTATCGGGAAGATCCGGACGGAACACGCTTCCTGAACTCGTCAGCCCGCACGGGTTCAGACGATCGCGGCTGCAGTCATCGTAGAATGAGGCCTGCAGATAGCCGCGCCAGCCGACGAGACTTTCGGTTTGCTTCAACGTGCCGACGCGATGGCACCAGCCGCTGAAGCAATATTTCGCTCCCGGAGTCTTAGCATCCACGCTCGGCGCAAAAAGCGGACAAAGGCATACGAGCGCGGCAAGCACACCGGCTCGCAGCACGTGACGGTCGTCATCAGCGAAGCTGTGTTGGACGGCAGAATGCCGCCCCTTCCCCCAAAACATCGTAGCACCTTCACGGGTACGTCGGAGATTGGCTTGCTCCAAAACCGTGGCAACTCTACGAGCGGGCCGTGCAGTTTTGGTTAAAATATCTACAATTCGCCAGAACGACGCGGGCCAAATCGATTGGAAAAAGGAATATCGTCCCCAACTTACCCGTTATGATTTCCCCGGCAGACGTCGATCAGGTTGAGAAACGTCTGCGAACGCAATCAAATGGACGAGATGGAAATGGGAATTACCAAAGGCATCAAGCAGCTCATCGCGGAAGCTCGGGATCGAATTCAGACGCTGACGCTGGACGAAGCAAAAGCGAAGTTGAACGGCCCCAACGTCACCTTCATCGACATTCGCGAACCCCACGAACTCGAAGCCGATGGAGCAATCCCGGGAGCTGTGCATGCGCCGCGCGGAATGCTGGAATTTCTGGCCGATCCCGCCAGTCCATATCACAAGGATGTATTCAGTTCGGGCAACGAATTGATTCTCTACTGCGCGTCTTCGGGTCGATCGAGCCTCGCTACGGCGACTCTGCAGGACATGGGCCTGAGCCACGTCGCGCACATCGATGGCGGCTTCAAAGCGTGGAAGCAGGCAGGCTTGCCAGTCGAACCGGTCGCCAAACAGAAGTGACGCTGTAGCCAAGCCCAACGACGGCGATTGGCATCTCGCCTCGAAAAGAAAACAACGCGGCCTTCAGCGGCCGGCGATGCAGTCGCCGCTAATGGCCGCGCCTGTACCTGCGAGCTGATCTCGATTTAGGTCGAAGCGCCCACCCGGCGCTGCTGGGAGAACGCCGTCGAGGATTGAGATCCTTCGAGTTGCCGCCACGGCGTGCCGTGACAATGCTCCGCAACGATCGAAACTTCGAATATCCGTTCGATCAGATCGCGCGAAAGCGGCGCCTCGCTCGTCGCTATCGTGGCAAGCCGGCCCTTCTGCAGAACGAGAGTCCGATCGGCGAACGAATGCGCCAGCGCAAGATCGTGCAGAACGACGATCACAAGCACGCGCTCGGAGTGCGCAAGCGTGCGTGCATGCTCCAGAAGCGCCAGCTGATGACGGATGTCGAGGCTGGCGATCGGCTCATCCAGCATGAGAATTTGATCGGACTCGAGCGTCTTTCCCGCAGCCAGCTGCGCCAATGCGCGCGCAAAGCTGACGCGTTGCTGCTCGCCTCCCGACAGCGTCAGGAAATTGCGCTCCGTGAACTCAGCGGCGTCCGCGCTTGCCAACGCTGAAAGCGCAATTTGATCGCGATCTCTGCGCGACAGGCCAATGCCGACACCCTCTGCCCCGAGACGCACGACCTCGAATGCCGTGAACGGAAACGCGACGCGCGAATTCTGCAGCATCACCGCTCGCC
>ERZ778027.2087-NODE-2087-length-27424-cov-12.035734_pt1 | contig 27424 bp, 34 predicted proteins | sample MGYA00375757_ERZ778027 | MGnify/ENA primary metagenome ERZ778027 (study PRJEB29350, sample SAMN05389817) | bioreactor metagenome | isolation source: Ammonium sulfate bioreactor | place: South Africa: University of Cape Town | collected 2014-02-18 ...
TTTCGCATAAAAGATTCGTAAGACGGAGGCGGAGGATCGTTTTCGTTGTCGTTCTGATTTGCAATTCGAATTGGTACATCAATATCGAAATTAGTAAATAATCCTTCGACTTTAACTTCAAATCGAAGAAAATAAGAAATTTGAACGAATATTTGTTTTTGATTTTCACGTTGAAAATGAAATGTTGGCGGAAGAACTTTCGATGGAAGTAAAACACAAGATGTTTCGTCGATTTGTTCGTCTCTTCGATTGACAATATTCGGAAGACTTGTTCGAAAGAGAAGATTTTCTGATGAATTGTCACTGATTTGATAAAGTTGAAATAATAATAAATCGATTTGTTTGATTAAAACTTTCTTTGGATTTTCAATGTTCAATTGAATCGAAATAATTTCATTGGCAACATATCCGGATTTATTAATACAACCTTTTAAACAAATATCTTTTCGATTTTCATTGGCAAATCGTGTTGGTAACAAACAATTGACATTGGCCAACAGATTGACACGTGGATAAATACTAACATACATTGTTTCTTTTCGATCGAATCGATACCATCGTGTTTTGAGAATAACTTGTAAACTATAACGAACATGAGGATATACATGAGGATCATTTAATGTCGGTGGAAGATTGGTTAATAGAGCAAGTTCAAATGGCCACGAATAACTTCCTGAAGATAAAACGAATTCTTTTTCATTTGGATTTGCTTCGATTAAAAGACGTTTTTTGGAATAAAATGGAAGATGATGATATTCAATAGTTGCAGCAGATGAATGTCCTTGAACATTCAGTGTTCTTTCGTTTTTTGTAAAACCAATTTCACCAGTTAAACCAACAGAAATTTCATTTCCTTTTAAATGTCCTTCGTCAATATTTAAACAAATATTTCCCGTAATGAGTTCATCGGTATAATAGATCGAATTATTTCGATGAAGATTAATTGAAAGATTCCCACTAGTACCATTTCCCATTCTGTTAAAGATCAATGACGAAAGAGAAGAACAAAAAAAAACAAGTTGTTTTCTTAGGAACTATCCATCCAATGGGAATATTAGTTATTTTCACTTTCTATTCGTCGATCTATCGAAGACTCAACACAAACAACAATTCTTTTATTTAGAACTGGAAATATACAAAGTCAACGAAGAACTAAATGACTTTTGCCATGCAAAACTAATGTTATATTTTTGTCGATCAATTGTATTCATTGTTTGTGATAAACGAACATCTTCAAACGAATTATCAATTTGACATACATATTTATCAGTAGAATCAGTAATTATATTCACTGATGATGATGATCCACATAGACAAAATGAATTTGTTGTTTTACTAGTAAAATGTCCATCTTGAATTAATTCTGTATTGTTTTCCGTATCAATCATTGAAATATCAGTTAAAGATATATTTGAACCTTTGGATATTACAAAGGTAACAATCGACAAATTTGATGACGCAATATAAATCGATGAGAAATAAATCAAATGATGATCGTTGTTGATTTGAGATGATTTTGTCGAAGACATTAATTTCAATGTTTGAAGTACTTTGTAGGAACAGGATTTACCAGATATCGATGATGTTTTACAAATATTGAATTCATTCGATATATTGGAAATTCTCGTTGATCCAAATGTTATACCAATAATACTCAAAATCAAACAAAGAATAATTATCGAACAAATGAATATGTGAAGCCAATATGATGAACAATTCTTTCGATTGTTTGGTAATGACGGAACAGATAGTAAGGCATCATCATCATCATCATCATCATCGGACTGACCAATTTGAAGAAGAAGTGAACTATTTTCGGTTTGCAATTCGTCAAAATAAGTTAAACACATTTCATTTTCATTCGATGATTGTTCCATTTTTTAAATAACCAAAACAACAATAAAATGTTTTTTATGTTTGAAGAAAAGGAGAGAGAGAGAGAGAGAGGGAGGAAAACTTTTTTTTTCGTTTTTTTTTCTTCCATTCTTTTTTCGATGATTTGAAATTGTCAAGAGAGACTAGAAAACTTTGATAAATATTTGACGAAAACATCGTCTATTCTCAGTATATAAAATGAATCTCTATCGCCTTTTAATCCACTTGTATATTCTATTTTAAAATAGTTACAAACATAAATCTTCGTTCGACTTTGTTTGACAAGGTTCGATACAATAAACAACAATGAGTTCTCTTCTCTTCGACATTAACTAGAACATTTGTAATCATTCAGAATTTTTTAGTTGAAAAAAAAGTTTTTTTTTTGTTTTTTTGTTTTGTAAATATTTGATGAAATAATTGAATATTCATTTGTAAATTGTAATCGTCTATTCTCAATCTGTGATTATGTTGGTTTTATGATTGTCATGAGAAGATTTCTCCAAGGAATCACAATTCATCTGTAAAATCCAAAACAATATATTCTTTGCACGGATTGATTTCTTTGTCATCGAACTCTTTTTTGTTTGTTTTTATTTTTAAGAAAAAGAAAAAAAAGTCCACCGAGACGAATGAAATTTACTGTTTTGAAAAAATGATAAATTTAGTTATTTAATTAGCAGTCAGTTCGCTGACATCATTAGGTAGAAATGTATGTTGATCATCATCATGTTGTTGAATAAAACTTGGTGCTTGATCATGATTTACATTGACAGCTGGTGCCGTTGTGTAGAACAACGTTTGATGTGTTGTTTTCGATCGACGAGACATTGTCCACATTGTTGACCATTTATTTGTTCGAATATAATCACGAAAATTCTGTGTTAACATTAAATAAAGTAAAGGATTTAACAGACCATTGGCATATACGAAAACAAGTGTGACAAAATTAAGAATTTGAATGTACGGTGTAGGACCACGTTCATTGAATGTATCATATAATTGAAGAATCCATAATGGCGACCAAAGAACAAAGAATGAAATGATAATTAATAGAACGAGGGTTGTGGCACGACGTTTATAAACATTTAATGAACGATGTGTCAATGATAAACGTCTCGATCTCATCGACCAACGATGAAGAAATAAAATTAAACGAAATGAAAATGTACATGTGATCAATGATGGAAGAAGAAATGCACAAGCGAATTTTAATTGAACATATCGTGATAATTCACCTGCTGTCCAACGTGATCGACATTCACTTACACCTGATGCCAATGCTGCACGAGTTCGATTATGAACAAATAATGACGAAGACATTGGCAAAGGAAATAAGATTGCAAACATCCATAAAATGATTATATACGCAAAGACAAATGCTAATTTTAATTGATCATTATATCGACGTGAGGTTTCACGAACATCCATATAACGTTCAACACTTAATGCCGTTATTGTATACACACCGACCTAAACACAACGATCAACTTATCTATTCTTCGAAATCTTCGAACTTACAATCATTGCTATGATATCGATTGCTATTGCTAATTGACAACCAACTCGACCAAATGGCCACCATGGAATAACAATATGTACGGCAAATATCGGAATTGTCAATGAATAAACTATATCACTTACAGCCAAATTGATAATTAACAAATTTATTGGAGTGATTGCTCGTGCTCCAACAATACTTATAATTGAAATACAATTCAGAAGAACTGATGCAATGAAGATTATTCCTAAGATAACTAATTGAGGAATTGGTGGAAGACTTAACACTAATAATGACGAATTCGTTGTTGTTGTTGTTGTTGACAACAACAAACTATTGTTCAACATTTCGATTTATCAAATATCTTCGTCTTCGTCTTCTTCTTCTTCACGTAGATCAAATAATAATAACACATACAAACATCTTCAACGAACAAAAGAGATTCTTCTCTTCGCTTCTCGATTCAACTACTAAGAATACATTTTTTTCCTTTCATCGTCTCTCTTCCGTTTTCCTCTTTCTCTCTCTCTCTCTCTTAACATCTCTTCAAGTCTTCTGTTTGCTTTTAATGAGAACAATATTCCTTCATCATCAGCAAAGAAAACACACGACAATCCACAGTCTAAGGACATTACGTTGAGATATTTGTCAGAGCAAAAAAGACAGGTGCCATCGCATTCTCGATGTGATATTCCTTTGAGAATACAAAGACATTGACAAACGAAGGAAATCAACAACGAATAACTTATTATTACAATCAACGTTTTTTTTTTCTCTTCTAATAAACAACTACCAGCACTACTTAATGAACAAACAACTGAATCATTTTCTCGGTTGATCAAAATAAATATATGTCAATTCTTTGACAGTTACAAGACATCTTGTGATCAATGGATGTTCTTCTCTCTCTCTCTCTCTTTATCTCTTTATCTCGTCTATTGACTCAATCATCAAAGAACAGTTTTTTTTTAATTTGCCATTGTTCTTTGTTTGATTACGTAAGTTGTAAAAGCAATAAATTGTTAATTAGATTATCAATCGAAGAACAAAAAGAATTGGTTTAGTTGACTATTGATACGATTATCTCATCGTTGTTCTTCTTCTCTCCAAGATCAGTCTTACACAAATCAATTCTTCGACTAATTTACAATCAGTTCATTTAATCGGAAACAAAAACGATTGAGTCTCATTTCTTTTCTTTCTATTCGATTATGTCAAATAAAGGACAAACCATCGATAAGATATAACAGTTACACTTAGCTTACCAACACACAAGGTCAAACGTTTATTCCAAAAGAGAAAGACAAACAAACACACGAGTCATTGATGATTCATTTAAAATCCTAACATAGGCTCATCTCGGGTGATATCTTTGTTCGAAATTGAATTACTGGTTGATCTGTCAGTTGTTTGAGATAATTGAGATGTTGGCGTGAGATCTCGACGAACAAATTGATATTCGTCATTTGAATATAGATTTGTCTCTTGTTCTTGACGAATAACATTTGTCAATGATAGATTCTCTTGAAATTGTTGTTGATTATCTACAAAAAACAATGATGATCAATCATTAAATATTTATGTGACACTTTGTTTTGTTATTTCAAGACTAACCATTGTCAAAAACAATATACGTCATTTTATCGATTTGTTCATCGACAATTAAATTAAATAATGGACGATCGAGACGAGATGAACAACTTGCATAGACCGGACAAACAAAACCTTTGATTTCACCTTCAATTGCCATTAATTCGATCGGTGGACATGAACTTATTGTTCCACTAAAATTTCGAGAAATAAATACAAACAAATAAATTCAATTTGTTCATTGAAAATAAACCTAATCGATTTGATTTGTTGATTTTCTTGGTCAATTCCATTGATTATCGTGAGATTTTCAATAATTAATCGACGCGTTTGCGATGAGACTTGAGTTGGATTTGTTGTTCGTCGAGCGACACATTGAATTTGATCTCGATTGACATTTCGTTGAATGGCTTCGTTGAGACACATTAATTCAACGAGATTTCGACTTCGATCAATGCAAAATCCATCGATTCGATCCAATTGTTTCAATGAATTTCTCCATGAATAATATTGATTAAATCGATGACGACATTCTAAAAACAAATCTTCATGAAGATTTTCGAAAGAAAAAAAAAACAAACGAACGATGAATAAATTGAACAATTGAAATTGTTTTCGGTCGAATCGATTGTTGACAAAACCAAGTCAATGGAATTCGATTTCGTTCGAGTTCGTAACCGATCGATTGATATCGACGAGACTTTTTCAATAAAATATTTCCATACGGAAGAATCTTTTCTAATTCGTTGATATCTTTCCCAATTAATTCAAGTTGTTTGTTAAAACAAAGCATTTCCTTAAGTACAAAAATCAAAAAAGATTTTTTTGTTACAAGATCAAATCACAAATTGTTCGTTACTTGAAAAAGAGCAATGGAAACGAAATCTCGTTGAAATTCGTGTTGATTGATTGAAAGTTTGATTAACGGTGGAAGACGTTCTTTTAACAGATGAATTTGATCGTAGATCAACGAAATATTCAATTGATCGATTGAATTCAACGATTTCTCGTGCCAAAGTTTATTTAATTTCTCGCTGAACAATTCGAATTGAGTTTCGAAGAGAAATTCTTTCGATGGAAATTCATTGAAATTCAAACGAAGTTGTTTATGTTTTGAGAGAAACCATTGAATATTGTATTGAGATTTATTTTGAGGAATTTCAAATTGACAACCGAGAAATTCGATTGTTGATTTCGATGATAATTGACCAAAGAGTTGATCGATTAATTGATTGACCAATGGCGATTGACTTACAAACGAGATTTCGATTAGATCTTTGACGAATTTCTTTTCTTTATTCGAATGCAAATAATTAACAATTAATTTTAAGAAATTTCTCGTCCATTGAACAACAAATAAACTTTGATAGAAGATTCGTTCGTAGTAAATTAAAATCGATTGAATGACAATTATTCCGTAGACGATGATAAATTCTTCGTGTTGACATTCATCGAAAACCATCGAACTATTCTCGAGTAGTTCGCCAATGATTTCATTTAAATCCGATGATTTCGTTTTATACAAAAGATTGGATAACATCACTTTACCTTCGATCAAACAATCGTAATGATGAAGACGACTACCGAAATAATTCAAATTCATCGAACTTTCTTTTATCACAACAATATCCAATTGACTTTGACGACGAATTTGTTTCAGAAATGAAATTATTGTTGAAGGTTGAATATTTTTAATGAAAATGAGATTATATTGATCGGTGAGATCGTCGATCGATGGATTTAATTCGTAATCAATTAAATAGATTTTCTTATTTTGATTTTGAAAATAATTGAAAAGAAATTGTTCGAAATCGATTTTATTCACGAGAAATTCTCCCCAAACTGTCGATTTGACAGGTATCAATGGAATTGTGATGAAATTAATTCCTTGAAATTGACTTTCATTCATTGGACTTTTATCTAAATGAAATTGTTCGATGACATATTCAGTTAAACTTTGTTCGAAGAAATCATTTTTCAATAAACGAATGATTAATAATTTTTCTAAATCATTAAATTGTTTGTCTTTTTCATTGGGAATTGTTTTCAATTGAGGATTTAAAAACCAAGATTTCCATTGATCAGCATTGGTTAAAATCAAATCCGATAGATTATGTAAAACATCATCTTCACTAAATAAATTCTTCAACGAACAAATATCGAACCAAACTGAATCCGAATGAATCCAATCGGGTTTGCCCGTTAACGATGATGGATAACTTAACGACGATAAATCAATTCGAGGTAAACCCGTGGCTAAAAATTCTAATTGAAGAATTTCACTTTTACTTTCACCGGTTTCAACGGCTGTTTTTAATAACAATTGAAGAACAACTAAAAATCCTAAACGATCATTCGAACTCAATTGACTAAACAAAAACAAAAAAGAAGAATTTTCATTTTTTGAAATTGACAGACGAACGGAAGAATCATTTGAATGAACAATTGAATCATCTTTTCGATATTTGTATCGATTTGTTTTTGATCCGGTGGATTTAATTGATCTTTATCCGTGGAAATGATTTCGATTAACGATGGTAATTGAGGATATTCTTCAACAACAACAACAACAACAACAAAATAGACCCGTATTTCATTTTGCATTTCAACTGAAAATCTTACGTTTATCTTCGATATCTTTGTAGATTTCCATGGATGAATTGACTTTAGTTGAATCTTTAGGAAACAATTGATCGAATAAATAATAAATAATTTCAATTGAAAATTGATAATTGAGTGGATTGAGTAGATTAACTCGTTGAATGACTGAATAGAGTAAAGCTCCATGTTGAGCATAGGGAAAATACGAATCAAGACAAATTTCAATTGAATCCAATAGTTCATAACATTGTTCAACAACTTCACCTAATTGATATTTTCTTTCCAAAGCAACTGAAGTTAACAAAACTTGTTCACTGAAAAAGTAACAAAATTAGCAAATCAAAAAAAAAAAACAATTCGAATCGATTTGCAAACCTAAGAGAATTCAATTTGAGAAATGAATCAATCTGTTGAATTCGTTGTTGACAAATTCGAATTAAACGAAGAATTGCCAATTTCTTTTGATAGAAATTCGGTTGAATTCGTTGAAATATTTCAATTCTAAGATCATCTAACAATGTTTCGACACTATATTGACAATTGATCGTATTCGTCATTAAACATAACGACGAAGAAATCTTTTCAAGAGAATCTTTTTCAGTTTGAATGAAAAATGAAAATGTCGGATGACAATATAAACGACGACCACAATAGATGATTAGATTGGTATCATCACTCTTCTCATTTGTTGTACATTTCCATTGAGCTAATGGATACAATAGACTATCGAGATTATTACAATGTTTTATATATAAATTTGATCCACATAGAAACGATTGTTCGATTAACATCACGATTTCGTGATTCGACCTGCAAAAAAAAAAAAGACAAATTTCAGAAGAAAACGAAACGAATCGGTTTTACGTTTGATCGAAATCAATAGTTTGTAATTGATAAGTTTTCTTGAGCCATAAATCCGTTTGATTAAATGGATCGATGATCAGTGGCGGATATTCAGTTGATTGAATGATAAGTGTATAATTTTCCATTTGAGATGAAACAATTCCTTCACTCAACCATTCCAAATAGGTTTCTTCGCCGAGAAGAAATTCAATTAATGAAAATAACATCTTTCGATATTCGATTCCATTCAAAAGTTTTTGTTCTTCATTGATTTGACTGAGTGAAGTTTGAAGTGAATCCAATTGCCAATTGATAATTCGTCCTTTGACACTCGAAATTTGATCGAAAACAATGTTAAATCCTCGATCTCGAACACATTTTATCCAATGAACAGTTAACATCAATCGTCGAAATGCATAAGTATACGGACCCAAATAAATGAGAAATCCAGCACCAATAGCACAACTTCCACTTAATGTTGATTGACGTTCACCTGTTGATTCGAAGATCTTTCTTGTTCGTTCTAATTCTCGAGATAAAATTTCATTTAATTGTGAAGCTGTTTGTAATTGATGTTCTTTGACGAGAACTTTTTCTTCTTGATCTTTCTTGTCGACAGTGGCTTCTTCGAAATTCTGTGATAAATCTTTTAATCGTGCTTCCAATGCCTACACATCAATCAAAGTCAAACCAAATATTAAAAGACGAGAATTCAACTCACTTGACTTTTGTTATCTAATAGAATTAATTTTTGATCTTGTTCTAAAACATCTTCTTCGATTTGTTTACATTTGTCATGCAAAGGTTTGACTCGTTTCAATAGAATTGTATGATATCTAATTAGTTCAAATGTCAATTCGATTTCGAGACAATGGAAATCTTACTGTAGAACTCGTTTAACCCATTTGAAAAGTGAAAATGCTGCATTGTAATAAGTCAATTGATTAATTAATTTCTCATCGAAATGAACTTTTTCAATAACTGAATTGATTAAATTTATATTTTCTTCAGTTAAATTAATTTTATCGAACAGTTGAGTTTCTTCAATGAATCGATCGAGATTGGCCATTTGTCGTTTGGCACCTTTTTGCCAAGTCACATCAGCTTGAGGAGATTTTACTAAACAAACAAATTAAATGAAGAAGAAGAAGAAGAAGAAGAAGAATAGGAACATACGAATCATGATGACAGCAGCTAATGTATCTTCGAGAGGTTGTTCAGGTTTAGTAATCGCTCGTAGATCTTGTAAAGATTTCATATCTAAATTTTCGATTAATTTCCTTGCATCAGTTGCAATTGCTAAACATTTATAAAGATTTTTCTCTTGAGCTAATTCATATTCGGGTAGAAGACGTTTCAATTGAACAGTTCGACGTGTTTGACATTTATGTGCACGAATCTGTTGTTCAGCCATGACCATATCTTGACCGATTTGAACTAACATTCGTTCGGTACTTTTCAGTCGTTCTTCGAGAACTGTTTTCTCATGTTGTAATTCTTTTTCTAATTTTACAGCTGTTTCATGTTGATATTGAATTTGTTCCAAAAGACGTTGAACATCTTCGTGATTTTCGAAGACTTTCAATGATTTTTCATTGAAAATTGTTACAAATCTTTAATTAACACAGTTTATCTTTTCAATAAGAAAGTTTTGAATTTACTTTTGAACAAATTTAGTAAATGTATGATTGTTGACATGTGGTAGTTTTTGTGTGTGATTGTTATTTGCTCGTCGAATAGCCAAATGCATTGAAGCAAGTAGATGAGCTGTATTTTCACTTGTTGTTTTATCCAACCATTTCACATCTTTTCATTGAGTAAAAAACATAGAAAATGTAATTGTTTTGGAGGAGAAACAAACCTTTGAGATGATAAAGACTATTTTGAACAAGTGTTGGTAAATCCCAATGTTGCCAATAGATTAAGGTTATATTGTTAAATATCGATGGATGATCAAGACAAATTTCATTGTTTATTTCATTCATTAGAATTAAGATTCGAACATTTTCTTTGATATTTCTATTTTACAAATAAAAAAAATTTTTTTATTTTTGTTAATTTCTTTTTCGAAAACACACAAAAGAGATGAAGAGGAAAACAAAGACACAAACGAATGGTTGAACATACCTGAGAATACTAAAATGGTGTTGAAGGGTGCAAGGTGAATGTTGTGTTCGAAATTTGTGGGGAAAAAAAGCAAGAAAACATACCGAAGAAAGAATTCCCAAGCAACTGCTCGAGAAAATGAAAGACCTGCTTGTTGAACTTGTGTTCGAACTGAATTCAAAACCGATGTTTCTTCTTCTAATGAAAATAAACTTGACATTTCTTCGCTATTCAACAGATTTGTAACATGAATTATTAAATCAATCGATTCAAATTCTTCTTCAGTTATTAATAAAAGAATTTTTTCATTCTAAAATATTTCAACAACATTTGACAATTTTCAATCGTAAACAAAACAAAAAAAAACTAACTCGAATTCCTGCGTCGATATATGTTTGAGTTAATTTTTGTTTAATAAACTCTTGAAAATGTTCTTTGGAAGTAATTAAATGACTTGTTTTAAATGAAACTAATTGATAGCCAACAATCGATGCAAATAGATCGATAATCGATGGATCGAGAACACCTTCGGCCATTATACAACAATGACCATCGACTGTTTGAACTGTATGACATAAACGACAGATTAATTCCATGTAACACTACAAAACAAATCTTTCAATCGAACGAAAAAGAACAATTCGAAAATGAAACTAACAGAATAAAGTGGAAAGGAGATTTTAGGTTTTTCTTTGTTAAATTCGATGATAGCATTTCGAAGATAGGTTTCGATTTTATTTCGATCAGTAACAAGTGAATAATTATCAGTTAAATAATTTTGAGAATCACGTGTTAAATTTGCAACAATCATTCCTAAATGAATAGATTTAACTAGGTCAATGATTTAAAGATTCAACTGACCACTTTCGGTAACTTGAAGATTTGAAAAAAGTTGTTTATCATCAAGTAAAATCTGTTGTTCATTAATCATATTAGTAAAATATTTCTTGACAATAGTTAAATATAATTGTTGATATCGTTGTTGATCGATTTGATCGATGAGTTTGGCTTGATAAAGCCAAATACATTCGTGATGCCAAAGATGAAGAATATCATCGATGGATGATTCGGGTGTTAAACTTATGCAAAGATTTCGAAATAATTGTGTCAATTGTTTCATTGAGAAAACATAATGAATTCGTTGATTCGTCGGTTGAAAAAGATCTCGTAAACGATTATTTAATTCAACGGTCGATCGAACGATTTTATCGAGAATTGAACGAAGATTTTCGAAACGTTTCAATGCTTGTGTCGAATATTTTTCTTTGAACGCAATATTTGTTGATGATGGATCAACAGCTGTTGTTGTTGTCAGTGTTGTCGTTGTGATTGTCGTTGTTGTTGACGATTTACCTGTTGAAATTCGTCCTGGATGTTCAGTTGTTTCTTTTAAAGTCAATTGATTTTCACCGAAATCACCGAGAATATGTCGATTTAATAATTTAGTAAATATACTAACTAAATCTTCTTCGAGAGACATATCCATTTCAATGATATGAAAATGTTTTAATAAACGATTTAATTTCGATAACGATTGATTCGAATTGATTGTAACAACATACGTCATATTATCGATATGTTGCCAATTGAATTCTTGAGGATGATATAAACCATTTGAATCGATATGTTGACGAATCAATTCGACTAACGATTGACAATTTGAACGATCGATTTTAGCAAGTTGAAGATCATCGATAAAACAAAACATCTTTCGATTTCCTTTTGTTGTATAATAAGACGAATGTTTCCATTGAAGTTGTTCATCGATTTTCTCGTAAACAAATAAACCATCCGTTTCTCTATTCAAAATAAATCATTCAAACTTTATTTCAATCTCGGAAAAAGAAAAACAAACGAATTGCAATTGATGGTTATATAAAACACATCGCTAATATCTCCTCCACAAGTTGCTTTTAATCGATCACTAATCAACGAACTCTTTCCAATTCCACGTGGACCAATTAGTAAAACTGGATGATCACTTTCGGTCATTGAACTTATCAAATTTGATAATGCCTTTCAAAATAAAATATAGAACGTTTTTCTTTTTTTCGAAAATAAGAGAAACCATTGTGTATGGCGTGTGAACAAAGATATTATTCGGTATGCCTTGATGAGCTGGAGGATTAAATGCTGGAATTGTATCCGACCAAAGAACAAATTGATGAGAATCAATGTCATACATCCAATCGGTTAACTTCAAAATTCAAAAATCAAAATCGATTTCAAATGAGAAAAGTGAATTCTATTACCGATTTGGCTTTTGGAATATGATGAAATGTTTGTCTCCACCAATTTTCAAATTGTTTCTTATGATTGGGATGAACATGAGTAATAAATGACCAGAGAAGTGTATATTCAACCAACGAACGAAGATCAACCGGTGCACATTTATCATTTTTAAGATAACTTTTCAAAAGTGTAATTGCCATTGAAATCTTCGATTGAAAAGATATTTCAATGTTCGTTTTATCTTGAATTTCAATCGATTCAATTCGATTGATATAATCGATAAGAATCATTTTCAAATCGTCGAACATTTCATTCGAAAGATTTTCATTGGAAAAATTCGATTCAACTAAATCTCTCCACGTCCAAAGATTCTCTTCGAAATTCAACATGACAAATGATGATAACACCGATGGACTTAAATCATTCAAATTCTCTAACTAAATTGTACAAATTCAACAACTTTTCTAAACAAAGAAAAAGAAAAAGAAAAAGAAAGAAACCAACCTCCCAAAAGAGATGTCCCTGATTGAAATTTAAAATCCAATGTTCAATTGCCGTGAGATCATCGAGATGAAATCCATCGAAATGTAAATATAATTGATGAGTCAACGAATATTTCTCAATGAGATTGGAGAGAAGACCTTGTTCGAATGAATCTTTAGTTCGATTGTATTTCGAAAAGAGTTCATCGATCGACCATAATTGAAGCATCAAATGATGATAGATTATTCGACTATTTTCCATTAATTTAGCTTTGACAAATGATTTCATGAGAAGTGTTTTACCACATTGACTTCGACCGATTAAAAGAATTTTCGAATGATTATCAACGAATTGATTTAATTGATAGAATTTCTTTAAAACTTTTTCATTTAAATTTAAATTCAATTGTTTACAAGAGAATTCAAATGCATCGGAAATATTCCAAATTTTTTCGTTTAAATAACGTGATTTCAATGGGGAATTATCCAACGGAATACTTTGAGGTAACAATTCTCTTCTTCGTTCATTCATTTCGAGTTCGAATAAACTTTCGAAGATTTTCTTATCTTCTAGTTGAAAACATTTGCAAATCTTCATTAAACCATTTGAAAGAGCTTTTTCTTCGTCTTCATACGAATTACCAACTAAACTCATTTTAGCAAATTTTATTAAGAATTTGATCAATAAAGGATTTAAATCCATTTGAGAATTTATCAAACCTAAGTAAATAAATCAAAAGTTTTCTTTTGAAATCATTTCTTTTGTTTTGTTTTCCTACCGTGTTGAGAAATATTTTCAGTTAATGCAAATTGAACTGTATAACGAATAAAATTGAGAAAGAGATTGGTCAATTGAGAAGCATGTTGAAAACCCGATTGAATTAAATTACAAAGTAGAACTTGATTATAATCTGGTTTAGTCAACGAAACAATTCGTTGATCAAGTTGAACATCACTCCAAACATTCGAATAATCGAATGTTGTCGAACGAGAAACATTTGTAAAGAAATTCAATTCTTTCGAATCGATCAACTGATAACTTTGATTTAAATGTTCGAATGTTTGTTTTTTATTTTGAATTGTTTGATAAAGTTTCGATGAGATTTCGATGAATAGATTCAACGATTTTTTATTTAATTCATTGATATTTTCGAATAGAAACCAATTTCCTTGGCAAAGACCGGCAAACGCATTTTTTATTTGACATTCTTCGCTTGTCGAATTACAAGACAAACGAAATAAATTTCGGCCAACATTCGAACAAAGACTTTCAATTAAATAACAACTCTAAAAACGCAAAACAAATCCAAGTGAACAATGATCATTTGGAATCGAATGAGGAAAACTTACATTTTCATTGAGAACTAAAGTTCCACCAGGTGAACCCAATGAAAGAAAGATTTTACCAAGAAAATCATGTTCTCTCGGTGTAAACATTTCACAATTCGAAATCAAATCAAATCCATAATTGACTGTTTTATCCAAACACTAAATCAAACAACTTATTTTTACAATTCAAAATTCGAAAATCGAAACGAACTTGAATAGAAATTTGTTGATTTGAATAATATCTCAATGAGAATAACCATTCGAATGAGTCGATTGTTACTGGTAAACGAAGTAAATAGGATGAAAACATTGTCAAAACATCTTCGACTTTGCTTTCGCTCGATTTCTTGTCGATGAGCAAACTTTGTTCATTTGTATTTTCACGAATATGTGAAATTTGTTCGATTAAACTTTTCGATAAATTCGTTAGTTTCTAATTCAAATCAAAACATTTTTCAAGAACAAAAAACAAAAACGAACACGAACTTGTTGTAAATCATTTGATTTAGCTGATGTTTCAATTAATTTCGTAAAAACAATTTTCAAAACAAGATTAACAACTTGACGAGGATATTTTAAAATCCAATCAACGAGATTTAATTCGACGTTTTCATTGATTTCTAAACAACAACAAAAAAAACAAAATTGAATTGAATTGAATGAATTCGTTGTGTCGATGAAAACCTTTGAGTGCTGTTTCAATTAGTTTTTGAATTGTTTGTTTGATTTCAATTTGTAATTTGTCAATAAATAGTTGAATATTTCCTTCGAATTGAATGATATTGGTAAATCGAATCGTTTGTTGATCATGTTGACAAATCAATCCAATGACTTCATCTTTATTTTCTTGAGAAAACAAAAGATTTTTTAATCCCGGTAGAACCAAAGAAAGATTCGTGCTCAATGATTGAATGTCATAAGCTAAAAATACAACACCCTCAAAGCTATTTTCAACGATTTTTTTTTAAGAATATCAACCTGATGTAATCAATTGAAATAATTGAAGATCATTGAGAAATGCCAATCGTGGTGATTTATTCTCTTGAAATAATTGTTTTCGTAGAACTTGTTGACATTTATTCAATTGAGAATTGAAATATTTTAACATTGGAAGAATATCTATTCATTTAAAATGAATTTAATTCGATAAAACAAAACAAAATTTACTTTTCTTTTGACAACATTTGAGAACATTATTATTATTTGCAAGTGAAATCATCAAAGCACGAAAATCTTTATCGACTTTGGAGAAAATAAGATTGGTTTGTTGATCAAATTGAATCAATGGTGTTAAACAATCGATTTGAAGCCAAAGTTGTTGAACATGATTCCATTGTTGAAGAACTCCTTCGATATGTTGCAATGTTGTTTGCCATTTTGAGATTTCATCGAGAAATGAACCAGCCGATTGATTCGTTTGAAGAATTTCTAAATTCATTTGATGATCGCCCATTTCGACAAAGATCTTATCCAAATTCGAGAGCAAATAGATTTTATCCGATGTCTTTTAACAAAAATCATTGATTTATTTCATCATGAGAAATCAATGACTTACAGAAACATCGATGTTTAATAAAGATTGAGAAAGTGAACCGATACTAACACGAGATTTTTTATTCAATGATGAAACATTTGTTTGTTGAGTTTTCTTCTCTTCGAGTATCTAAACAATTGGATTCGTTTGTAATTTTTAACAAAGAAGAAGAAGAAGAGAACTTGTTTCGGTTGATAGGAAACCATTTGAAATGTTTTACTTAACCAAATTTCTTCGTAAGTTTTCAAAGTTGTTTCAAGTTGAAAATCTTTTTCAGCTCGTTTAACTGTCGCTCGAATTTCCTCGGCATGATCTAAATCAAATCGATTTTTACAACAACGAAAATTGATGTTGCAAACCTTGAAAAGCTAAACTAAATAATTTGCCAAAAGTTAATTGTCTAAAGGTGTCACTATCCATCAAAGTATTTCCTCCGGTTAACCGAATCAATTGTTTCCAATGACGTGTTCTCAATGCTGGATTCGAAAGATCATCAAGTAATTGCGCACAGATTTTGATTCGTTTGATTTCATCTTCAGTGTAAAGATAAATTTGCCAATTCTTAGCGACAGGTGGAAGTAATTGAAGATTTTCTAAATGTTTTTCACAATGAAGTAGAACAAGTTTACTATCTAATTTTTGCCATTGTTGTTGTTTAATATCTTCTAAATGTTTGCGAATGTGTTGAACAGTTTTCCAAGTTAAATTGAAATCTTTTAATAATTGTCGACATTGATCTAATTTAGAGAAATCGACAACATTCGAATCTAAGAGTGTTTGTAATTGTTTGTAATCTTTGGCTTGTTTATCGAGAAATTTTTGTTTGGTTGAAAATTCGTTGAGAATTTGTTGAGCTTGATGAAATGAAATTTGATAATAGAAAAGATTCGATTGATTGATATCATCGATTAATTGATCGATTTTCGATTGAAATTCTTTGAGATCTTTGATAATCAACGATGATTCTTCTTTCAATGTTGGACCTAAACGTTGTTTGGCTTGCATCACTTTCGTTTTGAGATTTTGCCAACGATTGATAATTGTTTGATATCGTTCGAATAGATTCAATTGATTTTCATTCGATGTCGATGAAGATTTGAGTAACGATAGAGTTCGTCTCATTAATTCAAAACGAATTTCTACTTCTTGTTGTTTTCCACTGACAGAATTAAATAATCGCATGATTTTCATGAATGTTTCAGTATCACGTTCAAGACCACTGATCGATTCGATTTCAGGTTCCATTGCGCCGAGAAAACTCGACACATTTGTCAACGATTCATTTGTCTACAATCACAGTTTGAGATTTGCATTTAATTATTTTGAGAAATCGAAAGAAACAAACTTGATTTTGAAGATAATCACAGAATTTCCAAAGCCATTTATGAGCAAGACTTGTTAATGTTTGTTTTATTGGTCGAAGATCAATTTGAATCCATTGAACATTCCAACAATCGGGTAACGATGAAAGATCAGATAGACATGCCTATGCAAACAAATATCTCGATTGGCAAATTCAATTGAAATTTGAATGCAAACTTGATAAATTTTCATTTCATTTTCAAATTCTTGTAAAAGTGGAATTCGTTGTAATTGTTCTTTTTCATTGGTTGAACAAAGAAACGATCGTTCGACTTGATCGATTAATTCAGCTGTTGGAATCGATCCCATCGAATAAACACTTCTATTCATCACAAAACAAAAAACAGAATTGCAATTTTCAATGAAACCACAAAATTATTTGGTGTCAAAGTGAGAATTGTCATTTGAACAACATCAAATCAAACCTGTATAACATCGAAAAACTGAAATATGTTAGTTTATTTGTATTATTGATTAGAAAAAGAATATGGATATTCAACAAGCGAAAGACTAACCGTCGACCAGCATCTTGTTCGTTGAGAAAATTCTTTGGTGTCGATGATTTTATTCGTTTTTCTCCATTTAAAAACAATTGAAACGATTGATTGACAGGTAATTCATAGAGAAATGAATATTGTTGAAAGGCTTCGAATAATTTCAATGATTCGAACGAAGTTTCTTCGATTAATTGAACAATTTTATCTTTTAATTCGATGATTAACGGATCTTCACTAATCATTTGAGAGAAATTCGTTGATTTAGAATTTCCAATCGGTTGAATAAGATCGCCTCGATGAACAAATGAATCGATCCAATTCAAAAGAATTTCTCCTAAACTCAATTGACTTGTCATTGGAACGAGTGAAGGTTCGAATGTTAATTGACAATCGTTTAATTGAACAACAATACTTAACATTTCATTTTGTTCGTCACTCATTGAAACTAACATATTCTTCAAACTGATTAAACTTGTTGCTTTTATTCCATTGAAAATTAAACTATTGAAATAATCAATTGAATTTAACCATGCTGGACAACCGGAACTCACACCAACAACCTTTACGATTTACATTTTTATTTCAAAACAAATTTTTTCTTTTCCTTTTTTTTACTTGAAAGATTTTGTCGACTAATGCATGAATTCGATGTCCATCGATGAGCAATTTTTCATTGAAAATCTCTTGAACATTTCTGAAATTGAATTCGATTTTTCAAAAGAAAAATTCGTTTTTTTTTTGGTGTTTACTGATGTTTGATGAGAGTTTGTTGAAAAGTTTCAATAGAATTTGTTTGATTTTCATGAAAACAATCTCCTTGTATATTCGACCAATGAAATGCTAAATCTCTTAGAATTGAAATATTTTCTTGAACAATATCAAGTGCAACACTCGCATCGAGATTAATTAAACCGTAAGCTTCTTCAATATAATCGTTCAGCCCAAGACTTTTCCATGTGATTTCATTTAATCCTCGATCGATTACCTAAAAAAAAACATTGAACTTTTCAAATTCAATTCAAGAAAAACAAAAAACAAACTTCATCGATTCGATTTAATTTCGCTTCGAAAAGATCTTTTTCTTCGAGATCCATTTGTTCGATGAGATAATTATATTTCATTGCAACCGATCGAAGACGATCGACATTCAAACTAAATTTGTCATCAAACAATAAATTCATTTGCAAAGATCAAAAGTTTCTTTTACCGAATTATTGTTTGATTTTGAAGAATTGGAATTAATTCTCGAAATTTGGCTGGAATTTCGTAATTTAATGGTGAACTTGTGATGAAATGAATTTCTCTTAGAACACATTCGAGTGAAGAATCAAAATTGACTTGAATCGATTGTGGACGAGCCAATTCATCGGATAAACTAACGATTTTCTATTTCAAAACAAAAACAAAACCGACTCAATTTTGAATTCACAGAGGGAGAATTTCGTTTACAAAAACAGGTTGAAGTAAAAGATCAGAGATTTGACTCGATGCAGATTGTTCCAATTGAGAATAAAGTTCACTTTCATTTCTTCAACAACAACAACTGACAAATTGTAAAAAGAAAAGAAGAAAAACAAACTTGGCTATTTTTTCTGTAGCAATTCGAAATGATTCTTTTAATTCCCAACCGAGATCACTATTGACTATTTTAGGACAAAGATCAATAAATAAATGCCAATAATTATCAATTCGTTGTTTGAGACCAAAGAGAAATAATAATTGTCGTGCAATCGGTGGTTGATGACAATAATTCGAATGAGATTTTCGAATTAATTGTTCGACCGATTGAAATTCTTGTTTGAGATGTTCAGTAATCCATTGTTCTTCATTTTGAAGAGCTCGTTGAACAACATCTCGTTGATAAGCTCCATGAAACACATCCAATAATGTCAATTTACTTTGTAAGGTTGTTGCTCGAGAGAAACATTGTCGAAGAATCCAAGCTAATTCATGTTCATATTGTTTTAATTCCGTTCGAAGACGAAAAAAAGCTAAATCAAATCGATCACTATCCATTAAATTCGATAGATTCGGACATTCAGCATGAAATTGATCAAGAGCTTGACAAGATTTCGATTGAATTTCAGCAAGCATAGCATCCATTGTACTCGTCAATGTTCCACCAATACGTGCTGTCGATGATAATTCTGTAAATTGAGCAATTGTCGAGGTCAATTCTTGAACATCATTACATCTTTTATATAAAAAAAAAGACAAAAAAAAACAGTTTCTTTCTTTCTTTCTTCTTCTTCTTCTCATTGTTTGAAATGAAATCACCTTTCGATAAGAGCATTTAACGATTGAAAACATTTGGCATTTCTCTGTGGCCATGGACTGGATTTTCTGAGAACAGCATAGGGATCGTTATTAGCTGTGATTTCTTTATTTGGATCACTTTCACCATAAGGATTTACATGCCAAATTAACATTTTTGATGGATCGATTCTATTCGAGAAAAAACCAAATGACTTTTTCAAAATAAAATAGAAAAACGAGAGACTTTTTCTCAGGAATCATATATTTTGAATTGAGTGCATCGGCTTTTTCTTTATAATCAAGATAAGTTCCTCGAAACATTGCACAAATCGAAAGAGCATCTTTTAAACCCATCGAATCCTATTTGAAATCAATTGAAACAATAGTTATTCAGAGTTTGACAACATACGTGTTGACTTTGAGATGAAATATCTTTTGTAACAATTTGTTTCGATCGATGAACAATTTCATTCGAAACAACTTCTAATAATTGACTGAATTTATCTTTTTGATGATAATAACTAACAAACAAATTAAACATCAATTTCAATGGCAAATATGTCGACTGCGTTTGATTACTGTGAATGTTGCCAAATGAGAAACAAAGTATGCATCAATGATCGAAGATAACCAACAATTTCATTGAAATCATTGGAACTATTGATTTGATAGATCCAAGGAGATAATGTACTTACAAATGAAAGATTTCGTTCGGCATGATTGACAGCCTAAAGAAATGGTAAAGTGAAAATGAATGAATGTTGTCAATGACAAACTCGAGTGATTTCTAATTTAATGTCTAAAAATGAAGCGAGATAAGGTGAACGATTTCTTGCTAAATTCTTGAGAACATCTTCGACAAATGGTGAATCGAGTTGAACAAGAAGATTATTTAATTTATTAATTCTCGATGTCCACAATTGAACTTGATCTTTTATTGAATTTTGTTCTCGACCATAGAATGATGGTTTCAATTCTTCTTGAAGTAATTGCTATTCAATAAAACAAAAAAAAACAATTTCCAAATAAACAAACAACAACAATAGAAAAGACAAACTTTGATTTGTTTACTCCAGTTCGTTAAAGTATTTTCTAGAATAGCTAAAATGGCTTGTTGTCTTTCGGGTTGTTGTTGAGCAATATGTGCAAGAATATTAAATGCTGGCAATGGAAGAACAACTGATTCAGCTTGAAATGTATGTGTAGCTGCTGTTTGATTTAATAAACGATGAAATAAATCCAAGAAACGATCCTTTTCCATATCAGATACCAATGTATTACAACATAATAATGGAAGATAAACATCTCGACTGATGATATCCATATAATGAACTGTTTCTTTCGGATATAATTCAACTAATGAAACATCTTTGTCTAATCAAAATAGAAAACATTTTCAATTTTATCGCTTTTAGTTTTTTTTTTGTTATGAAGAAAACAAACCGAGATTTTCTCGAGTTAATTTGCTGGTTAAATTTGTTTTAATAAAAAGAACGATTTTGTCGAATGAATTAAAATCAACGGGAATGATATTTGTTGCAAGAAGATTTGTCGATGATGATTGAGAGAGAATATATAAATGAGTAATATCTTCATTTTCAAGAAATTGTTCAATACTTAAACGATTATCATCGTTTTGAATAAGTTGAATGAGAGCATCTCGTTTAGGTTCAATCGTTGTGATTATACGAGATTCAATCCATTGATAACGAGTATCTTTTTCCATTTCAAATCGAACGAGAAAAGAAAAGAAAGAGAAAGAGAAAAGATTTCTGTCGCCATTTGCGTGTGTTTGTATAAAGTTGTCACCATCGATTGCCTCTCTTGACATTCAAATTAAAATCAATCGTTCTGCATTGATCAGAGGGAGTTACATGTATTCATTCATTGAATCATTCAACCGTATATTTCTTATTTTATTTATTTATTTATTAGAAAATGCTTGCACAAATTGTATCACCAATTCTCGGAGCTTTTCTAATTAGTTTAGCATTGATTAATTTCTCAGCAAATATCAATCCCAAACTTCATTTAGTTTTAGTATGAAAAACAAAAGAACAATTTTGTTTTCTTTTTCTGAAATCAATTTTTTTTTGTAATTTTAGAATGGTCAATTGAGACAAATGCAAGAAACATTTGCAATTGATTCTTTGAAACAAATTCCATTCGAATTACTTCGATTGATATTTTCAGGATTTTTACTTGTGTCTGGATGTATTCTTTATTTTTTCCAAGGATTTCGTCGTCTATTAATTCTGATTCCATTGTTAATTGTTTCGGTATTAATGTTTCAATCTGCAGTTGTTTTTGGTTCGACATTGTCAAATATTCCGATTTACATGTTTTTATTGGTTTCAATAATTATTATTTTATTTCATGATTGTTCACAATTAGACGATCTGGAAATCAAATAAATTCGAAATAAGATTTTTATTACGAAGAATTTGTTGATGAATTAACGATTGTTGAGATGAGATGTCTAATGCTTGATTATAAGATCGAAGAGAATGATTGATGTGTTCGAGTTTATCATTGGATTTCGATACTTGACTAAGAAGAAAATGAAGATCACCTTGCAATTTTTGATAGCAAACTTTCGATGATAATGAAATCGAACGATTCGAGAGAAGATTTTCGATTTGACTGAAAATTTCCTTGGAATAAAATTGAAGTTCATTGAAAATTAATTGTAGATAATTTTGAATAATAAAACATTGATTTTGATCGTTGGTTTCGATTAGAATTTGATTTAGTTTTCTTAGAGATTGACATCGTTTTTCAATTAAATTCAAAGAAATCAACGTGAAAATTGTTTGTTGTTGTTCGTCGAATGTTTTTGACGATTTAATCAATTGAAAAGCATCTTCACAACGGTTTGTTAAATAACAAAAATATAATTGATCAAACAAATTTTTCATCGCATTTCTTCAGCGCTTTTTATTATTCTCTACTAAAGACAGATTTTAATTAAAAAGAAATTTGATCTGAAATTGACGTCTTTCAACATTTTTAAATCTTTAAATAGGACTGAGAACTTGTGTACTTGTACTCACATTTCAATGTCTCTAACAGATTTAAGTCGAGAAATAACAATCTATACAGGCATAGTTCTTGTTCTAACTGGATTTATTGGCAATTTAATGAATATTTATATATTTTCCAAAGTTCAATCGTATCGAAAGAGTTCAAGTGCATTTTATATTTGTATAAGTTCGATATTTAATATTGGTTATATCGGAATAAATTTACTTTCTCGTATAGTTAGTATTGCTTTTTCATTTGATTTAACTCAAATATCAGTTGTTTGGTGTAAAACTCGTCAATTCTGTTTAGTAACATTGAGTTTAGTAACATTAACATGTTCATGTTTATCAACAATTGATCAATATTTTGTGACATCACACAAACCATCTCTTCGTCGTTTTAGTAATCTCAAATGGTCACATCGAATTGTGATTTTAGTTGTTATTCTTAGTTCAATTCATGGAATCTTTCTTATTTTATATTCGAATATCTTGGCAAATAATTGTGTAATAACAAATTCAATATTTAATATTTATATTCGAATATTTATTCTTGTTATTCTTTGTATTGTTCCAGTGATTGTCATGATTTTATTTGGTTATTTAGCTTTTCAAAATCTACAACGAACTCAATTTCTCTCAAGACAATTCGCTGATCGACAAATGACAAAAATGATTCTATTTCAAGTCATTTTAATTACTTGTTCAATAACTCCATATGCAATTTATATCATTTATTCTTTAATCACATCTCAAATGATTAAACATGCAAATCAATTAAATAATGAAGCATTTGTATCAACAATTATCAATTTATTTCCTTATTTCTACTATTCGGTTAGTTTATTTTCAAAGAAAAAAACAATGTAAAAATAAGAAAAGAAATGTTTTTGTTTTGTTTGTTGAAAGGGAAGTTGTTATGTGTTTGTAATTTCATCAAGTCGATTTCGTCGATCAATAAGAGAGAAAATCTTTGGTTGGAAGAAATCAAACGTAATTCAACCAATACAAATGTCAACAAACATCCAACTATTGAGTTTACGTTAAATCAAACGTTAAATGGTTCATGTCAAAGCGACAAAAAAAAAGAACATGTGATCTGTACTTTTGAACGCCCTGAAAAATGTTTCTTTAAATAAACTATTGAATGAGCTTGATGATAATGCGAGACAGAGAAAGTAAATGAAGCGAATAGATATAAATGTAATTAAAACTATTGCCGACACATCGCAATTATATTTATATAAATCATCATAAGAGTCAAGTTTCTGAGTGAACATTCCAGAATAAATAATTTCAATGTCATTAACGAACATCGGTCAGCAAATAACCATTTATGTTGGTACATGTTTATTTTTAATTGGTTTAATTGGTAATTTAACAAATATATTTGTGTTTCTAACTGTTCGACAATATCGTAAAACTGCATGTACATTTTATTTTCTCATCAGTTCGATATCGAATTTAATCTATTTATCAGTCAATTTGCCAACACGTATTTTGAGTACAGGTTTTTCTTATGATTCAACTCGAACATCAAATGTTTGGTGTAAATGTCGTCAATTTGGTATTTTTACATTTCCATTAATAACATTAACATGTTCATGTTTATCAACTATTGATCAATATTTTGCAACATCACAAAATGTTCGTCTTCGTCGATTGAGTCAAATCAAATTGGCATATAAAATTGTTTGTTGTGTTATATTGATTTATTGTCTTCATGGAATTCCCATTATTTTATTGTATAATATATCACCAGTGAGCAGTACATGTACACAAACCAATGCTTATTTTTCGAGATATTCGATCTTCTATCTTCTTGGATTGATTACAACAATTCCATCGTCAATTATGATTCTCTTCGGATATTTAACCTATCGAAATCTTCATCAAACTCGAGTTCTTCTTCAACAACAAGCAGATCGACAATTAATTCGAATGATTTTGTATATAATTTGTCTTGATTTATTTTGTTTGATTCCCTATGGAATTCAGATGGCTTACAATACAATTACAACTGGATGGAGTAAAGATGCCAATCAATTAGCCATTGAAAGGTTTTCATTTACAATTTTAACAACAGTTACATATGCTTATTATTCGGTAAGATAAAACGATTTCTTTCATTTTATTTAATTCAATTGTTTTTTATTTTATTTAGATGAGTTGTTTTATGTTTTTAATTTCGTCGAAACGATTTCGAAATGCAACCAAAAATCTTTTTCGATGTTTTTTTCATCGACAAAATCAAGTTGAAACTCTTGGTTCAAATACATTTCGAAAAGTTACAAAACAATAAACTGAAAATATTTCTATTCGATGTTGTCTTGTCAAGTTCATAATTATGTATCATAAAAAGAAAATAAAAAGAAAATTACAATTTATCTTTATCTTGTCAAAAAAATGTAAATTTCTACTCGATGTCTTCGTTGTACTAAAAAGGAGTCGACGGCACTTTCATTGAATTGAGTTTAATTGGAATAACAAATTTGAACATGTAATATCAATGTAATTAAAACAGACAGGAAAAGATCGACACAAATGTTCATTGACTTGTTAACAAACAAGAACATGTGACGATAAATATCTACTCATTAGAACTGTCAAGATTTGCTTTGATTTTCTCAGCGGTTTCTAATGTTTCACATGATTAGTAGAGGAAAATTTTGATTTTTTTTATTGCGCAGATTTAATTTGATATTTATATTTGAAAAGAATAAAAGAATGTTTTTCTATGATTCGGTCCTATTGAAATGTAAAAAGTATATAATTAGATGACAAACTTTGTATCCAATATGATTCTTTGAAAGCGGTCGACATTTTATTTTTTTATATGTGAAAAAAAGAAACAAAAGAATTCATTTGAATTTTAAATAATAAAAAGAGAAGTCGAGTAATGTCTTTAACATATGTTGGTCAACAATTGATGATTTCAGTTGGAATAACATTGATTACAATTGGACTTATTGGTAATTCTATAAATGTTCTTGTTTTTTCCAGTAGTATTCACTATCGGAAAAGTTCATGTGCATTTTATTTATTAATGAGTGCAGTTTTTAATATAATTTATATTTCTATGAATTATATTCCTCGTTTTGTTAGTCAAGTGAGCAAATATGATTTATTACGTTATTCGATTGTTTGGTGTAAAATGCGAAGTTTTGGTGTCATAACATTTCCATTAATAACTTTAACATGTTCATGTTTAGCAACGATTGATCAATATTTGTCAACATCACAAAATGTTCATCTTCGTCGATTGAGTCAAATCAAATTGGCTCGACGAATGGTGATTTTACTAACTGTTGTTTGGACAATTCATGGCGTTGCTCCACTTGTATTTAACAATATTTCACCAAGTCAAACATGTGAGTCAGCTCATTTTGGTTATAATCTCTATCGAATCTTCTATCTTCTTGGATTAATTACAACAATTCCATCGTCAATTATGATTCTCTTCGGATATTTAACCTATCGAAATCTTCATCAAACTCGAGTTCTTCTTCAACAACAAGCTGATCGTCAATTAATTCGAATGATTTTCATTCAAGTTGCACTTGATCTTATTTGCATTGTTCCGTATGGTCTTATCAGTGCTTATCTTTCAATAACATCAAAGATGAACAAAGATACAAACAGGCAAATTATTGAAAATTTTATTTTAACTTTATTAACGTTATTAACTTATTTTTATTATACGGTTTGTTAAGAATTAAAAAAGAGAGCAAAAGAACATTTTGATTTATTTATAGGGAAGTTGTTATATGTTTCTTTTGACATCAAGCCGATTTCGTCGATCGACAAAAGATCGAATACTTCGTATTTTTTGTCGAAACAACGTTGAAATAGTTCCAATTCACTCTCGACCAACTTTTTAAAACATTGATTTTGTTCTATCGACGATTGAAATAAATAAATTAATAAAACGTTTAATTAGTCTGGATTAAATAACCTTGATTATAGTACTTTTGTTAATAATTATAAAAGAGAAAAAGGTTTGACGGCGAATACGTTTGATAAATGAGTTAATGAGAGAATATATCTCTTTGAAGAGTTATTAAATAGAATTGTTCTTGGAAAAAGGACATGTCCTTATCGTACATAGATCAAATGTTAACACTCTATATTGGTAGTTCAATAACAATGATTGGTTTGATTGGTAATGGAATAAATATTTATATATTTTCTAA
>ERZ778027.2090-NODE-2090-length-27340-cov-9.330108_pt1 | contig 27340 bp, 13 predicted proteins | sample MGYA00375757_ERZ778027 | MGnify/ENA primary metagenome ERZ778027 (study PRJEB29350, sample SAMN05389817) | bioreactor metagenome | isolation source: Ammonium sulfate bioreactor | place: South Africa: University of Cape Town | collected 2014-02-18 ...
TATATATATAAGAACTGATTTATAGTGGTTATTTTATACATAATAATGCATATGTTTTATCTGATTGGAATACTTTCAATACTATCCATTGTAAATGGACAAAATTGTCGTGGAAAGTTCAATGATACGATCCGAGGTCAATGTTCCAATGTCGACAATTGTCAAGGAACAATATTGGCAACTAATTCATGTCCGCAAAAGCAATGTTGTATCAATGGAACTCTAAAAGCATCACCAAAACAATGTCTTACACTCAATGATTTCGACATTTCCTATAATCATACATCTCGAGCTGTATTCTTACGTAAAATTCTTAACTATGGTATCGATTCAGCAGGTATTTGTGACAATTGTCAAGCAAAAGCAGCGTTCTTAGCAATTGCAGCTACCATGACGAATAATTTTCAAATGGATGAAGTTACTTTTTCAAATACGATCTTTGCTCGTGACGATACAAAATATGGAAATACGCAAGCAGGCGACGGATCACGATTTCGTCAACGAGGATTTTTCGGTCTTCGTGGACGAGAAATGTACACACGATTGCAAACATTGCAACCACAATATCAAAGTTTAACAAATCCAGAATCTGTTGCATTAACACAAAATGCCATTGATATTGCGTCTCTATTATGGAATAATCCAAATCTTCAATCGCAAAAATCAAATTTAACACAATATGCTGATGGGACATTTTATAGTTTTTCAATGTTATGGTATAAATTAACTGGAGGCATTGAACAACTCTCGCAAGGTGCAAAATACTATTCGAAATTTCTTCGTCAACTCAAATGTGGTGGTGATCTATATCCAGGTCAAGGACCAATTTGTCAATACAATGCTACACATAAAGGTGTTTGCTCAGCAGATTGTATCAAAGGTTTAGAAGATGCGGGTGAATTCTGTGGTTGTGCCGATGGTAAAGGACAACAATGTCCAAATAGTCCTGTTCATATTCGTTGTTGTATGAGTACATGTTCTCAAGAATTAAAAATGGATCTTGGCTTTGTTTTGGATGCTAGTGGAAGTATTCGTGTTCATAACTATGAATTACAACGAAATTTTACTAAAAATTTACTTCAACAAGTGAATGTCGGCCGAAATAAAACTCATGTTGGTATTATAAATTATTCGTCGCAAGATGAAGTTCTCACATGGCTCAACACTGATTATAATCTAAACGAAAAACTTCAACGAGTGAATCAAGCTCGATACTTCAATCAAGGTACAAATACAGCTAAAGCACTTCAAACAGCAAACTCAGTTTTTTCGTATGCAAATGGTCGTCGACAACCGAAAGAAGGTGCATCACAAGTTATATTCGTTGTTACTGATGGAGAAAGCGATAATCCTGTCGCTACAATTCAAGCTGCTGCAGTATTGAAGAAAAATGGTATTACTTTAGTAAGCGTTGGCGTCGGTAACGGACCAAATCTAACTGAATTACACGCTATATGTACGCCGCCTGTTAGTGAAAATTATTTTTCTATATCAGATTATGATGCACTCGATCAAAAATTGAATCAATTCACATCGAAATCATGTTCTGAATCGGTAACTATCCCGGCAAACACAACGACAACAGGTGAAATTGGTAAAGATAAATACAAATTCTTGAAAATTAAAATTATTTTGATTGGTGGAAACAAAATTATGATTAGAATTAAATTATTAAATGGAAAAGTCAAACTATTTCATTCGTTCGTTAGTCGTAATCCAAAAGATCCCGAGGATTTTCTCGATTACGAAATAATATCTACAGAAAAAAGTCTTTCAAAAAATACAAAAGTTGAAGATACGAAATTAACCACAATTATTGAAAAACCAAATTCAAATGTCGAATATGTTTATCTTGGTTTGAAAGGACTTGAAAATGACAATAAGTTCGAAGTGACTTTCGACGATTGTAACGAAGTTGATTGCAATTTGAAAGGAACATCATCGAATATTAAAATCAGTGTAATAACATTGACATTTTGTTTTATCAGTTTTGTTATATTCTTTTAATAAACATTGACAAAAGTTTATCTTATCTGTTCGGTTCGTGTGTGAGAGGGAGAAAACAAGTATAAAAACGATGTTAATTTGTGTCCTTTATATCATATTCTTATCAACATTTGCTGTTGGATTCATTTACTGAAGAAAAAAAATGGGCGTTGTCCTCTACATCTTATTCATATGTTGCATTCAATATATTTCTAGTGATATTCCATTATCAGAACAGTTAGCTGGTTCGCGTCCGAATATTGTTTTAATCATGGCTGATGATATGGGATGGGGTGATATAGGTGCTAATTATAATCAAACACGTGATACACCATTTCTTGATCAATTAGCTTCGATAAGTCTTCGTTTGCCTGATTATCATAGTGGTGCATCGATTTGTAGTGTTAGTCGAGCAGCTCTGCTAACAGGACGATTGACTCCACGAACCGGTGTTTGGACAAATTTTGCTTCGACAGCATTGGGAGGATTGCCAACAAATGAAACAATCATACCAGAACTTTTAAAAACTGTTGGTTATACAACTGCTATTCATGGAAAATGGCATCTTGGTCATCGACCTCCGTTTCATCCTGCCTATCGAGGATTCGATCAATACATAGGAGTTCCGTTCAGTTTAGATATGGGTTGTACCGATAATCCTGGTGCCAATTTACCACCGGTAGATCCGTGTCCTAAAGATCCAGCATTACGTTTCTTTGAAAATAATCATGAACAACCAGGTGATATCGAAAAAGTCGTTGAAGGTGTTCTCACTGTTGGCATACCGTTGTATCAATGTTTGAAACCTCAATGTACTGATGACAATTGTAATAATAATATCATTGAACAACCAGTTAACTTGTCAACATTAACACAATCTTATATTGATAATGACCGACGATTTATTCAAAATAGTGTAGCAGCTAAACAACCGTTTTTTCTCTATTTACCTTTGTCACATATGCATGTACCACATGATTATGCAGCACAATTTAAAAACAGTAGTGCTAAACCAAGTATTTACGGAGATACATTACGAGAATTAGATTATCATGTTAATCAGACTTATCAATTATTGAATGAATTGAATATATTAAATCAAACATTATTTATTTTTACTAGTGATAATGGACCATGGTCATCAAAATGTGAATTAGCAGGAAGTCAAGGGCCATTTCTTGGCACATGGCAAACTTTACCATCACCTGCTGGAGGTGGTGGCGGAGGCACTGCTAAATTTACGACTTGGGAAGCAGGACATCGAGTACCATTCATCGCACATTGGCCAGGTGTTATTAAACCAGGTACTGTTTCCAATGCAATCGGATCGAATTTAGATCTAATGCCAACATTTGCTAAACTTGCTGGATTTTCTTTACCGGCTAATCGTAGTTTCGATGGTATCGATCTCGGCCCAGTATTATTCGATGGTTCGAATCAAGGTCATGAATTTTTGTTTCATCCCGATGAACTTGGCCATTTAACAGCCGTTCGTTACAATCAATATAAAGCATTTTATTCGACATATTCAGCTATTGATGGAGCTTGTGGCGGTAAAATTGGTTTAATTCTCGATCATAAACCACCACTTATCTTCGATCTTAGTCAAGATCAAGCCGAATCAACGCCCGTTCAAGTTCCACAAGCCGTTTACGATGCTATCGATCAAGCATTACAAGCGAAATTAAACGATATCAGTTCGACACCGCATACAAAATCAGATTATGGAATTGGAGGATTAGATGCACGTGCTTGTTGTGATGCGGGACATATTGTTTGTCGTTGTAAAAACTAAATAAAAGATAACAAAAAGAATAACATGCACCAAGTTCTTACGTTTATTTTTTTTTATTTTCATCATGCAATATTTCGTTTTTATTTTTGCTGCGCTTATTTCTCTTGTTGACAGTGCTATTGTAATTCAATACGACACAAATGGACAATCTTTTTTTTCTCTCAACAATGCTCCTGTCATTCCACGTGGTAGTAACTATATGCGATTGAGAAATGCTTCACATCATATTCTTTTCGAGCCCACTCTTTATCATCAATGGGATGTCGATAGTGCTCTACGTGAAATGAATTCTTTCGGTTACAATTATGTTCGTGTGTTTTTGGAATGTGAAACACTTATTCGTGGTTTTAATCTTTCATCACCTGGCCTACCAATGAATTATACAATAAATGTTATTGATTTTCTTCTTCGTGCAGCGAATTATAATCTGTCAGTAATGTTAACATCAAGTTGGAATCCAGCAAATTATCAATCGATCGTTGATTCCTATCCACGACCAGCTAATCTTTCGGGAGTCAATGAAATTGTTTTTCATCCGGGACAAGCTGCAGCAAAAGCACAATTTTTCATTGATCTTTTACAACAAATTCGAAATACAAGTTCAACAGCACTTGAAACAATATTTGCTATTGATATTTTCAATGAAATATCGATCTCAGTACATTCCCTACCATTTTCTCTTACATCAGGCATTGTCATTTATCGAGACACTGCCTATGATATGGCCAATGGTACTGAACGGCAACTACTTCTCGATACTGCCAGTAATATTTGGATGAACATTTCAGCTGTTGCTATAAAATCAATTGCTCCATCGATTCTTGTCACGGCTAGTCTATTTTCTCCGACTGTCGTTGGACATAAAGGTTTCGATGGTGTTCAAAATCGACCACCGAATGCTGATCCTCGATATCCTCTACGACCTGGCTGTCTTGTCAATAGTCTTGCCGATTATATTGATGTACATATATATGCTGGTCCGGATCCACAAGGTGACATGGCAGGAGCAGCAATTCCTCGAACGAAACCGATTCTCATGGGAGAAACAGGAACATATAAACCATGGTACAAGAATATATCCATTGCTGCACAAACAATAAAAACAGTTATGATAGAAAGTTTAGATTTTGGATATACGGGTTGGGGTATCTGGAATTGGAATACAGTCGAGCAACTAACGTTTTGGACATTAACAGAACAAAATAATACATTAAACAATGTTCTTTCACCAAAAGTTTGGCCCATTGTGAAATCTGAGAATTCACTTGTTGCTATTGAGTGACATCTACATCGTATTATTTTTGTGTTCTGAGAAGTCTTCTATTTGTTGCTTTTTTTATCGTTCTTTTTAATTACGTTGATATCAAACATGCATAAAAATAAACGCAAGAAAAAAAACAAACCAAACGACTTCTGAAAATATTTTTCTTTTTCTGCACAATTAGTCATCCGTCCATACAATCATATATGAATAACAACATTACTGGCGCATATATATATATATAAAATGAGTTGTCTCGTTATATTTTTATTACATTTCGACTTGTTGTTTATTACCTTGAATACAAGTGTTTTTCTCTTCTAGATAAACGTACTGTTCGACTATTAATCTTTGCAATGAGACGAATTCCACGCCCTCCACGTCGTCCTCATCCAACACCTGCACGCGAAACATCAGAACCTCGTGAATTTCAATTCAATGTTACCGATGTCAATCAAATTACAACCGATGATGGAACACCAACACCGACTGTCAATTTACAACAACAAGAATTAACTGCCGATGAATTACAACAATTATTCAATCGAGCTAGTTCGCAATTAACGACGGAATCCACCGATGAAAAAGAATTTTTCAAACGTGATTCATCGATTAAAGCGCCGAAAACAAGTCAAATCATACAAACACCATTTCCACCACCGGCTGAAGATCGTCCACAAAATGTCGATCTTGATATTGAACAGCTAAAACAATTAGCTAAACAGGAAGCTGGCCCATTGATTATCGAAAGATATTCACCAAATCAAACTGAAATCAATTATACATTGGCAACAGTCTCAGTAACATTCAATCAACCGATGATCGCTGTTTCAACAGTCGATGAAGTTCCTAATGTTGAAAATTTAGGTATATCATTGACACCAAAACTAGAAGGTCAATGGCGATGGACTGGAACGAAAACCGTTCAATTCGAAGCTAAACATCGTTTGCCCTTCTCAACTAAATATGCATTACAGGTCAAGAAAGATAATTGTCAATCATCTATCGGAGGAAAATTAGTCGAGAGTCTTGCATATGAATTTTCAACAACAACACCGAAAGTTGTTTCATTTTTACCTGGTGGTACGGTTTCGACATTGAAACCGAAATGTTTTCTTTTATTCGATCAAAAAATTGATAAAAATCAAATCTTAAAACATCTTCGTATTGTTGCCAATAATGGAAATCAAATCTCCAATAATGATTTACAACTATTGGATGAAACTGAAAGTCAAAAAGAATATAAATCGTATATCGAAGCAAATGAAGGCAATAACGAACGATATGTTGCTTTTACATTTAAAAATGATTTATCAAAAGCAACAGAATATAAAGTTCAATTGCCTGCAGGTTGTCCGTCAGCTGAAGGTCCACTAACAACAACTAATGAATGGTCAACAACTTTTGAAACTTATAAACCATTGGTCATCACAGGTTGGCAACCAAATTCCAATGATGAATATTCAAAATCGGTTTATCCTGGTGATACTTGGTCGGTATCTTTCAATAATGACTTAGATCGTTCATCAGTGACAAAATCATTATTTATTATTGAACCAGCAGTTGCTGATTTAGGCATTGAAATATCAGAATATAATACTCAATATGTCGTCATACATAATAGTTCCAAACAGGATACTGTCTATACGTTAACACTCAAAGCAGATGCTATCAAAGATATTCATGGTCAAACATTAGAACATGATTTTGCTAAACAACCAATTCAATTTCATGTTCACGGTCCGCGACCATTACGAGGTCATTTATCTGGTGCTACAGGCATGGCTATTATGGATCCTGCTGTATTATCTGACCCATTTTATTCACTTATGGTTTATAATTATTCCGAATTAAATGTTCGTATAAATCGAGTTAAACCTGAACATTACAATTTGCAATTACCTTGTTTCAATCCGTATTCGTATCAATTTAATGACGAAGAAAAAAATGCAACTATTAATTTACCCGGTGAAGAATTAGTCAATCAAGTTGTACAAACCAATTGCGAACCTGATGCACCGAAAGAAATATCAATTCCGTTGAAATCCTATTTGGCAAATGGATCAGGCGTTGGTCAATTGATTGTTCTTGTTCAACCAACTGAACAAGCATGGAATAAATTTGAACATAATCGATGGGAACGAAAACCAGTTGTATCAGCTTGGCTACAATTCACTCGACTGGCTGTTGATGCATTTGTTTCTCCTGGATCGACTTCGAGATTAACTGCATGGGTTACTGAATTAAGTACTGGTAAACCTGTGAATCAAGTCAATGTTTCAATTGGACAAAGTCAAAACACAACAAATGATCAAGGTTTATGTACATTGGACAATTTAAACTTTAATGACAATCCACGAAATCCTCCTTTAGTCGTTCAGAAAGACGACGATCAATGTATTCTAACAGATATCTATTCATATGGAATTTCCACGAATCAATATGTTTGGCATGTATTCAATGATCGAGGTTTATATAAACCAAAAGAAGAAGTACATATCAAAGGATACGTTCGATCGTTGGAAATAAAAGGCGATGCAAAATTACCATCGTATGCACAAGGTATTGTTGATTATACAGTTTATGATCCACGTGGTCAACAACTTCAACAATCGAAAGTTCAATTGAATACTTATGGCGCATTTGATATTCAATTTACATTGCCGGATAATGTTAATTTAGGCGATGGTCGAGTAGAATTCTATTTGCCGGATAAACAAACGGGAGAAAGTCATAACTTTAAAATTCAAGAATTCCGTCGACCTGAATACGAAGTTTCGTCTTCGACACGACCGTCATCAATTCATTATTCTCATGCAACAAACGAACAATCTGTCGTTGCATCATGTCAAGGAAAATTATTTGCTGGTGGATTTCTAACTGGTGCTAATGTTCAATGGGTAGTCAAAGCTGAATCAACAACATTCACTCCACCGAATCGATCTGATTATACATTTGGTCGAGCTCGACCATTCTTTTGTTGGTTCGGTAGAAACGACGATGAAAATAAAATATTTTACTCAGAAAAACAATTTCAAGGTCAAACAAATGAACAAGGCGTTCATGAAGTTCAAGTCAATTATAAAGGTCTTGAAAAAGAACCAAGACCAATTTCAGTCAATGCATTAGCAGCTGTTACCGATTTGAATAATCAAGTACAAGAAACACAAACACAATTTCTTGTTCATCCATCGAAATATTATGTTGGATTTCAATTAGGAACGAATTATGGCAAAAAAGGTCAACCTATTCAAACGAAAGTTATTGTCACTGATGTCGAAGGAAATCTAATTGATAATGTTTCAATTGAATGTAAAGTTGTCGGTACTGGTCAAGAGAAAAAAGAAGATGCCAATGGTTTAGTAGTGTATGAAGATGTAAGTGAAGAACAACAAATAGTTGATGCAAGTTCAAGCAAAGATGCAGTTAATATCGAATTTACTCCAAAATTAGGTGGTAAATATAATATTTCATTTACGATTAAAGATGACGAAGGACGATTAGCAGCAAGTTACTACGATAATCTTTATGTGATGGGTGGTGATGGACAAGAAATAAAACGACAAAAAGTTGAATATGTTCCAACGGATGTATTGACAATTATACCCAATGGAACCAATTATCAAGCTGGTGATGATTGTGAACTATTAATTTCGGTACCATTTAGTCCAGCTAATGGTTTGATAGTATTCGATTGTGAAGGTCAAGTTTCTCAGCCAATTTCATTTCAAGTCGAATCTGGAAAAGAATCAACGACTGTTCAATTTAAAATATCACAAGATTGGATACCAGGTTTTACTGCACACGTTGAATTAACAGGTGCAAGTCCACGAGAAGCTGAAGTATTGGGTTCAGCCGATCGTCCAGCAATTGCTACTGGTTCAGTTACCATTGAAGTTTCACGAGATGTTTACAAACTCGATGTTTCAGTTAAAACCAAAGAAACAAATAAAACATTTACACCATCATCAACAATACAACTCGATGTTAATGTTTCTCAATTTATCGGAAAATCACCTGTCGATAAAGTCGAAGTTTTTCTTGTTGTTGTCGATGAAGCTATTCTAGCATTAACTGGTCATCAATTGACAAGTCCATTGGATGCTTTCTATCCAAATCGAGCAGCACAGATTCAACAAAATCATGGCAGAAATCGATGTTTACTATTTAATGCTCAAGACATCAAACAATTTAAAGAAAGTTTGAGCGAATCAAGCTCTTTTGGTGCTGCCCCAATGTGCTTTAACCAGTGCTCCAAACGTTGCTGTTGTCGTTGTTGTTGTTGTGAAAGCACTATGAGTGATTTTGCATGTGATTCTAGTGCTGGTGACGCTCAAACAATAACTGTTCGATCTAATTTCAATCCATTAGCATATTGGGTTCCATCAGCAACTACAAATTCATCGGGAAATGCTTCGTTTGAATTTAAATTACCTGATAATTTAACACGATATCGTGTTTGGGCTTTAGCAGCAAACGATAAACAATATGGTTTAGGTGAAATGTCATTTACCGTTGAATTACCGGTGATGATCCGTCCTTCACCACCAAGATTTCTTAATTTTGGAGACACAGCTTATTTATCAGTTATCTTACAAAATCAAACAAGTTCACCATTAGTATTACACACTGGTCTCAAAGCATCCAATGCAAAATTACTAACATCAAACAACAATCAACAAGTAGCTGGTTATGCAGTTCAACTTCCAGCAAATAAACGAGCAGCAGTTAAATTTCCTCTATCAACTGCTCAAGCAGGCATAGCACGATTCCAATTTCTTGTCAGTACAGTTGCCAATCAATCGCAAACATCGTACGGTGATGCAGTTGAATTGAGTGTTCCTGTTTTCACACCTGCCACATCCGAAGCATTCGCAACCTACGGTGATGTAGCCGAAGAACAAGTTGTTTTTCAACCAATAAAACCACCTTCAAATGTTCTTCCACAATTTGGTGAATTATCAGTTTCGACAAGTTCAACAGCATTAGCTTCATTGACGGATGCTATTCTTGCACTGTACGACTATCCATATGAATGTACTGAACAATTAAGTTCGAGATTATTAGGTGTACAATCACTGTGGGATGTTTTACAAGCATTCAAATCGAAAGATCTTCCGAATATATCCGAAGTTGAACAGAAATTAAAATCCGATCTTACGAAATTACGTGGTCGTCAATATTCAAATGGTGGCTTCGGCTACTGGACAAATCGAAATGACTTGCATGCTGATCCATTTGTAAGTGTGCATGCTGCACATTGTTTGGTTGTTGTCGAACAAAAACAGACATTTGACATTGATTTGTATTTATTACAAAATGTATTAGTCTATCTTGCAAATATTCAAACGGAAATTGATCAATTACCGTATACAAAATATTGGTCAGAAATAACTCGATTTAGTTTGATCAGCTATGCTTTATATGTTCGAACAAAAAATCGACAAAATGTTGCTGTCGAAGCATTGCAATTATTTACACAAACTGGATTTCAAAAACTTAGTTTAGAAGCTCTAGGTTGGTTATTAATTGCATTATCGAGTGATGCAAATGACAAAGCTGCATCTGCTGCCATCGAAACTATTTATCAACATTTAAAGGGTAAAGTTAGTGAAACAGCTGAAACGGCTAATTTCATCACATCCTACGGCGATGATGGTCAATCAGTGATGTTACATTCTAATCAACGAACAGATGCTATTCTATTAGAAGCACTGTTAACAATTGATCCAAAATCAACATTGTGCACGAAAATATGCAAAGGTTTACAAGCGCATAAAGTTAAAGGTGCATGGAAATCAACACAAGAGAATTGTTTTGTTTTGATTGCATTGGACAAATATTTTGGTATCAAAGAAAAAGATACACCCGATTTTTCGGCTAATATTTGGCTAGATGAAGATTATTGTGGTCAACATCAATATCAAGGTCGAACAACTGACACGCAGACAGTTCAAATTCCGATGAAAGTTATTCTTTCATCGAATATAACCGATGACAAGAATTTAATCGTACAAAAAGTTGGTAACGGTCGATTATATTATCGTATTGCATTGAACTATGCACCGGCAAGTTTACAATTAAATGCAGCTAATTATGGATTTAAAGTCGAACGTACCTATGTCGGTGTTGATAACGCTGCTGATGTTCAAAAACAAGCCGATGGAACATGGTTGTTTAAATTAGGTTCGAAGATTCGAGTTGAATTGACAATGACAACAACACAACGTCGTTATCATATTGCATTAGTCGATTATTTACCAGCTGGTTGCGAACCATTGAATACACTTCTCAAAGGTACATTGACAGGTGACACTGATTCATCAGTCAAACGAGCTAAATATGATTATTATTATGGTTGGACTGATCATGAAAATCTACGAGATGAACGTGCTGAAGCATTCCGATCATTATTATGGCCCGGTGTTTATCAATGGAGTTATGTTATGCGTGCCACATCGGCTGGAACATTTATAATGCCGCCAGCAAAAGCAGAAGAAATGTATTCGCCTGAAAATTTTGGTCGATCTGCAACCGAAAAAGCTACAATTAACTAAACGAACTCTGTTTTCTTTTCACATATATAATCTTATCTTATCTTATTTTATCGATAATTAATTTTGAGCACTTTAGAACAAAATAAACAAACGTAGAAATCGCTTTTATGACTTAGATATACGTATACGGGTTCTTTATGTTGTTTAGTAACAAGATATGACGTATACTTGTTTTTTTCCTTTTCTCTTATTCTTTCTTTCTTTCTGTTGGGTAATACCAATCAAAAAATGATTTATTTAACATGTTGTCGATGGTTTTTTTTATTTTTTCAAACTGAAAGGCACGTTGTGAATGGCAAAAAATTCTGATTTTTCACCGTGTATAACATCACATGCAGCCAATTGTGAGGTTCATTCTCGTCTTCTTCTTGTCAAAGGAACTTGTGGATCGAATGCGAATGGTGATCTAATAATATCTGCTCACAAGAATAACTTCCCAAAACAAACATATCCTGTAAGAAATGGTGAATTTAAAGCATTAATTCATTTAACACCTGGTGAAAATACAATTGAATTAACATTTCATACCAATAGCAAATTATGGACAGTTCATTATGTTCCATTACTACAAAATCCTCCACTTCATTTATGTATTATCGTTGGATCTGATTCTCCATTAACTTATGATGATGTTCCCGATTCGATCCATCCACCAAATTTAGAAACAGCAATAAAAAAACTACGATTAGCTGCATATCTATGGCAAGCATATACTGTCTCTCAAATGTCTTCGAATGGTCTAGGCGAACGAATATTTCGATTCGATGAATCTTGTCAAATTGATACATTAAGTTCACGAGATCAATCAGTTCGAAATACGGCTACAATTCATGTTTTGAAAAGTAAATATACGACTGCACAAATTCGAGATCCACAATGTGCACAACAGAATAAACATGCAAAGAACAAGGGCAGTCTGTTCGATATTGCATTAGAAGCTATTCGTCCAGTTTTTACTGAAGAAAGAAATCATATTGCAGCTTTATTTTTGGATTCACATTATAGCAATGGTCTAATCACTGGACATGCAGCACTAGGATTAGGAGGTGCTGATGTAACCCATTCTCTCGCAATATTTGGTTCACATACTCTTTTCTCTTGGCCAGCGTCATTGGAAGATGTCATTCCTTGTTTTATGGATATACGTAATGTTGATACAAAGTATTGTGGTATCGATATTGAGGGTAAAATCTATTGGATTGCATGTAATGTTGGTATTGGTGCGATGTTACATGAAGTCGGTCATTTATTCGGTTGTCCTCATCAACGAGATGGTGTCATGATGCGAGATTATATTCGTTTAAATCGATCGTTTTCAGTTACAGAACCACCGGGTCCATCTGTATTAAACGGCAAAGAATGTTCATGGCATCGGCTCGATCTATTACGATTTCTAGTACATCCATGTTTTGCATTGCCCAATGATCCGATTCCTAAACAGGGAGATATAGAAATTTTCGGAATTGATCAAGGTATTTTAATAAAATCGCCAAGTCCACTTGTTGTCATTGAAGTTTATTTGGATAATGATGAATTTCCAAAATCTTGGATCGAATATATCAATCAATCATTGAATGAAGTCATTCTTTCTCAAGAACAATTACGAGATCATGTTAGTGGTGGTGGTGGAGGAAAAATTAAGATTAATGTTATTGCTGCAAATCGAGCAACAGCTTCTGTTGATGATATTGAAGCATTGTTGCATTATGAACAAATTCCTAAGCTAGGAAGAGTCTGGAAAACAGCGAAATTAGGTTTACAAACAGGTACATCTTCGACAGTTCTATTACCCAATAATCCAATAACACGCATACGAGTGTATTCTGGTCTTTGTCTCGATGGTATTGAATTTTTTACCAAACAACAGTCAGTTTTCTTCGGTGGGCGAGGTGGTTCGCCTCATAATTTTCAATTAGAAAACGATGAATTTATTATTGGTTTCGGTGTAAGAAGTGGTGCGTGGATTGATGCTCTACAGATTATTACGAGTAAAAGACAAAGTCAATGGTTTGGTAATACTGAGGGTGGCAGTCCACATAAGTTAATGCCACCGAACAATGATTATCGAATCTGTGGAATTTATGGTGAAATTAATCAATGGGTGACGCAGATCGGACTACAGTATTGCAAAAAATGACATTTACAAAGTAGAGTAACTTTTTGTTAAAATTCTTAAGTGTAAAAAGAAAAGAAAAAGAAATTGCTTCTCGTTACCATAGCGTACGCCTTTGTTTCTTTTTTCTTTCTATTCAATATAAATCGGTTAGCGTTGTTTACATTTACACACATTGTAAAAAGAGACCAATGGGGTGTGCAAGTTCAGTTTCGACAAGCAATGATCGTAAATATAATTATATGGGTATATGTTGACATGTGATTGTTATGAATTTAGAACCAGTACCGGTTGACGCAAATGATGAATCGTATAATATGGATACTTATGGTTATGGTTATGATACAAATACGAATACCAATAAACAACAACAAGAACAAAACGAAGAAGAAGAAGAAATAGAGAGCGAAGATAGTTCAGAAGAAGAGGAGGAAGAAGAAGAAGAAGAAAACATTGAATGATCATTGACAGTTTTTTTCTTTTTGTATGGATTAGAAATTTTTCTAAAAGGTGTTATCAATATTTGATACATATCAGTAATTGCACCATCAGATGAAATTTAACTATACTTAAAAAAAAATGATTCTATCGTTACATACATTACCCATTGAAATTGTATATCCAATTTTGGATGAAGTTGATGAACTAACATCTTTTACATCATGTGCAATGAAATAGATTCGCGATGAGCAAAATATTTAGGCAATATCAATTCAAACTCTCCGACTTCAAATGCATAGGGTCCAACCAAGCTCGAACCATCACAATGGTCACCTATGGCTATTGCGAGTTTTCAAAATCAATATTCGTTTGACCGCAGTGCAAACAAACAAACTATTTTTTTCATATGATCCTCTATACACTCGAGGGAATAAGAAAGGATTTTTATCAGTTAACAAAAAGGTGCACGTTTGATAACATCACATCGATTATCATTTGTATTCTTTTAACATTTGAAATGATTCGAAAGAATATACTTGCATCTATATTGATAGTTTTTCTTACATTGAAATCCATTCAATCCGCATCAGTACGTGTCGTTGATGATTGTCAATTGTTAATTGTTGGAGGTTCAACAGCAGCATTTGGTGCTCTATTATCTGCATCGAAACTTTTCGATTATAATCATGTATGTTTACTTGAACCAACGGATTGGATTGGTGGACAATTGACAGCTGAATTACTATCGGCACCCGATTTCGCTTGGCATTCAATAAGAGATCCGGATGGTTCCGTTCTCAATGTTCGTGAAATTGATCAAGCATTAGAAAATCAAAATCCACTTTTTGCAAAAATGCTTGCCGTTTTTGGCAATGCAGGTCGTTGTCATGTATCTCCAGCATGTTCAATGCCTTCATATTTTCATTCCGAAGTTTTATTACCCGAAGTAAATCATACTCGAATATTTTATAATACAGTTATTAAACGTGTACACAAAGATGTTAGTGGCCGACGAATTACACAAATCGATGCCATTCAACGTACACCTTCAACAAGTGAGCAACGATGTCGATTCTTATCCGAAGAATTACCTGATTGGTATTCACCTGATGATAGTGCCTGGTTTACCAAGACTGAACTATCATTTACGAATCTTTCGTATGTTATCGAAGGAACATCATGGGGTGAAGTATTAGCATTAGCTAATGCAAGTTATTTACAAGGTTTGATGGAACAATTCGATGGTGATATATCAGGTGAAGGTAATTCAACATGTGGTCAAGCATTTACAATTGGTTTTCTTGAAAAATTATATGAAACACCAACGGATGAACCACCGAATCCATTACCTGAACCAAGTGGAGAAAAAAATCATACAATGGATGCTGATACATGGACTTGGGTATGGACAGATCGACGAGTGAAATCAAGTGCATTTAATTCAAGTTTTGTTGCTGATAATGATGTAACCATACAGAATTGGGGCGGAGGTAATGATTATAAAAACGAATTCTTCTATTTGACACCATCGGAAACGGCAAAACAACGTGATACAAATCAATGGCAAGGTGGAATTAATTTAAATGCGATTTTAGAAGCTGAAAGAACAGCTTACAGTTATCATTATTGGTTTCGTAAAGTTGCACCACCACAATGGACTAATCGAACTGTACTCGTTCGATCGCCAGCACTCACTGGTACATGTCATTTCTTAGGAAAACTACCGTACATACGAGAATCACGTCGATCAATAGGACACAATGATTTCTTAATGAATATTACAACAATTCGAGGTCGAGCACGTGATTTACATGGTTATATATTTCCTGATCGTCTTTGTATCGGTTCGTATGATGCTGATTTTCATCGAATGACGAACTGTAGTTATCCATCCTATATGACGAAATCGAATCCAATTCTTCCGTATTATATACCTCTACGTGCAATGACCAATCGTGATATTGACAATTTGATTCCTATCGGTAAAACGATGGCACAATCATTTCTAGTCAATTCAGCAGTTCGTTTACATCCAGTCGAATTTTCTATTGGACAAGCAGCAGGTGTTGTCGGTGTATATGCAATTCAAAATAAGATCGAAAGTGTAGCACAAATATTGGCAGAACAACATATAAAACGTGTACAATCAATAGTCAAACAGTTTACTCCAATGTCATGGACAATCAATGGGACACGTTATCCGAATGACTAAGTGCTATTTCTGTGTTATCGGTTACGATATTATGCATAACATCTTTTTGAGACCGATAGGAGATTTATTTCATTTTAGAATAAATAGTTTTCGAAAGACAGAAAAAACTATCTTGAGACCCTTATTTCTCTCATAAAATCAACATGCGAAAGGAAAAAACACTATGGATACTCTTTGCTGCGTTATCTTTATGGCATGTATTTAAAGAGCAAGCACGCGTTATTTTTGTTGATCTACCTACATCGAAACACTGCAAAGTAAGCTAGTTGTTTTTGATGGCTGAAGCAAATTTATCAAATCTACCTGTCGAAGTACTGCATCGAATTTTTTATTATTGTGATGCTCGAACGATACTTAAAAACATTCGTTGTGTATGCAAAAGGCTGTATGATGTTGTTAAACATTATAATCAAATTGAACTTGAACTTGAACCTGTACGTAAATGCGGATGTCGAATGAATTTTCATTCACTTTGTTACTCTATTCCTGCGCATGTTGTCTCTTCTCTGATTGTATCGTCAAACGTGACATTTCTTTCGTATGATGAGATATGCAAGCTCGCGGACTGTATTGATCGATTTACAGAACTTCGATCTCTATCACTTCGTAACTTTTGTGATCCCAATTTGGAAATGCTTTTTCAAAATTTAAAACGTTCAAAGCTTGTATCACTCTCAATCAATTCAGAAGACGACCGATTAAATCGTATCCGATGGTCTACATTGCTATTTCTGATTAAACGTCTAAATCTTCGAAAGCTGTGCTTGGATAAATTAAGCTCCGATACCGACAATATGTCATGGCCTGTTCAATTCCGATTTCGACTGGCACATCTAACAATAAATAATTGTGCTCTTCATCAATATTACGTTATGCTTAAGGAATTACCTTATCTACAAACGTTTGGATTAGATCACTTTAGCGTGGATGATGACGAAACGCATATTACTTCAGTTACTTCAAAAATAACTTATTTAATCATTAGAAATTGTACATTATCACGACAACAATTCAAATCGGTACTCTCAACAGCACCTGCACTTCATCATCTTAGCATAGGCTTTCGTAACGTACCGAGCAAAACCTTTGTTGATATTTTTGATTGGGAAAATTTCGTTCAAATCGAACTAAATTTTCTCAATAGATTGGATTTCTTTTATTACCAAGAGCTTTCTGTGACGATTTTAGACGAAAGAGTTGCTTCAACCCGATGTTATCCTTCTTTATTGCATTTCTTTCTATCATAAATCGCGCCGATTCCATAAAATGTATACACTTATATACTATTTCTTGAGAGAGAGGCAATATCAGAGGGGAAGAGAACAGACAGATATGCTGAATGAGAAAAATATAAGGACAAGATAAGAGAATCGCATATCCTCGATATACTCCAGATAGATTGTCACACTTTCATCTAATGGTTTGCCTAGTTTTTCTTCAATTATGGCTCCATTCCAAGAATCATTTTGGTTGAGTGAAAAACGCTGGTTTGTTGCTTATGAATGCATGCTCGAATCGTCGTTTGGTATGTATGAAAAACTTTTGAGAGTAGAGAATGCGTTTCAAGATGAAAATGAGCATCGTGTTCGATGTTTTCTATTTTCATAGTGCATTTGGAGAATCACATAGTAATTCATACTGCATCAGGGATTCTTGATTATAATGAACAGGAAAAAAGGCACTATGGAATTTTATTCAAGCACAATAACTGTTATCTGGTTGAACGTAAAAGACACAATCTTATTAGTCGCATATCCTTTGATGTAAGTAGCCAACTATTTATACGTGATAGTTTTAAATTTGGCAGATTTTGTTTAGACACTAGTCAAACTAGATCTCACCTTTAATCGTATTAACGCCGTAACTGCAGAGTATCTTGCTTATGGATTGAAAAACAATCGAGTACACTTCGAATTGTATTTTCATATCATTTTGAATTGCTCATTTCGAAATTCAGACACTGATTACCTTAGATTTACATACCAGCACAGTCGGCACCAATGGTATAAAATGTATCTTGGATGTACTAAAAGATAATCCGGTATAAATCTGATTTATTATAAAATGTCATTTAACATTTTTTTTATGTCGTTATTCCTATAATAGGTCTTTAGCACACTCAGTTTATATCGAAATTGTATAGGTGACGGAGGAGCAAAATATGTATCGAATTATCTACAAAACAATAAAGTCAATTAAAGATATTTTCATTTTTCCTGTAATATATATCATCCTATGTATCTATAGACACTGACTGATTTGAATCTTACAACTAATGAAATCCAAATCGGTGGTGCAGAGAATCTTGCACATGCATTACTCAAAAATCACGTATGTTTGATAGTCTTAATGTTCTTCTAGGATGAGACTCATATTATATTTGCTATCTTTACAGACACTTACGAAATTAATTCTTACGGAAAACAAAATCAGAGAAAACGGAGCTAACCATATTGCTTACATGCTAAAAACAAATACAGTAATGCATTCGATCACTTTCTCTGTCTCTTTTCCATACCATAAATTACTTTTGACTGATATATAGACCCTTATTGAACTGCACATGGATTCAAACAGTATAGGTACCCGAGGAGCAGAATTCATTTGCAAGGCTCTGCAAAAGAACAAAGTGATAGAATTTCTCTACTAATATAATATGCAGAATTGATGTAAATCTTGTTTAGACGTTGAAAATAATAAAACTCGATAAAAACCAAATTAGAAACGAGGGAGCGAACTATGTAGCTCAAGTATTGCAAACAAAAACTACAGTTAAATTTATATCTTCATATTTTCGTCTCCATGCAAATTAATTTCTTGGTTTCATGTCTAGGCACTTGAAAAAGTTCATCTTGGAAGCAATGATATTGGAGATGATGGTGCAGAATATCTTACATTCGCCCTACGAAATAACACAGTACCAGTTTAACTCTTAGAAATTTGCTATGAAATCACGATCTTTTATTTCAAAGACTGTTACAACTCTCAATCTTGAGTACAATAAAATCAACACTCGCGGGGCAAAAACCGTCATAACTGAGTTGCAACATAATACTGTAGTTATCGTATTGTACTTTTTTTATTTACACTATGTTTCACATGGATAGACTCTTACTGAGCTGATCTTAAATAAAAAACCTAAGGATGGTTATTGTCAAGCTATTGGACTATACAACAAGCTAAAGCACAATCCGGTATGATTTCGAACTTTTCTTATTTTAAATCTTTGTAAATAAACTTAATTCATTGTAGTTATTAGCAGAATTTTCAAGTAACGTTGAAATAGGTGATGAAGGAGCAGAACTGATTGCATACACTTTACGAACGAATACTGTTAGAATACCCTTTGTTTTCATCGTGAGTTTAAGTCTTCTATTCAATATTTATAGTCACTTCGCAAACTTGAATTAATCAATGGTAAGATTGGATCAGATGGAGTCAAATGTCTTGTTGATGCTTTACAAGAAAATACTGTGAGTACAGCTAATTACTGAAAGAGTATAACATTCCTAATGTCCTTTATATCGGTTACGTTTCAGACATTGAAAATAATAAACCTCGATAAAAACCAAATTGGAAATGACGGAGCCAAATATGTAGCCCAAGTATTGCAAAGCAAAACTACAGTTAAATTTTAATTATTATTTTCGTCTCCATACAAATTAATTTCTTGGTTTCATGTCTAGGCACTTGAACAAGTCTATCTCGGAAATAATGATATTGAAGATGATGGTGCAAAATATCTTGCATTCGCTCTACGAAATAACATAGTACAGTACCAATTTAACCCATATCTATCTTTTTATGAAATCACGATCTTTTATTTCAAAGACTGTCACAACGCTCAATCTTGCGTGCAATAAAATCAACACTCGCGGAGCAAAATGCCTCATAACCGAGCTGCAACATAATACTGTAGTTATCGTATTGTACTTTTTTTATTTACACTATGTTTCACATGGATAGACTCTTACTGAGCTGATCTTAAATAAAAAACCTAAGGATGGTTATTGTCAAGCTATTGGACTATACAACAAGCTAAAGCACAATCCGGTATGATTTCGAACTTTTCTTATTTTAAATCTTTGTAAATAAACTTAATTCATTGTAGTTATTAGCAGAATTTTCAAGTAACGTTGAAATAGGTGATGAAGGAGCAGAACTGATTGCATACACTTTACGAACGAATACTGTTAGAATACCCTTTGTTTTCATCGTGAGTTTAAGTCTTCTATTCAATATTTATAGTCACTTCGCAAACTTGAATTAATCAATGGTAAGATTGGATCAGATGGAATTAAATGTCTTGTTGATGCTTTACGAGAAAATACTGTGAGTACGTCTAATTATTTAAAGAGCATAACATTCCTAATGTCCTTTATTTCGGTTGCATTTCAGACGCTGGAAACACTTAAGCTTAACGGTAACTCTGTCGGAGTTATGGAAATTAATCATCTAATGAAAGTATTGCAAGATAATCAAGTCATTATTTTTTTTTATTTTATCGCACCAGCAATGCAGTTTTTAATCTTACACACAGACGCTCACCGATTTGATTGTTAACGATCGACATATTGCTTCTTTATTACGCAACAGTAAAGTAATTTGCAACACTTATATATGACTAAGCTCTGAAACAAACATTCTTCATTTCTATACATATAGATTTTGTCTAAACCGAATGTGAGAGGGAACGTAAATGGCTATCTTAATGCTCTTACTGACGCTGAATCCATACGCCAAAATAAGGTGACATTTATCTTAATTTGATTCGAAGATCTTTTCAATATTTTCAAGATTCATTTACGTATGTAGACATCAGATAAGTTAGATCTTAGCGATAGATACTTTAGGCCATCAGGTGCGCAGCAAATAGCTGATGCTTTACGCTCAAATACAGTAATTATCTCGTACTCTGTTCAATTTCACTTTGTATACACATTTTGCTTGCAAAATAGACAGTAAAAGTATTATACATAAATGCGGTTAAGATCGGTCGAATGGGTGTTAGATATCTTATGAATGAACTGAAAAACAACACGGTTAGCTTTGAATTTAATAAAGATAATACATATTTATTACTTTGTTTACATGTAGATACGAACAAAAGTATATTTAGAAGGCAATTTATGGCCAAATTCTCTATGCATTGACGTAGTCTGCGCAATACGAGCTGATGAAGTAAATTTTTATTTTAAGATACGACATTCTTTCTCATCAAGACATATTGCAAACTTTTAACTAGACACTAACCGTACTAGAAATTAAAAACAAGCCTATCTGCATAGACGGCATCATATATCTTAGCCATGCTTTATTAGATCATCCAGTATAGTATCCATAAATTGTTCATTATAATTGTGTGCATTTTTAAATTTATACATAGTCAATTACTACGCTGAATCTGACATACAATCACTTAAATTCAGAAGGAGCCAACTTTGTTGCTAAACTGCTTGAAAACAAATCGGTAAGTGACATTTCACGTTATATCTACTTTTGTATATTAAATTCTCTATATGTAGATACTGACAACGTTATCCTTGGAAAACAATCCAATTGGCTGTGATGGTATGCATCATATTGCTTCTGCATTACAAAATAATAAGGTTTATTTCGACTGAAAATGTGTGATATTCAATATTGAACACATGTACAATTAATCTTTGTAGACATTAAAAACATTGATTCTTTCTCAAAACCAAGCTGGAGTTAATGGTACACGGTACTTAGCTGACGCTCTACAAAAGAATACAGTATAGTATTTTCTTGTAATATTCGTTCTTTCATCAGTATTTTAATTATCTATGGAATAGACATTAACTAAACTAACGTTGGCAAAGAATCGAATTGGAGATGAAGGAGTTAAATATCTTGCCGAAATGTTACAAACTAACCAAGTAGATCATTTTGTCATTTTAAACTTTAACGTATTTTATTTTGTATGCGACACCCATAGACACTACTAGAAATTAATTTGGCAAATAATCAGATTGGAAATAATGGAGCACAATCGATCGCTGATGCTCTGCTAACTAATAAAGTTATATTCTATTTCAATCGATCTATATACGTATCTATCTAAATTTTTGTCTCTATTTACAGACACTTTTGAAACTGAGCCTTGAGACAAATCAGATCGAAGCTCTAGGAATGAAACATATCGCCAATGCTCTGGAGAAAAATGAAGTAAATAACACGTGAGCTTCACTCTTCTATCATACATATACTTATAGACATTAACTGTACTCAATATGGGAAGAAATAAAATCCAAACAGAAGGAGTAGCATATCTTGTGCATGCATTGACAATAAACAAAGTAGTTATACTCTTTGTCTTACATTCAAGTGATAACTAGGTTGATATTTGAAATGTATAGACACTTAAACAAATAGATATTTTTTTGCGCAGAATTGGAGAAGACGATGCACAAGCTTTGATTGCATCTCTAGAGAATAACAATGTAACTTTATTTGAATTGATTTATCTCACATTTAACGTCTCGTTTACGTGTAGACATCCACTAATTTTCACATCGAATACAATCCTTTAACTCAACAGACGGAAATTCGTCGAAATGAGATTTAAAATGCCAAAACGGTGACGCACATTTATCCTTCACGCGTATCATGTATCTATTGTTGCTTTTTTTACTACATATCACATCTTCTGAAATAAGAATTTGTCTTATGCTTATTCTCGAATTAAAATAAACAAAATCATTAAAGAAATATTACATAAATGAATGATTTGTCGTTTTTTCGTACGACGAAAGTAGAAGAAGAGAAGTTTATCGTATAGGTGTATGTGTAGTTGAAAATGATTCGTAATTGAGAAAGAAAATTTGAAATATTTCATTTTCCGTCTTGCTTTTAAATCTGCTTCAAGGAAATTCCTTTTTTTTCTATAAATAATAAATGTATACACAATCATGCAAAAAAACAACGTCTGCCGATAGAAGAAGAATTGAAAATAGTTCTGGTATGATACTGATCTTGCTTTATTTTATAGATTTTTAAAAATAAAAAATAAACGCGAGCAACCATATTAAAGTATCACCAATTCAAAAATCACTTGATACACCTTTATTCATCATATATAGTAATTAAAAAATAGGCAAAAAAGCGATTACCGTATAAGGGTGGAATATGGATTTATAATTGTTTTTGAATGTCTTCGAGCAGAGTAGCCAATTTTTGATTATCTTTGCCGAGCATATTCAGTAGACATGTGCGTGCTTTTTGTACAACTCCATACCACATTGACGAGAGTGAAGCAAAGCGTGTTTCTAATACCACTATAACAATTGCCGAAATAAGCAGTTCAGTATTTGTTAAGTGTTGAAATTCCGATAATGGTTTTCCTGCCAATTGCTTGATCATGTTTGCCTCTAAATTCCAGAGGCCATCAAATTTTTGTTCAGCAATGATGCGACGAACAATATCTAAATCTTGTTGATCGTATTTACGAATGAATTTCTGGGACTTTTTTGAAGATTGCTTGCTACGTTCTTGATGTAGCTGCTCCTCAACGCGATGTATTTCGTGAGAAGTCTCTTGATTTTCTCGATATCGATACTGAATATTGTCAGATATTTCGTTCATTGTTTGATACAAAGAAGCACAAGTACTCTCCAAATTGTCTCTTGTATGGCACATTTCAACTTGATAGTGTTCTAAAGTATGACGTACGTCTTCGAAACGTCGTTCAACATAATCAATTTCAGCCATATATTTTGGCAAACGTTTTTCACTCTTCTCTGAAGAACGTTTCTCTTGAAGTTCATGCTCCTCATCAATAGATTGAAGTAGATGATCATAATGCCGTTGAACGTTGCCAAACTGTTCGATAACATGATCCAAATTTTCTTCATAGTCAAGATATCCATCTAACGCACGCAAAGTTTTTTGCGCCTCATTATGATATTGAATACCCATATTCGATGTGTATGGACACTTGTCATTATTTTTGCGAACAGTACCAAAACGACGTCGAATTTTATCACATGTGTCACGACGATTCTCTGAATAATGGCATTGTACTTTGTGCCATTTGTCAGAAACATCACGTAAATGTTTTCGTGCTTCGTTATAATCGTTACGAATGCTATCAATGGATTTTGTGGTTCCATCCAAATTCTGTTGTGCTTCATCATATTTTTTAAGAGCAGACGTGCACTGCTGTCGAGCTTGCACATAATTTTCATAAGTACCAAAAAGTATTTGTTCAAAGCTTCGATTTAGATGATTAATCATAGAAAATCTGGATTCAACTTGATCGCGTAAATAATGACAATGACTTTCGATAGCTCGAGCTTCATGTCGCAATTTAGCCTGATCCCTTTGAACGCAATGATCCATACGCATCTCACATAGTTTCGCTTCCAAGCATTTTAAATATTGATTATCAGCTGATATTTGTATAGGTACTTCACGCAGAACCATATTGTCATTGCTTGTATTCGTACGTTTTTCAACACCAACAAAAGCCGTGTATGGACTCAATATATTGTGTTGAAGTGAAATTTCAATGATTTGTTCTTTAATCTGTTGCATTGTCATTTGATTTTGTTCGTTCGATGATTTCATATGTTGTAGTTCCAAAATACGACCTTTACCCGCTAAACGATAAATCATTCCATCGTTACACACACTTGGAATTCGATTGACTTTAGCTTGACATAAAAGATATTGTCCACTGTACAATTCAACACTCATATTGTGATCAAATGATGCTGATTTATCATTGTTGAGAATAACATAGACAATGAGACGATCGTTAATAAAAACCGGTGGTGATTTGGTTGGTACAATAGTAACCAATGTTGGATCGACATTTATCTTTATTTGAACATCGGTAATACAAGGTTGCAGAGCTTTTTGTAATTGTTCACCGACATATATATCAACAGATGTATTTGGTGGAATGAATACGAAACGACCGTTTGTTGCACGAGCAAGACCTTTAATAAGTGAACGACTAGGTGCATGGCCTAAACCAAATGAAAAGATCCTCGTTGAACATGACATAGAACGACATAATTGAAGAACTTCATCGACATTCGAAATTTCACCATCTGATAAGAGAAAAATTTGACGCGAATGGCCTTCAATTGGTGGATTGTCTTTTAGCCATTGGAGAGGTAGTAACTAAAATAAAATTATTTAGTTACATATCAATGTACCGAACAATAAAAGTAACGAGAAATCTTACCAATTCGGTACCACCTAAATCTGCTTTCATACTATGTATCAACTGTTCAGCTTGTCGAACGCTATCTTCATTGTAGATAGTTGTCATATCAGTAAATAAGCGCTTATAATTGCTACCAAATCGAATGATATTAAAATGACAATCAACAGGAAGACTTTTAAGAAATAGTATCATGGCTTGTCGAGCAAGTCCGATCTTATTTTCGTCTTCCATGGATCCACTACAATCAACAACGAAAATAAATTCATTGGTTGTGCATCCATCATCTATGATGCGTCGGAAATCATCTTCAGTTGGAGTAAATGATGCCATGAAAGCATTCGATTCCACAGCAACAATTGTATTCGATCGATTTTCGTCCAATTCGATATCCATGATTATGTCTCGATCCAAATGCGTGTTTTCCTGAGCAAATTCCACTAAAATAACATCTTCTCGATTGAAATCGATTTGAATTGGATGTGATAGCGAACTAATACGAGATATTCCAACTTTTTCCACGTAACAACGGAACTGAATTGTATACGGTGCTGATTGAACATATTGTGTGTTCGTATTTGCTGGTGAACTAATACCACGCTCATTTGGATTATAGCGCGGAGCAATTGTTGTTGGTATAACAAAACGAATTTTGCTTCCATTTTGAACAAGATCAAGTTCAGTATCGTAGGAAATTGTTATATGACATTCTGTATTAGGTGGCAAAGCTCCTACGTTAATGATAAAATTGTCTTGCGATTCTTCATCTTGTTCGAGCATATAAGCACCATGATGATTTCTTAATGCATTATTGTATTCATTTTGTGCTTGTTTCTTTTCTTTCAATTGTGCAACAATCTCACGATTATTGATACGAGCTATGAAAGAGTACACAACGGCTTGTTCTTCAATTGGAAAACAATAGACAGCTTCAATGGGTACCTCTTCATCATTTCGAAATACTTGTGTAATCGTTATATTGGCCGCAAATGATCGAATATTTGCATCGACTCTTAATCGTTTTAGAGGTATATTAAATTGAGACGATTCATTGATCGGTTCATACCAATCTCGTTTCTTTTGCAACATATTTTAAACTTCTACAAATCACAAATTATAAAGAATACAGTAGAATAGAATAGTGTACTGCTTATATAGGCCTTTTCAATTGGGTTTTTTTTCCGAAAATAATAATGTAACTTTAAAAACATGAATCATTGTATGGGTTTTTTTGGGTGTAAACTTCACCTTTTCTTGAAAAGATCACTTTTGTCTGTCTCATTTCATTTCAGTTTGGAATTTGAAACCGCTTATAGTGACACATTACATTGCAAAATATAAATATCGAATCGGGTTTTCTCAGTATCTTAATACAAATCTCAAGAATTCATATTAATTCTTTGTGTCTTTCTCTTCCACTAGTAGCAAACTAGTATATCGAATAGATGAAATAACATGAATGTAAAATCAAATCCTTGATAAAAACAAAACTACCTACGAGTAAACGTATTGACGATTTGTTTCGTTTTGAAAGTGTACGACGCATTTTCGCTATATCTTAAATACTTGCTCTCTCCGTCTGTTACAAAATCAACCAAGCATTTATTCTCGATAGACGAAGAGATAGATGGTAAGCACACCAAATTTTTTCCCAAGTATAGGTGTAGTATTGATTCAGGTGTTCCCCACAGTGGGAATTTTTTTGTTATTTTACACTTGAATGGCTTATCCCTAGAGAAAATCTTTGCATTTTCAGTGTAGGATCATTCCAAGATACAGTAA
>ERZ778027.2099-NODE-2099-length-27191-cov-10.915795_pt1 | contig 27191 bp, 39 predicted proteins | sample MGYA00375757_ERZ778027 | MGnify/ENA primary metagenome ERZ778027 (study PRJEB29350, sample SAMN05389817) | bioreactor metagenome | isolation source: Ammonium sulfate bioreactor | place: South Africa: University of Cape Town | collected 2014-02-18 ...
GTATTTCTGGGCTAATCATCATACGATGATTACTGCCATTAGGTTGGAAGGAAAATTAATAACCAGCTGAATATGATGCATAGAGGAAGATTTATTTTGTGGCTTAGAAATAAAATCTGTTGGGAAATATTTCCAGTTTTGTTTTGTATCTGATAAAGAAAGCCGACGAGGCAGTTTGGTTGTTTTTGAAAATAATACAGGGTTGACGCAGTGATTAGAAATATATCACGGTTGAAAAGGAATAGTGTGGATACTGAGAAGAATAGCATCGAATGTATTCGATAATTGCGTGATACATAACGTAGTATAGAATAGATATATGGGTAATGTAACAGTCTATTAGAAGAATATTTTTCTTCAATATTCTCATGAGAAAGAGAGTCATCGGCAAACATTCAAAAAGAATGATATCAACAAAACGGTTCTATGATAGATATACTACCGATAGCTTTTATAAAATTTATAATAGACATGTGGAATTGAAATAGTGCAATGCAAATAAGAATTCATTTACTCTTTGGAGTAATATCATATTTTGAACTCTAGATATATTTCGTACGTTGACAATTAATTCTAGTTATTCTCATTTCAATTATTGAAAAATATATAGTTCTTAGTCCAAATACTTGCTAGAACAAAAAAAAACATTTTGATGTGCCACCTTTTAATGTACCGAGATACTGTTGTAACTTATTATATCTATTTTTTCTTTAGCGGATTAAAAAAAACTCATGAAATATGAAGCATCAAATTATTGTATATTGTTTTTTTTAACTATTTGGTCGTAATGGATTAACTTGCATTGTACCAATAATTGGATTGGTATTCACTATAGGCTGTTGGTGTTGTCTAAAGCAAAATCGAAATAATCGATTTTCCACGAATCGTCGTTTTAAATCTTTTCGAAACACTCGAGTAGTTAAAATATAAATATAAAATGTTGCACTGAAGTTAATATTTGCTAGTGCATAGGCAATCGTAGAGAAAAATCTATCACGTGCTAGATCTCGATCTGATTTCATCCATCGAATAGTCACTGTTGAATAGATTAAATACATTGGAAAAGGTAAACATGTAACAAGATAAACAGCTAATTGAACAAGTATCATAATCAAAACTTCATATTCACGAGATTGTTGTTGATTGAATATTCGATTTAAATTTCTCTGAACATTGACACGTTGTCGACTTCGTTTTATATTTCGAATTGTTAGAAAACCAAAGATGGTCATGAACATTGGCGTAAGAATACCAGACAGAATTGTATTATAAACATTATAAAATATTGAATAACTACCCGATCTGACGATGCATTGATCTAGAACAACGATATGATTTTTCGATCATTTGCTTTGAAATATTTACTATTGATGATATTGAAATAAAATGGAATATGAATCGAAATTATACACCAGCCAATAGCTATCGAAGGAATTAATATTCGAGCAACTTTTATTTGACTGAAAGCACGTCGACGAACACTTGTTAAACTCATCGTCCAGCGATCAGCACAAGCTAAAACAATATAAATTCGTGAGAGTAATGTGAGAACATGAGAAGCATATTGTCGAAATTGACAGAAGAATAATGAAGTTTTCGTTGGATCAATGGCAAAAACTTGTGCTATCATATGAAACAGAACTACAAGATTGATAATTAATAGATTAGTTACTGATGACGCGAGAATATAACATGAACATGAATTACGTAGATAAACTCGTTGTGTAAGAATGATAATATTAAGAATTGTACCGATATTTCCCAAACTGAAAATTACTGGATAGAGATATTGACCGATGGCGAGTTGTATATGATTCAATTCAATGATATATGGATCCTGAATCGAAGCAACCGTAGATTTATTCGTCATCTTAGTCTAATAACTATGATACAGACAAAGTATGTAGAACACCGTTTAATATGACTTTCTATTTAAAATGCACATCTACTAATGCAAAGATAATCTGTGAATTTTGAACCTCACTGAAGACTTTAAGCTAAATCCAAAGAATTCGATTAAAACGGATATAAATTTAGTATGAACAAAATGGAAATTCTAGCTGGATAGTCGGAAAACTATCTCAATGATCGACATTTATAGCTCTTATTTTCGATAGTGAGAGAGAGAAAGAAAGAAAAACTTTTTTTTTTCTTTCTTTAATTCCATTTTAATTGAAATCTATCATAACGACGAGAAGCACAAGTGAGTTTAAATGCCGATTCACTAGTTAATGATGTAATCTTTTGTTTATTCAAACCTACACAAAAATAACATCATGACGAACAATGATTTAAAAATCGAAATGTCCGTTCACATACGTATTGTTTATTGTGCAATCGAGAATTTCTATGTGTTCAATCACTTGTACAATACTTACTCATATTCAAACAAAACAATATTCCTCTCAAGAGTACAGACATTACAGAGCTATTAATAGTTCATTTCCGATTAAATAAACTATTCACAAATGCAGACAAATTGATTTTATTTGTCGTTTTCAAAAAGAAACAAAAACATAAGATTATTTGAATATGTACTCAAGGAAATAAGTAATTTTCTTAATGTTTGTTACAAGGTAACATCAGGTCATTTGTCATAGAATTAGGTTTACTGAGTTTCTTATCAATGAAAATCTCCTAATGACTTGTGTTTACTAATAAATTGTCTTGAAACAGTTTCAATTGATTTAAAAAAAAAGAAAAAGAACCGTTCGAGGCACCATCAATAGACGAAGAAAATAAATCATGTCGTCTTTTCATGATTTAAGAAAAATAAATTTGTTTATGCTTGTTTTTCTTTTGTCTTCTCGGATGACGACTGAATAAATTCTAATATTAAAGATTGATCCTACAAAGACACTCGTCAATAAGACATGAAAGCACGTTTAACCTTGAAAATCCAAATGAGAAACAGTTGGCGACAAATAAGCAAGCATCATCTTGCCGATTTCTCTCTAAATTCACATAGACGTAAATCAATAAATTTGGCCATTTTTTTTTATTTCTCGATTCGATTGAAAAGAATATTAATGGAAAATTGATGAAGGTTGAAAATATAAGTATTTTTGCTTTGTTTATTTGATAGAGAAAAAGAAAAAGAAGACTTTGAAAAACGTTTATTTTGGATAAAAATACAAAAAAATTAATCAGCAACATCCTCGTCTTGTGTTTAGAAATTTCGATGTAAGAAAAGAGCATTCATTTCTTTTTCTTTTTCGTTTTTTTTTCGTGATAAAAATAAATTGATATTGAAACAAGTTGAACTCGTACATTCTACAATCAGCGAACACTGATCTCAACCATCAAATATCATAATTTTTCGATTTTGCTTTTTTCTTTTTTGTTCTTTTCGTTTTCATTCTCAATCTTCAAGCAAATAGAATAAGAAGAAAAAAGACATAACAAGGTCCTCTCCTTCTTCGTTTCGTTTGTTAATTTTCAAGAAGAAATGTCTCGACATCAAAAGCCGTCGTCATCGTCATCATCTTATATACCGGGTATGTGGGTAGTTGAATATCACATTCTCCTTGTTGCCATTATGCGTACAGTACACACCTGAAATCCAATAATGATAATCATCTTCATCACTGTTTTGAATTTACTTTCTCTCTCTCTCTCTCTTTCTTTCTTCCTTTCTTTCTTTTCTTAAAAGTAAATTCCATGTGTGCCATCTGATTATTTAGTTAGTAAAGAGACGAAGAGAACAACAAATGTTTGTCTCATTGTATTGTATTGTATGTATGAGCGAAAGGAAGTTAGAAGTGTGGGAAGAGAAAAATATAAAATGTGAGAAAAAATACGAACGATGAGATTAAGCTCTCTGCTATTCGAGGTAAACAATAACAATGACTATTGAAAAGATATTTATTTGAATTAAAATCAAATAAGACCTATATCTCTCTTCTTCTTGTTCTTTTTTTTCTCTTTTCGACTCATGATGACAATCAAAGATCCGATTTGCAAATAGCGCGCTTTGTTTTGACCTTGAATTTTTACTTCTCTGAGCTGCATCCTTTAAATATTCACAAACGTACGCGCTCTTCGTTGCATCGAACGAGATTATCAACATTTTCATACACGTATATGTACAAAATTTTGTCAGGCACTATTACATCTTTTCGTGTAGAGAGAGAGAGGGAGAGAAAGACGCGTACTTCATCATCGCGTTAACATAATTTGAAAACATACTTTCGAGAAATGAACAACAAAATACACGTGCTAATTACTTGTATAATATAATATTTCTTTTTTTATGTAAAAGAGCACGAAGTTTTTGACAGAGAAATAACAACGAGAGAAAGAGAGAGAAAGAGAGGGACGAGAGAGAGAGAAAAAGAAAGAATAAGAATAAATGAAAGGTATACATAAGTACACTCATAGACAAACCGCAGAAATACAAAGAACATTTGCTTCGGATCAACTTTACATACACGACAACATTACCGGCGAGTCATAACAGTTTCCCTTTGTTCGCATGCTTATTTCTCATCATGAGACCACGTCTTTATTATGTGTTGTATATATATGTTTGCGTTCACGTCGTCTATTTATTAATTCAATGTCAATCTAGAGAAAGGAAACATTGACAGAAGAAGAATTGTACGTTCCTAGTCTTTTTTTCCGTCCTTGTTCTTTGTCGTCATCATCTTTCTTTATTCTTTTTCTCTTTTTTTTTTTTCAATAATTTTAATCATCGTTTTTTACGCTATATTTACATAAGAAAAGATATAGAGCAAATGTATTCGACATCTATTCATTATTTAATACACAAATACAAACTGATACAAATAGAAAATTGATTTATAGTAAGATTTCTTTTCTTTTGTCTTCATTCAAGATTGGTTTCCACGACGATATTGTCGAATGGGGAGCTTTCCATGGGATGATGAATACAATGACTTCTGTTATACACAACATGTCAATGGTCGACCATTATCAGTCGTTCTAACAGAACCTTATGATCCATTCGAACCTCAACCATCATCGTTTTTCGATGATATTCCTTGCATAGAAAGTGATTTTGCTACACTTCGTCATCAGCATCACCATCATCAACTACAACGACAACAACGAAGTCGTTCATCTGGTCGACGATTTAAACGTGAATACTATAGTATGTGTTATTTGCTATTTCATTATCGCAAAGCTTATTTTGATACTTGAAAACTAAAGGTTTTCAACATCCAAATGTCAACTATAATTCATACTGTTTCTGTCCACCACCTCCTCCTCCTCCACATTCGTGTCGATCATTAAATCGTGCTGCTTCAAGGGAAGTACTTATCGAGAAAATACGTAAGATAAACAAACAATAAAAAATCATTCTTATTTAATTGATTTGTTTTATATATACAATTAGAAACAGTAACAATTGAAGAACAACGACAACAACGTCGACCACCACCACCATATTCTGTTTCATTTCTTCGTGCACCGTCACCACCTGTACGACAATTGAAGATACGTCCTCGACCTTCATCTTGCTTTGATCTTCATCAAGAATCCACAGGTAATTCATCGATAACAAGACATTCATTCTCCTTACTGCAAAAAACAAAACAATTCCATTTTCTATAGCAGAATTTCATCAACATCAACAAAATGAAAATCGTTGGTCAAAAGTAGTCGATGAACATCGCGAAGAACATTTCGAATACAATTATAACTACAATTACAAAACACCAGAACGTATTGTTCCAAGTAAAATATTTATGCTCGAGTGAACTTCTACTTTAATATTGCTGAATGTATATAGTTGAGCGAGAGTTACCACCTCCGCCACCACCACTTCCTCCTCGAGCTATTCTTCATGATGCTACGACATCAACAGAAGATTTATATGTTCCTCCGCCACCTCTGCCGCCTAAACAAGGTAAATTGAAACAAATTGACAAACAGTTTGATTATTTCAATAATTCAGCACGTCCTGCGACAAGAGAAACAGGTACAACAACAGCTGGTCTACCCAAACGACCGTTATGTGTAACAGGTATAATAACGAATATTTTTTCGAAAGATATCTTTAAGATTATTACGTTGTCCATATAGAAACTCAAGTCATCGAACGATTTGAAAAGACTGAAAAAGTCCGATGTGATTCAACATCCAGTACAGGTTCGAATTTATCCTTCAAATTCATAATCATATTTCTAATCTTATTATTTTCTCGAATATTTTCAAGAAGGACTAGGTAGTGATAGTAGTGCAACGATAATTCGCTTGCTTCCACGCTTTGATGATGGTAGCTATGAGTAATCGTCGCCGCACGCTTGTATATAATTACGTACATACAGATTTTGCAAGACCGGCTTTTTTTATTATTTTTTTTTGCTATTTTTTCACCTTCTCCTTGCTTGATGAAAAAAAAGTATGCTTTTTGTGTATCGTCTTCGTCTTAGATGGTGAATCTACTGAAAAACAGCATCATCGAACTAGCAGAAAAGCGCAACGAAAAGAGTTTATGGAACGTATGCATGCTCGAAATGGTAAAGCTTCTTCTCCTTCTAGGAAAATTTGCTTGCGTCATTTTTATTGTTAATGACCGATCGCATGTTTCGGTTTCTTATCTCACTAAGATTTGCCTCCTTCGAACTTCATCTTTGATGCCATGTTTTTTTCATACCCGAAATAAATCGAGAGATACTTGAAACACACCCTTTTGCCACGTCCTGCCTGTCGTTTTCTATCAAATAAACTCTCATTTAACTCTATTCAGGTACATTAACAAAAACGTGCAATGCGATAAATGTTTATTCACCAGCCGAACGTAGACGTGGAAAAAGTCGTGTTATTGTCCGACCAACATCACATCCACGAGAGATTCTCGTTGATACAAGTGGAATATTCGGTACGCCAGGCGAATTCTCTGAGCCAACATCGCCAGAAACAATTGAAAATGTTTCAACAGTCAAATTTCGTTCGCCTTTTCAACCGCCTGAAATACTCTAAAGAATTTACAATCGACAAAAGAAAATTGACACAATCGTTCTTATATTTGTTGTCTTGCGTTTTGTTCAGATATTCATTCATTTTGTTTTTCTCTCTCTCTCTCCATTCGGCTACGCTTTGTTGTTCAGTTTTTTTTTCTCCTATCTCTATAATTACGAACATTGTTTTTGTAGATAGATTAGCTTTTCGAAATATACACATGTAATTATTTATAATATTTATACGAATAAGAACGATTCGGGGGCAGCATGATTGGCTTTTGTTTTTCTGTCTTTTTATTTTATTTTACCAGATAAAATAAGCAACAAAAAATATAGAATATATCTCAGATTGAATCATTCCTAAATTTCGACAAGACATTTTTTTTTGTAGTTTGTCTGAAAATCTATTTTTGTTTTCTGTTTCTTTTTTTTTGTTTTACTGACAAATGAGAAAAGAAAAAGGACTTCGGAAAATAAACTAAACAAATTCGATGAGTGAAATAAAGACGACAAAAAAAAGAGAGAGAGAGAGACGAGGAGTGGAAGGAGATGCAAGGATAATAATTGTTCAATGATAATGTCAGAGATTTAAATAGCCATTGCGTTTTGCATATAATTCTTTTGTTCCAAATAATGGCTTGATTTGATACCCGTAGCTGTTGCAGCAGCTGAATCTCGACCAGCATAGCTAAAATAAAAGGCAAATTCATTGGTTAAATATTTTTATTTATTAACAAAAAAAAATGAGAATAAATTTCAAGAGACTAGACTACATAAAACACGTCGGATATATTGATAATGTTCTCAAACGAGAAATATGTACATCAACGAAACTATCATGCGTGATTTACGTATCAGACAAATCAACAATTACACGTATCATAACTTACCAAGTACTGTAAATAGAAATAAACGTGAGTTAGGAAATAAACAAGCGTAGTGAAACTTAAAAGTTAGTTAACAAACTTACTTAATTTCGGCAGCTCGTTCATCGTTCATTTGTCGAAGAAGACAAGCAAGACGTGGTTTACAGAATGAATACTAAATAAATATCAATGAAAACTTAGAAAAACCGTTTCGTATGAGATGATACTAACAGGTCCCATATTTTTATGTTCTTCTTGTGCGAAACATAATTTGGCATTTTTGTATTTTTCAAGTTCGCCACGAATCAAATCGAATGGAAATGGACACAATTGTTCGATACGTACAATGGCAATTTGAGACTCGAGTTTATTCTTTTCACGTTCTTTATATAAATCATAGTAAGTCTTGCCTGAACAGAAGATAATCTTCTTGACATCAGCTGCATTTTGTGCAGCGAGACCTTCTTCAGGATAAATTCGTCTAAAGCTTGTGCCAGTAAGCATTTCATCAAACGAAGAACGACATTCAGGTAAACGAAGTAACGATTTTGGTGCCATCATTACCAATGGTTTACGAAATGGAAGTGCTAATTGACGACGAAGAATATGAAAATAGTTGGCTGGTGTTGTTAAATGGGCAATAATCCAATTGGCATCATCCAATTGATACATGGCAATATCGGTATGTTTAAGATGTTTCTTTTCTTTGATTTCAGTGACTTGATCTTCATCTTCATCAGCCATTTGTAAGAATCGTTCTAATCGAGCCGATGAATGTTCAGGTCCTTGTCCTTCATAACCATGTGGTAAAAGAAGAACAATACCACTTTGACGAACCCATTTAGCCTGTCCACTTGAAATAAATTGATCGATGATACATTGCGCATTATTAGCAAAATCACCGAACTGTGCTTCCCAAATAACGAGCGAATTTGGATTGGTTGTCGAATAGCCAAGTTCGAAGCCCACTGCAGCAAATTCCGACAATGAACTATTACAAATTGTATAATGACCTTGTGTTGGACTGAGATAATTCATTGGAACATGAAAAACTAAATCTTTATCTTGATCATGTAGAACATGATGACGATGAGAGAATGTTCCACGTTCAACATCTTGTCCACTCAAACGAACATGATGACCATCGAGCAAAACACTTCCAACAGCCATTGATTCGGCTAATGCCCAATCGACTGCACGTTCTTGTAATAATTTTGCACGATTATCGAATACTCGTTTAAGGCCACGATGAAGATTGAAACCTTCAGGTAATTCATGGGCTTTTTTGCCAATAGTATTTAACGTTTCCTCGCTAATGCCTGTTTGAGGATATGGAAAAGGACCTTTTCCAGTGAAGAAGCCTTTCCATGGCGAATCGAGCCAATTTTTGTCTTTAGCATAGGCTGAACTTTTCGAGTTAGCAAAAGCATCATCGAGAATCTTTTGATATTTAGCTTCTTCAGCCTAAATCGAAATAGATTTATTTTGATTATTGAATTCATTTTCGTGCACTCATCGATACATACTTCATACCACTCACGTTGAATAACACCGTCATTTATTAATTTCTCAACCCATTTATCCAAAACAGGTTTTTGTTTATGAATTTTTTTATACCTAAAATCAAAATCGAATGAAAATAGTTTTTCGAAGAAAAAAAAACAGAAGCTTTTAACGAACATAAACGGTTGTGTAAACATCGGTTCATCGGTTTCATTATGTCCGTGTCGACGATAGCAAACCTAAATCACAACGCATATTCAATTTCATAAAATTCGATATTCTCAATCGAACTTACAAGATCAATGACAACATCCTTTTTAAACGTACATCGCCATTCAGCAGCGACTTTAGCAACATGTAAAACTGATTCAACATCATCAGCATTAACATGAAAAATGGGTGCGTTTACGACACGAGCAACATCCGTACAATATGGACTCGAACGAGCCATACGAGGATCTGTTGTAAAACCGATTTGATTGTTACAAATAATATGTATTGTTCCATGTGTTGTATAAGCTGGTAAATCACTCAAGTGAAATGTTTCATAGACAACACCTTGACCAGCAAATGCAGCGTCACCATGTAATAGGATACTCATGGCTTTGTCACCTGTTTTATCTCCACGATAGAATTGTTCGGCACGTGTTTTACCTTGAACAACCGGATCGACAGCTATTGAAATCGAAAAATAGTTCAAATTAATCATCGAAATTAACACAAAACAAAATCAAACCTTCTAAATGCGATGGATTAGCAACAAGTGCAAATTTAACCATCGTATTCGTTGCACGATTTAAACGTTCGATACAAGTACCCAAATGATATTTGACATCGCCAGTACCCTAAACAAATTCAATGAAATGTATTTCTTTCAATTCAATCTTCGAATATTTCGATTTTCAATTAAGTTTTTTTTTTTTCATATGTTTATATAATAAACTTCTAATGAAACATGACGAAGGATTAAAATAGGACTAGGTGTTCGTTAAGAATTTCGTCATAATGAACTATGACGAGTGAACAATAACGCTTAGACATCGAAAGGAAAAAAATGAATAGAGATATGAATAAAACTTACGATAATGTAAGACTTTTCTGTCTGTTTTTTTTTCAGAATTAATAGTGGAGAAAAATATGTTTAGTGCAAAATAAAAGAAAAACAAATGATTCGACTTTCTCATGTACTTACAGATACGTCCGATGGTTCTAATTTCGGATCGAATTGACAGAAGAGTTCTTCCAATGGTTTACGTGTTACATTAGCAAGAACATTGAGACGACCACTGAAATCAATAGAAATGAAAATCATAGATTTGAGCGTGAATGAGTGAGTGAATATACCGATGAGGCATGCCCATAATGACTGTATCGACACCTTTGCCAGCAGCTGTATCAATGACCATTTTCATTGCTGGAATAAGAACTTCGCATCCTTCGAGACCGAAACGTTTTTCTGAGCTCCATTTTTTCTTCAAATAATCTTCGAATCTAAATGAAAAGAATATTGATTCGAAAATCTACAATTAAATATTTTTTCCAATTTACTTCGATGCTCGAATAAGACGTTTAACTGCACGTTGAATATCCTTAACAGGAAGTTGCTTTTGTGCTGCATCTTCGAATCGTTGTCGAATCCAATTACATTTCTCATAACTGTTTATATACATATATTCGAGGCCAATTGTTTGACAATAAACATCCTAAAAACAATCTCATTCGTGGTCACGATAGAATCTATCGAAATAGTTCTCTTTACTTCTAATCGTCGGATGATTTCTCTTAATGAAAGTTCTTTTTCCTCACCGCCAATAAATGTAACTGGTGGTAGAACAAATTTTCTATCCAGATCAGCTTCACCTGAAAAATAAAACAAATATATTATTTTTTTTCGGTCGATTCAAACAAAAAAAACAACATGCAAACATCACATTTCTGGTTGATATCAAATTCTAAGCTAAGATAGTAAAAAGAAAAGTAATTAATTGAAACACAAGGCAAACATGAATAAATAAAAGAAGGTCTAGTCTATTTTTGATTGATTATTACAATCATTCATATATTGCAGGATCTTACTCAATTTATAAGTCGCAAGTTTTATTCCTTCAGGTCGTTCACCGGAGAGATCCGCATCGAGCATTTCGAGTGGATCGAGTTTAGCCTCATGATGTCCATAGAGCTGAAAGGAAAATATTTATGAACGGATTTTTTTCTTCTTTCGAATACAGTGAAGAGAGAAAACAAAAAGATGAAAATCGAATTGATATCAACTAGAAATGGATGTCAATTATTTGACAATCAATTCTTACTAAAATTATAGAATGAATATGTTAAATCATTCGGTCTTTCAGAATCAAGATCAGCCGATGAAAGACTGAGTGGATCGAGTTGTGCTAATTTGTGTCCACGCATCTGGAACGATTTGAATTCAATAATAATTTCAATAAAAAGACTTCACTTGATCTGTTTTCATTCAAAAACAAAAGAAAACAACGAAAACTATACGAACCTGATAAGATCGTATAAGTGCTTGTACAGCCATATGATCGTGTATTGCCTTCATGTCAAGTGGAAGTTCTTGAACACCACCAGTACCTCCTGTAACTGTTGGTAATTGAGATTGTTGTGTTGGTGCAACACCAGCTGGTTGTTGTTGAATAAAACCTGTCATTTTATAGTATTCAGTTAATGCTGGTGATGGTGGAGTTACGCCTAGTGTTGGTGGTCGTTGATAAACTTGATTACGAAAATAAAGATCCCACGACTAAATAGGAGAAAAACAAAGCATTTGTTCGATGAAATATTGTTCGTGAATTTGATATACTTTGTGTACGGATTGTGGATCTTTCGACCATTGTTCATACATTTCATCAATGTAGTTCGATGATGATGCATTTAGAAACGATTCTCGATGTGCTCGATGCGCACCACGAGTCGCAAGCATCAATTGAGGTAAGCATCGAAGCGATCCAACCGGAGATCGGGTTAATGATGAAACCACGCGTTCCATCTAAAATTCGAATAGTATCTTTGTCTTTTTTTGTACTCAATGTATGTGTGCGTACTGTTTTATCGCAAAAAAACAACTTTTTTCGGGGTGTGTGACGATGTAAGGAAGGACGAAAGATGAGCAATTGGCTGTTCTTATGACGTCACAGGTACATTTCATTGTCATTTCCTTTCATCCTCCTCGTCGAATGATTTGCAATGAGTTGTGAATCAATTTTTTTTGTTTATAAAAATAATTTTTCTTGAAAATTCAACGAATTTTTCGAATCAATTTTTTAAAATTATCGCCACATGCAACTTCCATCACGTGTTTACAACACGCCTGATGCTCGTTATATTATCACACATAAATCTATATTATTCTGTCGAAATAAATAAACTAAACAAGAAAACAGTCGTGCTATTCTTCAATAATAACCACTAGAATACTACATTTCTTTGTCTAACTTTTGCTTATTTAATTAGATAATTTTAATTATTCAAATAAAACGATCACATGTTTTTTCTCTTAACTTTCATTTTACATTTGTCTGTTCGTTTCTTTTTTTTCTCCAACAAAGACTAACTTGAATCACTATTACACACATACGAAATTTAAACTTTCAATGATTTCCTTTTGTTTATACTTTTTTCCTTTTTGTTCAATATACCCAATCATCTGACGTATATTGCCCCATCGATAGTTTTTTTTTCTTCTCTCTCGCTCTCTCGCTTCGTTTTTCACCCCTACTGCCCCCATATCGTCGACTATGTCGTCGAGTTTTTCTTCTTTTTTCTTTTACTATTACAGCGTGTTACGAGCATACTCTCGCCTTCGTATTCATCCAAAATGTTTGTCGCAATTTTTTTTTCTTCTGCACTTTTTGATCGTTATTTATTTTCTTCTAACTCTCATGTTGGAACAAAATAAAAACTTGATTTTTTCATTGAATGAACGAATTTTTTTTCTCGTTGTCAACTAGATTATTCTTTAAAGAATTAAATTTTCAATTTTTTCGTTCGACTTGAATATTTATTACGTCGAATTTTGAGTTCATCGTAGAAGAATGGCTTTGAAACGTATCAATAAAGAATTACTCGAACTCGAAAAAGAGTATGTTGAAAATATTGTTGTTGTTGTTATTCTCCTCACATCAAATGTTCATGTTTTAGTCCACCAGCCAATTGCAGTGCTGGGCCGGTCAATGACGATATGTTCCACTATAAGTGTTTTCTTATTAATCATTAAAAATAATTTATCTTGTACTTATTTTTCTGTTTACGGCAAGCAACTATCATGGGCCCAGGTGATAGTCCATTTCAGGGCGGTGTATTCTTTCTTTCAATTCACTTTCCGGCTGACTATCCATTCAAACCACCTAAAATCACGTATGCCGAACACCAAAAAAAGAAAACTGTTCATCCTCGAATGTTATGTTTAGATTTACAACGAAGATTTTTCATCCAAATATCAATTCGAACGGAGCCATTTGTCTTGATATACTTCGATCACAATGGTCGCCGGCATTAACAATCTCTAAAGTGCTACTTTCAATCTGTTCGTTGCTTTGTGACCCAAATCCTGATGTAAATAGAACATATGTTTTTTCCTTTTCCGATAAAAAACAATCTTGAGTCTGTTTCTCTCTTTTTTTTTCCCACAAAATTAGGATCCATTAGTGCCTGATATCGCTCGTACATACAAAACGGACAAAGAGAAATATAATGCGGTAAGTTGAACCATTCGAATTCGATGTTGACAACCGGTAAAATTTCGTTTTGATTTCAGACCGCACGACAGTGGACTCAGAAGTATGCGATGTAATGTGATGAATAATCAATCAATCAATCAGCAACAACAGCCAACAGCATACTTTTTTTTTCTTTTTTTTTAAGCTCTTCTTTCTTTGTGTTGAATGAAGTTGGACAGACATAGAAGACTCATACGATTAACATCTCTTCTCTTTAGTTTTCTTTCTTTCCCTTTTTCTTCTCTATTCGAGTGTATCTATATTATGTATGTACGATGTTTGTGTGTATTTAAAAAAAAATAAGCAAAAACAGAAAGTTGAGCACAAGTAACAGCAAATAGATGTGAGAAAAAGGACGAAAAAAAAATTTGGTGAAGTTCAAAGATTGAGTTTTTGTTTATTTCTTTATCTAAACGAAAATTATCTATGTTCTTCGACTGGTTTTTTCTTCAAATTCTTTTTTTTTCTTCTATTTGTCATCATGCTCTTCTCATTCTGCTCTCTGTTTCTTGTGTCTACTGCCTTTGTCTGCTTCTTTTTCTTTTTCTTCTTCTTCTTCAACTTCGTCTACTTCATCATCTTTTTTTTCATTAAACAAATTCAACGAAAGTTTACTGAATATTTTTCTTTTGTTTTTTACCAACATACACACACTTAGGAAGAAAGGAACGAAAGAAAAGTTGATTTTTCTCTGTTTGGCTTTTGAATCATACGGGTAGACAGAAAAGGAAAAAACAACAACAACAACAACAACATGGTTGCCAGTTGTGTACTTCGTCACAGATTATATATAAATATATGTTAGACGAAAGAAAACTATCTTGTTTTTTTTTGTTTGTTTATTTATTTTCATTTTAGATTTTTTTCCTTTCTTGTGTTAGTATTTTGATATAAAATCTTCATTTTATTTACTTTGGAAATATGCAAATGAAATGTATTTCGATAGTCATTTCATTTTTCGAAGGAAAATTGTGACAGACGACCGGGAATTTTTAGACAATGAAATATTGTTGAGGGCATTTTACGAAGTTGATAGTTCTGTGTTAAAATATGTTAATAGGGCAATTCTACATGAAAATAGAACGACTAACAACGAATATTCTCAATGTTTTGATGAGATCGTGACGAAACTATCGATTTTTCTTCTAATTTTTAGATATTTAACAACAATTATTTGTTGAACAGAGGTGAGAGCATTTTGTTTAAGTCTTGTTATTGTTTAATTAACATTTCTTCTCGTAGGAAAACTAAATATGGCACTTAAGCGTATTACAAAAGAATTACAGGATTTACAACGTGAACCACCAGCAAATGTTAGCGCTGGACCTGTAAGAGATTTGCTTATCGATTCAATTCAATTATAAAAAATACGCATTTCTTTAGGCACAACCTAGTGACATGTTCAATTGGCAGGCAACGATTCTCGGTCCTGGTATAAATAAAAATTTGATGATATTCGATTATAGTTTATTTGAAATCTATATTTTAGGCGATTCACCGTATCAATCGGGTGTGTTCTTTTTAACAATAAATTTTCCAACTGATTACCCATTCAAACCACCAAAGATCAGGTAGACTTGAATTTTTGAATCTATTCATCATTGAATTTTGTTTTTGTTTGGTATTCAATTTTAGTTTTACAACAAAAATCTATCATCCAAATATCAATGCAAATGGTTCGATTTGTCTTGATATTCTTCGAAGTAATTGGTCACCAGCATTAACAATTTCCAAAGTTTTACTGTCGATTTGCTCATTATTATGTGATCCAAATCCAGATGTAAGAAAGAAAACAAACAAGCGAATAAATAGATGAACTAAACTTTTGTCTTTTGATAGGATCCACTCGTACCAGAAATCGCTAGACAATACAAACAAGATCGAGAAGCATACAATGCTGTAAGAAATGAACTTTCTTTTATGACACATTCTTAATCCTATTTATTCTGTTCTAATTTAGACCGCTCGACAATGGACACAAAAATACGCAATGTGATTATGATCGTCGTCGTGTTCATTTTTTTTGTGTCAACCATCTTTTTTTCTATCGTATCTCTTTATAATGGAGTGTAATAAATACAAAGGCACATAAATCAAGGTTTCACAGTCAACATAAAAGAGAATAGCGATCTTTTAAGATCGTACGTTACCAAGGACAGAAAAACAAATATGTTTATTTGTTTCATAGTAACGCTTAAAGCGCAGCAACAAAGATAGGGAATATTTGTGTGTGTGACAAGTTTATATGCAATCATTCAATCATAGCCAGTTATTACGCATTTTATCGCTTTCATTTCATTTTCCCCATCGAAATGTATGAGTAGTAAAACATCGTGTTGTTTTTTTCTCACATTATATCATTCACGACCTCTTTTGACGGAAGAATTTTTTTCTCACTTTGTCCTCCAGACGGAAACAAGTCAGTTTTTTGCCCCGTTATTTATTTATCCATCTTGACATTTCTGATCCTTAGAGTTCCTATTACAAAAAAAACGTTATGAGTACAAATCAAGTGAATTTTTTTGTTTTGTTTTAGATCTCTCTAGTTTCCCGACGTTAAAATTAAATCAACAAATGAATACCATTATTTCACATATTTCAAACTATTTCGAACAATTTAATAGTTCGGTTACATCTTCGCTTCGTTCAACGGACAAAACTTCACTCTCATACTATGTCTTCGATTTCGAACAATACAGTGATCAAATGGCAACCTTAAGAGATCTTAAAAATTTCATGATTCAACGTTGGCATAATAGTTTTTTCTATGCATTGGCATATCTATTTCTAATCTACAGTAATAAATTTTATTTGTTCTCACAAAAAAAAACAAATTACACTGTATGTTTTTTTTTGTTTTTCAAGCTGGTCAAATCGTCATGAAAAATAAGCCGAGATTTGAATTACGTTTATGGTTAGCAGCATGGAATACTTTATTAGCTTTATTTTCAATATTTGGTGCGATAAGAGTTCTACCGGAATTGATTTATGTCATCTATCGACATGGAATTAAATATTCAATTTGTAACAATTCGAATGCATTCGGAGTTGTCGGATTTTGGTAGAAATGAACAACAAATTGAGTTGACATTCGAGATTGTTTGTTTGTATTTTTCTAGGACATGGGCATTCTGTTTTTCGAAATTACCGGAATTGATCGATACGGTTTTTATTGTTTTACGAAAACAACCATTAATTTTTCTTCATTGGTATCATCATGCATCGGTTTTAATCTATTGTTGGTTTAGTTATCAAGATTACAGTTCAACTGGACGGTAAATACACAATCTTCAAAAACGAAAAAAAACAAATTTTTTTCATATTTCAGATGGTTTTGTGGTTTAAACTATGTTGTTCATGCAATTATGTATTCGGTAAGCGAATCCATTCGAAATACAATAAAAAAAACGAATCTGTCTTTTAATTATTTAGTATTACGCACTACGTGCTTTAAAATTTCGCATTCCACGTTGGGTTTCAATGATAATCACTGCACTTCAATTAACGCAAATGATTATCGGCTGTTGGATTAATTTGCAAGCATGGCAATATAAAAAAAATGGCGACATGTGTCAAGTATCCGATGAGAATTTAAAAGTTTCATTGATTATGTATGGCACATATTTTCTTCTTTTTGCTCATTTTTTCGCTGGCTCGTACATTTTCAAAAGCAAACCGAGAAGCACAGAAAATGTTGGCAAACAAAAGAAAATCAAATAATTTCTAATATTGCTGCTTAGTTATTAGGAAAATTATAAGCTTTTTTAAATCCTATTATTATTGTTGTTGTTGTTCGTCGTTGTTTCCAAATACCTTTTTGACCGGTGATATATTCCGTATCAACGGTTTGCTCGCAAATATTTAGCAGAAATTTTTGTGTTGTGCTGAATTTTATCTTCGTTGTTTTGTGTTCGTCAGTTTTTTCATAAACAATATTTTATCTTAATAAAACTACTGGATGGTCAAAATCAAATAAACTAAATAGTCTCAAGGGGAAAAGACTTGATTTCTTTTAGATGTAATGGTCGAACTCGAAGTAAAAGAATCTCAGATTGCAGGTGAATTGCTAATATATTTTCTTCTTCTCCTCCTTCTCAATTGACGTCAGAAATCTCTGGATTTCTTTTATAGGTGCCGGTTCCGGTTTATTCACCCGTTTACCGATAGCTAAAGGCACGTGTGTGTGTATCTATACGGGTAAAGTTCTTCGTACAATCGATGCCATACGACTCAAAGATAAAACATATTTAATGAGACTTGGGCCGCAAGTTTACGTTGATCCATGCGATGATAAATCGATTCTTGGACGATACATCAATGATCCTCGAAATGATTTATTACGAAATGTATTTTTTGATAAACGTCCAGACGAACAATGTGCTTATGTTATTGCTAAACGAGATATTAGCGCTGGAGAGGAAATCTTTGCTGATTATGGTCGATGGTATTGGCTACAGAAAACTCCTAGTCGATTAGAGAAAATTTCTACGTGATAAAGATTCTTTTTTTTGTATTTCTTGCTAATAAAAACTAAACTCAATCAATCATCTCATTTGATTTGTGTAAACATGCAAATCTTATTTCAAAACGATCGATCATTGGATTTAATCGATTCTGTTTATAGGCAAATGCAGTTATTCGATCGGATTGTTTGTTGTGTTCGTCTTTCGTTTCTGTAAACGAAGGTGAAAATTGATCAGAGAATTTTCTCTCGCTAAATAAGATTCTTCGATGCGCGTAATTATTCTTACTAATGCAATTGACGCTCGTGCGTCCTCTCTATCTTTCTGAATCGCTTTAGGACGCAAATGAAAATAACACATTTACTAACAAGCAAAAAAGCAGATTGATTAGCTAAATGTCGGTGAATCTTATTCTACGACTCGGTTGGATTTTTGTTTTTGTCCAAGCACAACAAATATTCAATAATGAAACATTGGCTAATGATAATGCATCAGCTGCATCGAAACGAACACATCAGATAAGTACGATACTTGATAGACTATTGACAAATTATGATGCGCAAATTCGACCAAATTTCGGAGGTAGAATAGAGAAAATTTTCTTTTATTAATACAAATGATGTTCAGAAGGACCAACGAAAATTAATTTCGATATATTAGTCAGTTCATTTGGACCCATTCAAGATATTGATATGGTTTGTATTTGAATAAAATCTAGTCGATTGAATCCATAATTGTTTTGATTTAGTCATTTACAATGAATTGTTATTTTCGTCAACGATGGCGTGATGAACGTCTTCAATTTGCTGAAGAAGTTGGCGTACTTTCATTATCAACACGTATGTTAGAACGTTTATGGAGACCAGACACGATCTTTCATCGATCGAAATATTCATACTTGCATACAATTCCAACAAGTAATCGCTTGTGGCGATTATTTCCAGATGGTTCGATTTGGTATTCATCGAGGTAGATTTCAATCGATTATTTCAAATGTATTCGAACCGAATTCATTCATTAGAATTACAGTCAAATCAAAGTGTGATATGGATCTACGAAATTTCCCTGTTGATATTCAAGTTTGTAAATTTCTCATCGGCAGTTGTAAGAATTCCGTAGAAACAAAAGATTGAAATTAAATTCACGAATGTGTTTTGATTTAGTTGCAAATTCAGCGTCAGATATACAGTATGGTTGGCGATTGGGAAATAATAAAAGCGTAAATTTTGATACGAAAGTTTTACTCTCACAATTTGATTTAATTGGATATTCGCAATTCGATGATATCGTCGAAATGAATGGCCGTATGTTTATCTCACATACGAAGAAAAAAACATAAAAACAAATTTGATTTCTTCTAGGAAATTTTTCAATTCTTAGCGTAGAGTTCGTTCTCAAACGTCATATGGGTTATTATCTATTGCAAGTCTATGTTCCGAGTTCATTGTTAGTTATGTTATCATGGGTTTCATTTTTTATTCATCGTGAAGCTACAGCTGATCGAGTGAATATCGGTGTAATGACATTTCTGAGTCTAGCAACACTAAGTTTCGATATTCGAACCTATACCGCTGCTGTTTCGTATCTAACAGCACTCGATTGGTTCGTTATCATGGCTTATGCTTTTCTACTTGCATCATTACTTCAATTTGCTTTTGTTCATTATTTTACCAAGGTTAATAATTCGAATTGTTCATTTTCAATTGAACTGAAATGTTTGTTTTAGTTCGGTTACGGTGAACCAGTTGTTCATATCGGTGGTTCAATCGATAGTGTATCCTTAAATGATTATAAAACATTAAATCAGCGAGAGAAAAATATTCGTCCATCGATATTTCCTTCTCATTTAAGAATAAATCCTCGAACAAATGTTCAAATTATCGACAAATCTTGGTCGACAGATACTCGTCGTTTGTTACGTCGATTTTGGTTTTGTCTATCGGGAAATGATAATTATCGACGAGCAATACGTAAACGTGCGTCTCGTTTCGGCATTAACAGTCGAAGTAGACTCGATGCTTTTGCTCGGATTGCTTTTCCGATTAGTTTTGCTCTATTTAATATTTTATATTGGTACTATTTTCTTCATTTACAACGTTTAAAATAAAGTCAAATAACTTCAAGCTATTGCACAAATCCTTTCTTTTTCGTTTTCATTTTCTGTAATATAACATCTCGAAATTCTGATGTATATGTTTGTTGTTATTGTTGTTGTTGATCATCATCACCATCGAGAAAAATGAGGGTGATGGAGAGAGAGAGGGCGAAGAAAAAAAATTGTAATACGGATTCTATTTGAGAGGTAGAGAAGAAATTGAATTCTTTCTCTCTCTTTTTTTTTCTTTCTTTTCTACATCGAAAGTAACATTGAGTGTTGTGATCGTTTCTGTCTTTTCTTTTTCTTCACGTCTTAGACACAACGATGACATCGTTTCTAGCTCCGGAAAGTCCTCGGCCATATTCTGTAGCTGCTGAACGATACTTTCAACAGATAAATCTATCGACTGGTTTACCTTATCGACCAACTGAACGAATCTATTCCATTAGTAAATGTCGATTCGGTGAACAATACGAACGAGAATTTTGCTTCTATTTGGCTAAACACGGTGAAGTCAATTGTAACGATCGTTTATGTATTGTTGGCGAAGAATCTGAATGGGCATCGATTATTCAAGAACGTCTTTTTCTCATTAAACCGGTGCATTTCATTGATTGTAAATTACATCAAGGTATGTGAAAATGAAATTTGAGTGAATACTAGAAGGTTAACTGAACAGAAGTTATTGCATTTTCTTTCTCAGCATGATGTCAAACATCAATTTTACATTTAACTAAATTGTTATTTCTGCGTAATGTTTTAGCACTCTTGTTTTCTTCATCTCAAACATGTTTTTTATCAATAAAATAGTTGACATTGATTTACTCATAGTTTTTCTTTCGTCTGTCTCTCTCAACGATCGACGTATCAATATTGACTTAAGAAGAGAAGAAAAACAAAAAAGAATTTTTTCTTCTTCGAACTATCAATGCTTGAAAATGTAATTTCTTTTTACTTAAATATATTAAATTTAGACGCAATTAAAGAACAATTATCAGCGAATGCATTCGATCGAATTATTCTACTCAATTGTCTACATCAAATCGGACAAAATCCCGATGAAAACCGAAGTGAAAGTCGAAATACCGTCTTAAGTGTGACAAGTCCATTGATGTCATTTATAAATATGCTAAAAAAATCATTAACATCAAATGGAAAACTAGTTCTGATTCATCGTGAACCAAATATCAATACTTTACCATTACCAGTTGAAGTCATTACAAATTGGTACAATGCAAATTCACATTGTGCACGACTTATCGAACAATTACATCGAGAACGAAAGAAAAATTTAGAATTATTATGGGAAGTTGAAACAATTAAATTTAATATTCATAAATTAAATTGGTTTAATTTATTAATTCATCGAACATTCTATCCGTTAATTTTAAGTAGTCAAAAACAAGTAACAACACAATTCAATAAAACTTCATCAGTTTGTTTTTGTTTTTGTTTCAGATTGCCGATGGTCTTCGACAATTAAATGAAACATATTTCAAATATCATCAAGGTACTTTAGAAATGTACGATCGTTTATTGTTTCTCGTTGTTCAAAATAAATCCGAACCATTACCATCAGTCGTTCATCTACCGAAAATAGTTCAAACATCGAAAACTTCTTTCAATTCATTGAGTTCAAATTCGCTGTCTGGTCGATTGAAACGAGCACCAATACCACCGGCGACAGGAGCTCATGAAAAAATCGATTATAAAATGCTAGTGACTGATGAAATTACTCAATTGTTGAATTTGAACGCACATCGACAAGATAAAAAACGAAATCTTTTCAAATCCTCATTACATTTCATGTAATTCTTTTTTTCGTTTCTTTTTTACATATAAATTATATATTCATTAAATTCAAATTCTTGACTTAATTCAGAGATTTTCTAGGGTCTCTTTCGCAAAAACAAAATTCAGTAGATAAAATTTGTGTATTTTTTTTTCAAATCACGCACAATCGCATACAAAGCTTAATTTTTTTTATTGATTTAATTCATCGCTGATCTTTATGTATTATGAAATGGAAGTGATGCATAACAAAAAAAGAGAAAAAAGAAAAAAAATAGAAAATCCAATATCTGTCTTTGAGAAGGTTGTTTTTTAAGAACAATACGTAAAAGAACAAAAAGAAAATCAAATGAGTTAACTATGTTACTATTGAGAATGAAAGAAGAGAGAAAGAGAGAAATCAATTCATCTACCACAAAGGAGAAGAAAGAGAATTATTAGAATTAACGAACAAAAAATGATAAATAAGTTGGAGGCGGTGAATTGAAATTCGTTTATACAATATCTACGCGACAACGAACAGGATAATAATTAACAATCGTTTAGAAGAAAAAAAAACTTTTTTTTAATAATAGTTCGAATGATTGAAATCATGATTGGGCGTATCTAAACCTTCACCGAGTTTGTAAACATAGACTTTATAATCTTTCGATGCCATGGCTAATTCATCGTTGTATCCGACAGCGACATCGAAACATTGAGAATGTTTCATAAGTGAATAATGCGAATATTTCTTATTTCCATCATAATCATACGTTGAAATATTGAAATTTTCATGATTATCAACAACGATTAATTCACGTCGTGGTTGATTTATTCGACAGGCTATTGGATAAGTAATACCAGCTCCAATATTTTTCAAATGTTTGCCTGTATAATCAAAGACTCGAACGAAATGTGATTCATTATCGCTAACATAGAGTTCATGTCGATCATTGACACAGACACTTGTCGGAAAACTCAAATGATCACGTAAATCACATTGACCCCATAGACGGCCCGATGTTGCATCGTAAATATGCACTTTCATAATTTTTGATTCGATAACTATGATTCGGCCTTGTTGATCGATGCAAATAGCTCGTGGACTTTCGAGATCATTGCCGAAACGACGAATAAATTGCCCGTTTCGATCGAAGATTTGAATCATCGGTCGTGGTGAACGTTGAACCATTACAAGTAAATCATGTCCAGGTAAAATAGCAATACGATACGGATAAAGCAAAGCACCAGGTCTCGTTCCAGCTTGACCAAATCTCATCACACATTCACGTCGAACGGGATCGAAAAGTTTAACTTGACTTGAGTTCGTGTCAACAACTGAAACTGTGCCGTCGGATAAAAATGCAATACCATTTGGTTCAAGAAATTCATTGATGCCACGACCATAACCACCGAATTTGTATTCATCTATTTAAATAGTAAAATCAAGTAGAAAGAGGAAAAAATTTGATGGTAATTTTACATGAGGTCGGATATCTTAATGGTGTTTGCGGTTGTGTTCGAGATGAACGACGATGTGAATGTTCAGTTAATCGATTTGTATTCGTTTGACTATTGTTGGTGAAGATATTTTCATGTTCGAGCGAAAATTCGGCAGCTGTTGGATCGAGTGCTGACGAATTTTTCAATCGATGATTGAATGGTGATGGCTCGTACGAATGATAGCCACTTGTACTCGCTAATAAATCACCCGATGATGATCTTGTCAATGCGTCGAGAGTAATTCCAGCTTGCTCAATTATCGAAAAAAGATCATCCGTAGGTCCATCAAGACTTGTACCAGCATTTCCGGCTAATGCATCGAGCGACGATGATTCATTTAAACTACTATTTGCACTACTATGACGAAGTAGATAATTATTATTCTTTCCTAATGATGGATTGAGCATATGTGATTGGTTAGCTTCGAATAATTCTCGGCATTCAGTCCATGCATCATTTTCACTGTCATCATTGTCAATAGTTATAGCTGGTGCACTGCCAAGTAATTTCCATCGACGATCATCATCGATTATATCCTGATGTTGAATTTTCTTATTCGTTACATCCGAAAAACGTACACGAATAGGCGATGAAGTTGCTCGATTTTCATTCATATTTAACGATTGTTTTATTTCAACAAGTAAACACCAACACACAGATAAATAGTGAATATGTACAAATCGATTCAAGATAAATAAGAGAAATGCTTTATTTTGAATAGTCAAAAATGAACATGGAAAAGTTTTTTTCGTCTTCTTTCTCTTCTCGTCTCTTCTATGCGAGAACGATCTAGGTATTCGACGTATTCGAACAAATCGAATGCACTCATTATTTTTCTTCGTCGATTCAACTTTAGACCTTAGAGACTAACGAAATCGATCATGAGTCATAAACAGTTTAGTTGTTCTACAAATTTCCACATGACAACATAGAGAAAAGAAAACCTTGATTTTCTTTTTTTTTATTTATTCTTTCAAAGATAAAGAAAAAAAAACTCTTAACATGTGTGCACATTACGTTTGTTTTTCTTTTCATTCTGATTCATGGAACATTATATGAAAGAATTGCTTGATGCTTATAGCAAAATCACACATTCAGCCAATGCTTCGATTAGTATTGATTTTCGAGGTGAAATACTTGTTTTCGAGAGATTTAATCTAAATAATTACTCAGCAATTGAACAAAGTCAAATACTCGAACGTTTCTTTTTTAAATCGATCGATTTGATTACCGTTACGTCATTATTCAATATTATTCTCGATCATCTCTATGCTGGTGATTATATATTTCTTTCGACGAATATTAAATCGTATCTTTTCGAAACACTTGATCTTTGTTCACCAAAAGAATTTCTCCCGTGGATATATGAAACATTAGATAATGAAGATGAAATGTGTAAAATTAATATTCAAGCATTTACAATCTATGTTGATGCCAAACGTAAACGTGGTCTAACTAATGGTGAAATTCGTTATACGATTATGAGTGAAACGTCAACAGTATTATTAGAATTAATTCAAAGTAAAATCTATCGAGATCGTTTGACATCGAAACAAGTTTGGTTAGCTATCTTTCGTTTGAAACAAAATTTGTCAATGACAAGTTTACAAAAAGATATATTTAACGAATGGCTTGGAATTGTTTAAATTTTATATTCAGATTATTCGAAGAGTTTATTTGATAATAGAAATCTTGTAAATCTACTCATTGTTGTATTTTTCGAACTCTAAGAAAACCTTGTTTCAAAGATAAATTTTATTTAAAAATAGCTCGATGAAATATGACAAAAACATTTCGAGACTAAAAGTTAAATGAACAAACGCAAGTAGTTCTTAAAGTATCCTTGTTGCCATACTATGGATTTGAAGTATGTAAAGTGGAATTTAAATTACATTTTAATCTCCACCAAGTTCTAAAAGTGGACAGCCATCAGTTGTTTCGAAATTGTCAGTGACACCGAGAAAATCAGCAGGGCTATTATTGGCACCACAACAACAAGTACAGCAATCCAGCTCTTCACTGCTCGTGACGGCATCGTATACTTGAGCACAAGTATCATTATTATTATAGCATTGAAAAAAAGGAGTAAAAGGACCGGCAAAAGGTCCAACAAAACCTGGAGTACCATCGTCATTGTGGCATTGACAGGTAAGTGCTTTAATCGTTGGTATAACGATAAGCAAAGTCATGATAATACTTGAGACAATCATCACTTTCATCGTAGACATTTTTCCAATGAAAAATTACTTGTACAATGTTTTCGTTTGAATAAACAATTTATATTTAATATCAATTGATTACTGTATTTATACACTTTATTTATATTCTTCATTTTTAATTTGGGTGTTTTTTTTCGTTCTGTACTACCGTTTAGTCGACTCCAAAATAGCCTAGTTATTCACTAGTATTCTATTTTTGAGATAGTCACCGTACAAATAAAACGTATCCCATAATATTTTATGCATGAAAACAAACTTTAATATGACTGATTGATATTCTTCGTTTTGTACATTATCAAGATCAATCGTGTATGACAAATCATTACAAAAAAACAATTTTTTGTCACATTTGATGAATAACACAAAATCTACCCGCCTGCGCACACGTATGCACACGAGCCATTTTTATGTCTCATTTAAAGAGCTTCTTATTGAAATACTATTTTTGAATAGTTTTGTTAATATTACTTTGCGTGTAAAAAATAAAATAAACATCTGACGGATAACTTAAAATAGTTTATTCATGAAGAAAAAACTTGCATGCAAAACCGATAAAATCATTTGTCTATTGAAAGGAATTTGACTTAGATAAAAAAGGTAACCTAGTATTTTTTGCCAATGAACAAAAGTGAACTATCAATATTACTATACTACAGTTTTAAAAAGTAGTTTTTTCTAGCTAAGTAATGCTGTTTATTTCGTTTTGTAGATGATGAATCATTAGAAAATATTATTCTAGACAAGTTTATTCAAAAATAGTGAACTGAATAACATTTTCCATTTTTTCATATATGTGAGATTTTTCTCTTACTTGTAAGTTTATCTCTTCATGTATATGTACAGTAGGATATATCCTAGAGATGAGTGACCGATTATCTAAATGTGATTCATTGAATCAGTACAATCGAATGTCCTTTCTGAGAGACACTTTCTGTTTAATGTCTCAATGCATCGATAGATCGTTCAAACTATTATCTGACATTTTTGAAGAAATAAAAGCTCACATTTAGAAATTCATCTCTTTTCAAAATATTTTAATTTCATCAGATAATAGATTATTATTCAATTTATTGTTCTTTAATTGTGTTAAGAGTTATC